>ERZ773051.1032-NODE-1032-length-16249-cov-4.412807_pt1 | contig 16249 bp, 14 predicted proteins | sample MGYA00580631_ERZ773051 | MGnify/ENA primary metagenome ERZ773051 (study PRJEB29015, sample SAMEA2738137) | human oral metagenome | biome: human oral; feature: human-associated habitat; material: saliva | place: China | collected 2204 ...
CACTATCGTTTGGCAACCCTGGGCTATCAAAAACGCAACACCTACGGCGTTGAAATGTGCATTTTGTAATACAATTGATGGCAACATGCGAATAAATAAACGCCAAAAGGTGCCAATATTTCAATGGAAATATCCTCCATAATGAATGCGCTCACCATGCAACGCTATGGGTGTTATGACAATATCCAAATGAATGTATCCGCTATTGCGAATGTCACAACGACGCAACACTGTAAGCGTTGTACCTATGATAGCCCAGGGTTGACAAGCGAAAGCGAAGTCTACCCTGGGTCATTTGCCGTGCGTGGCAACAACGCTGTAGGCGTTGTACCTTTTATTCCTCGTCATTTTATCGCGGCATTCCACGCAGAAAACGTACAACACCTACGGCGTTGACCTCCTTACTACATGCATAACCCAGGGTAGGCTGACGCCAACCCAGGGCTATCAAAGGTACAACGCCTACAGCGTTGAATTGCAAATGCATTATAAACAGCGTTATTTTACATGAAGAACTGCGTCATTTTATCGTGTAAAATGACGCACTTTATCGTATGAAATGATAGAGATTGTGTTGTCTATCCTGTGACTTTTCTTTATAGTTGGTATAAGATGTTGATTCTCATAGGTTTAGATTGCATTCAAAGTAAACTTTAATTTATTGTAGAAATACGTTCTGTGGTAAATCTTTTCATCTTTTGTGATGTTGCATTTATGGTCGATTTGTTCAGTTTTTATAAAGGAGTGGGACCGCTCTTTTGCTGTATAGAGACGAGGAAGTGAGGCTTAGTAAAGGAGGATGATACTTGAAATGTGATGAGTTATGAATCAAAACGGCGGATTAGAGCGCTATCTTTCTGGGCAAAAGGCATTGGATTTGTCTCAAAAGAAAAGCGGACTTATCAATGAAAATCATTGAAAAGTCCGCGTAAATAAAGTTGCGATTAATCTTTACAATTATGCGTTTACAGCGTCAGCGAGTTCTGCACCTGCTTTGAACTTAGCCACTTTCTTAGCTGCAATCTTGATTTTTGCCTTAGTTGCAGGGTTGATTCCCTCGCGAGCTGGACGCTCATTAACACTGAAAGTGCCAAAACCTACGAGCTGAATCTTATCGCCTTTCACGAGAGCTTCCTTGATAGCAGCTGTTGTTGCGTCTAATGCTTTCTTTGCTTCTGCCTTGCTCAAGCTTGCGCCTGCAGCAATCTTGTCGATCAATTCTGTTTTGTTCATAATTTTGTTTTAATTAGATGATTATTTAATGAATAATTCGTCACTTTATTTGGCAAATATAGATGATTCCTTTCATAAATCAAATAAAAAAGCGAAAAAAGTGGAATAAAATAGTAAAAATTGCCTTGAAACGGCCTTTCTATGGGCTATTTAAACGATATTTTTCGTATTTTTGCAGTCAAATAACAATTAAACAACAATAAAAAATCAACTCAAATGATGCGTATTCCCACCGTAACGAAGAACCTTCTCCTCATCAACGTGATTGCGTTTATCTTGATGTGGCTGCTTCAAAGAGTTAGTTTCATGGGTGGAACTCCGATAGACCTCAACAACATCTTTGGTCTTCACTTCTTCCTTGCGACTGATTTTCAATTCTATCAGCTCTTTACTTACATGTTCATGCATGCCAATTTAGAACATATTTTCTTTAATATGTTTGCGCTATGGATGTTTGGTATGGTTGTAGAACAAGTGTGGGGACCGCGTAGGTTCTTGTTTTATTACATTATATGTGGTATTGGTGCCGGAATCTTTCAAGAGGCAGCACAGTTTTGTTCGTTCTATTTGACAGTGTCATCTCACATCCCTTCGTTCACGATTGGACAACTTCCACAGATTGCTTACCAGCTATCTCCGATGTTGAATAACTGGACTACAGTCGGTGCTTCGGGTGCTATTTATGCCATACTGCTGGCATTTGGTATGCTGTTTCCAAACGAACGATTGTTTATTATCCCCATCCCCATCCCCATAAAAGCTAAGTTTTTCGTCATGATATATGCCGGCATACAACTTGTTATGGCGCTATCGACAACGAGTGATAACGTGGCTCACCTGGCTCATCTCGGTGGAATGATAGTGGGATTCTTCTTGATTCGTTATTGGAGAAGGCATCCGGGAGGTGGTAATAACGCTTTACAAGGACAGCAATTCTTTGATAATTTGAAGCGTAAATGGGACCATCGTAAGCAACAACAAGGGGGAAATGGGAATGCCACTCATGTCAATGGAGACGATAATATCAATCGACAGAGCGACTGGGAATATAATCGTCGCAAGCAAGAAGATCAGGAAGAAGTAGACAGAATCCTTGATAAGATTCGCAAAAGTGGTTATGATAGTCTTTCAGCGGATGAGAAACGGAGGCTCTTTGAAAGTAGTAAGAAGAACTGACGGCAGCGACTATGATGCATAATCTGAAACGATTCTCTTTGCAAATGGTGGCTGGAGCCAATCTGGCTACTATCTTAGTGATGCTTCTTGTGGGGTATTCGGATTGCTTAAACCCTATAAAACATCAGGTATTAGCTAATGCCGGACTCGTTTTTCCCGTTTTTCTTATCATCAATTTTGGCTTTCTTGCCTTTTGGCTTTGCTTCAAAAAGAAAGGTGCTTTGTTGCCACTTGCGGGCTATCTTGTTTGTTATGGTCCTGTGAGAACCTATATTCCATTTAACATTCCACAGTCAGTTCCCGACAAAGCAATTAAGGTAATGTCTTATAATGTGTGGAGTTTTGCGGGGTGGAAGCGCTATGCTGATGGGAAGTTTCCTATCTTGGAATATATTAAATTGCAGCATCCTGATATCTTATGTATGCAAGAAGCCATGACAAATGAAATCGGACAACATCGTGTAGACGCTGTTCTTGATAAATTATATGCTTATAAAGACACGCTGAGATATTCGCAAACGAGTGATTGTATCGCCTTATACAGTAGATATCCCATTGTTTCTCATGAGCGCATTAGCTATCCATCGAAGGGGAATTTGAGTGGAGCCTTCGAGGTAAAGATAGGGAATGATACCGTGATTATAGTCAATAATCACCTTGAAACTACGGGACTTTCCAATGAGGATAAACGTGAGTTTAAGTCGTTAGTAAAGGGAGATTTAAAGGTGACGGCAGCCAAACAAACTTCTTATCGCTTAGTAGATAAGCTTGGAGAGGCCTCGGCTAAGCGAGCAGTTCAGGCTGATGCAGTTGCCCGATATATTAGTAATCATTCAGACAAAAGCATGATAGTGTGTGGCGATTTCAATGATACGCCCATATCTTATGCCCGACATACCATTGCAAAAAACCTCATTGATTGTTATGTTTCCACAGGAAATGGTCCGGGAGTAAGCTATCATGCTGGAGGAATGTATGTGCGAATAGATCATATTATGTGTACAAAAGATTGGCAACCTTATGCTTGTAAGGTCGACCATAGTATTGGAGAATCAGACCACTACCCAATAGTTTGCTGGTTGAAAAAGCGAGGAAATGGTTGAAAAAAATATATTTCACGCGTATAAATTTTACAGACTGCAAGAAATTTTGTATTTTTGCACGTCTACATATAATAGTAGGAACTTTCTTATTAAATTTAGAAAAACAATAAATCAATAACTAATAAAAAGATGCAAAACAAAGGAATTGTAATTTGTACAGCTGTTCTTCTGACGCTTGCAAGCATTTTCTATCTTTCATTCTCGGTTGCCACAGGTTACTATGACAGCCAAGCTGCAAAGATTAAAGACCCAATTGCGAGACAGGATTATAAAGATTCTGTGAAGTATTTGGGCATTTACTCCTATCAAAAGTGCTTGGAGACCCAGATAGGACTGGGACTTGACCTCAAAGGTGGTATGAATGTGATTCTTGAAATCTCTGTTCCCGATGTATTGGAAACGTTGGCAGATCACAAGACGGACCCCGCTTTTGTTAAATCAATGAAGCAAGCTCGCACTGAAGAAGAGACGAGTCAGAGTGACTTTATATCACTTTTTGTGAAGTATTATCATCAAAATGCACCGGGACATCGCCTTGCTGAGCTCTTCGCTACACAGCAATTACAAGGTAAAATCAATCCACAGAGCACTGATTCAGAAGTAGAGAAGGTGTTACGACAGGAGGTTCAGGCTGCAATTGATAACTCTTTCAACGTTGTACGCACTCGTATTGATAAGTTTGGAGTTGTACAACCCAACATTCAGAAACTCGAAGGACAGACTGGTCGCATTATGGTTGAGATGCCAGGTATCAAAGAACCTGAGCGTATGCGTAAGCTTTTACAGGGTAGTGCGAATCTGGAGTTCTGGGAAACATACAATGCTGACGAGGTAATTCCTTATTTACAACAACTTGATAGCCGTCTTGCGAACGACGCTTCTAATGATACTACCGCTGCAAAGAAGGCCATTAAGAAGGCTGATGCAAAGAAGGTTAAGTTACAATTGAAGAATAATGACGACGAGACTCCCACTCAAAAGAGCAATGCACAGATGGAAGCTGCAAAGAAACAACACCCATTGTTGGCAATGCTTCAGACCACAGGACAGAACTCTTTGGCACTCGTTGGCTATGCAAGTGTACGCGATACAGCTGCTATTAGCAAGTTAATCTATGGACAAACTGCTAAGCAGATTCTTCCAACCGACCTCAAATTGCTTTGGAGTGCAACGCCGGAAGATGGTATCAAAGCTAAGAATATTTATGGTCTTTACGCTATAAAGGTTTCATCAAGTAACGGACAAGCTCCTCTACAGGGCGACGTTGTAGTTGATGCAAAGGATGAGTTCAATCATGTAACAGGCCAACCTGAGGTCAACATGACTATGAATACAGAAGGTGCACGCCGTTGGGCTGCGCTGACAAAAGCTAATGTTGGTAAGGCCATTGCTATCGTTTTGGATAATGCAGTGTACTCTGCTCCACGCGTAAATGGTGAGATTGATGGTGGCTCAAGTGCTATTTCTGGTAACTTTACCGTAGAAATGACGAAAGACCTTGCCAATACTTTGAAGTCAGGTCGTATGCCAGCACCTGCTCGAATCGTTCAAGAAGAGGTGGTAGGTCCTACACTTGGTGCCGCATCTATACAGCAAGGAATCATCTCTTTCGCTATCGCCTTCGTGCTGTTGATTATCTATATGGTGCTGATGTATAACTTTATACCAGGTATGATCGCTAATGCGGCGTTGATAGTCAACGTGTTCTTCACGCTCGGTATACTCACTTCGTTCCAGGCGGCATTGACAATGTCGGGTATTGCAGGTATGGTGCTGTCGTTAGGTACGGCAGTCGACGCCAACGTTCTTATCTATGAACGCATCAAAGAAGAGCTAAGAGCGGGCAAAGGAATGAAGCAAGCAGTCGCCGCGGGATATAGTAATGCCTTCTCAGCTATCTTTGATTCTAACTTAACTTCACTCATAACTGGTGTTATTCTCTATGTTTTCGGAACCGGACCTATCCAAGGTTTCGCGACAACTTGGATTATAGGTATTGTTTGTTCGTTCTTCAGTGCTGTGTTCTTGACAAGACTTGTTTTCGAACATCAACTCAACAAAGATCGTTGGATGAATCTAAAGTACTGGACAAGTGTTAGTAAAAACCTTATGCAGAATAAGGATTATAAGTTCATGTCCATGTATAAAGGCACCTTCACTATAGCCATTATAGCTTCTGTTGTCTTTATAGGTAGCTTCTTTGTTCGCGGACTTTCTCAGAGCATTGACTTCACTGGAGGTCGTAACTACGTTGTACAGTTCGAGAAACCAACCGAGCCTGAGCAGGTACGTGAAGTCTTAACACATGTGTTCCCAGGCTGTACTACCAACGCTCTTTCACTCGGAACAGACAATAGAACGATTCGAATCTCAACCAACTATAAGATAGAATCTAACAGTCCTACGGTTGATGATGAGGCCGAAAGTAAGTTATATCAGGGCTTGAAACAAGCTGGTTTAGTTTCTCAAAAGAGTGTACAGGCGTTCAAGAATCCTGATGTTCGCACCGGAGGTTCTATCATAAGCAGTTCTAAAGTAGGTCCTTCTGTGGCTAAGGATGTAACTTATGGCGCTATCATCAGTGTCATTATCGCACTTGTTGCCATCTTCCTTTATATCCTTATACGCTTCCGCAACGTGGCCTTCTCAGCCGGTTCAACTATCGCTTTGATTTTCGATGCCTTGACGGTTGTAGGATTCTTCTCACTGCTTCAGGGATTGTTACCATTCTCTTTGGAGGTTGATCAGACGTTTATTGGTGCAGTTTTGACCGTCATTGGTTATTCTATCAACGATAAAGTGGTTGTGTTCGACCGTATTCGTGAGAACTTCCGCCTCCATCCAAAACAGGATGTACAGAAAGTTTTCAATGATTCTATCAACCAAACATTGGCACGTACCATCAACACTGGCTTCTCTACGTTGATCGTATTGGTAGTAATTCTGTTGTTAGGTGGTAAGAGTATTCAGCCGTTTGCTTTCGCTATGACTCTTGGTGTGGTATTCGGTACGCTCTCATCAATCTTCATTGCTTCGCCAATCGCTTACCTCTTCATGGGTAAAACGATTAAAGACCGCCGCTTAGAAGAGGCTGCTCTTGAGGCGGTAGAACAGAAATAATGATTCAAAACAAGGTGTAACATCCTCAGTGGTGTTACTCTTTAAATGATAAAAGTCTGCAAATACAAGTGCGTTTGCAGACTTTTTTCTTTTCAATCCATATTGGAAATGTCAGCCGAGGCTTTTCACTCATCAAACAATCTGTGCCATTTCGTGCGATGATTTGCGTCATTTAACGCGCTAAAACCTATCATATTATACGACAATTAGGCTCATTTCATTTCGCTCTTTATTATCAATCATATTGTCACCATAAAAATCTTAATGTGCTACGCTGTATGGGTTGTGCTTTTATTAGCCTGCGGTTGATGAGGAACGAGTCTACCTCGGTTAAATGACCACATACGAAAATAAGGCATCATGTACTGAGTTTTCCTTAAAAATGCAGGGAGATTATAAAGTGGGTAAGGAATGGTTATATCATGGATTTAAGTCTTTTCTCCTGCGTTTTATCCGAACACACCATCCATAATAAATCATATTACTCCCCTCTCTCTTCGGAGAGGGGTTGGGGGAGAGGCCATTCCTCTCTTTGGTTTCTTTGCATTGGGGTTGGGGGAGAGGCTGTTCCTCTCTTCAATCTCTTCGCATTGGGGTTGTGGGAGAGGCCTTTTCACTCTACAAAAAGAAAGGGGCGGAATCAAATTCCGCCCCTTTTGAACTATATGTTAGCTTCGTTTACTTCAATTTGTTGAGTTGAGCTTTCACCTCAGCAGTAACATCTTTGCTCAAAGTATCGCTGATATAAGGGATGCCAGAGCTTACATCCATGATGTAAACATAGCCACCTGCCTTGCCGACAGCCTTGATAGCATTAACCAATTTGGTAGTGATAGGTTGCATTTTCTCCTGCTGTTCCTTAGACAAAGTCTGTTGATTGTCTTGCAAAGCCTGCTGATATTTCTGATAGAGCCCATTGAGTTCGTTCTCAGTTTCCTGCTGCTTTGTAGCGTTCATTGTAGACTTATTCTTCTCATAGTCTTGGCTTTTACGCTGCAATTCGTCTTGCATTGCTTTGAGATCATTCTCAAACTGCTTTGCTTTTGCTTCCATTTCGCCACGTGCCTTGATGAATTCAGGCATCTGAGACATTACTTCCTGTGCGTTGATGTGACCAAATTTCTGTGCGAATGTCGCAAGAGGAGCGAACATCAACATCATTAAAAGAATCTTTTTCATTTTGTTTTCGTTTTATTGTTTGTTATATAATCATTTTTTATTTGATGCATTCTTGAGACTGCTTTTTGTCATTTCAGCAATAGCTATGACGCGCTTGGTCTCCTGTTTAGTGTCAGAGAGTGGGCTGAAAGCTTAGCGGCTGTATCCCAATTTCTGTAAAACCTCGTTGGAAATGTCTATTTTTGGGCTGCCGAAGATGATGCCTTGGTCACTCGAACGATCGACAACAAGGCTGTAACCACGTAGTTCTGATATCTCTTTTACAGCGTTATAGACTTCCTCTTGGATAGGCGCCATCAAGGCTTCTCGCTTTTTGAACAACTCACCTTCAGGCCCAAAGTATTTCTTTTTCAAGTCGGCTGCGGCCTTTTCTTTGTTCATTATCTGCTCTTGTTTAGTCTTTTTCTGCTCTTGAGAGAGGAAAACCGACTCGTTCTGATAGTTCTTATACATCGTACTTGCTTCGGTATTGAGCGCCTCTACCTCTGCTTGCCACTTCCGACTGACTTGATTTAGTTGCTCGTTTGCACGCTCATAGGCTGGAATATTCTTGAAAATGTATTCCATATCGACTAAAGCGAACTTCTGTGCAGAGGCAGACGATGGTAAAAGTGCGAGCAGGAAGAAAGGTAACATGAACCTTAGTGCCTTGTTATAAAATGTTTTTTTCATATCTGTTTGTTTTTAGTTGACGAGTAGACAAGTGCACAAATAAACGTGTTTATTGTTGGCTTGTCTATTCATCTGTTTATAATCTGCATGAGCATCTATACTTAATAAGCTTAAAACTCAGTGAACACATCACTCGTAAACGCGTTAACTTGTCCACTTGTCCACAGACTTAGAACTCTTGTCCGAGGATAAAGTGGAACTGACTTCCGCCCTTCTTTCCGTTGACATTATCCTTATCGAAGCCATAAGCCCAATCAATACCCATCAAACCAACCATTGGAAGGTAGATACGTACACCGAGACCGGCACTTCGTTTCATATCAAACGGGTTGAAATATTTAGTATCCGACCAAGCGTTTCCGGCTTCAACGAAGCCTAATCCATAGATAGTTGTGTTGCCTAATAAGAATGGATAGCGCAACTCAAGCGTGAATCGGTCGTATGCATAGCCGTTATATGCGAGCGAACCATTGTCATAACCACGTAGTCCTATGGTCTCATCGGCGTAGCTTGAAGAGTATCCACTCATGCCATCTCCACCCACATAGTAGGTCTCAAAGGGGCTCTTCTTGTACTTGTTATAGCTTCCTAATAAGCCCATCTCAATGCGAGTCATCAGTACAAAGCACTTTTGTCCGCCGCTTAATGCCGTATAAGTCTTTGCCTTAAACTTCCATTTGTGGTATTCAACCCAACGATACTTCTCCTGTTGTTCGGCAGAATAGGTCGGAGAATAAGGGTTCATAGCCAGGTTTTTGTAGTCTTTGTGATTCCAAACACTCCATGGTGGGGTGAGGGTTACACTTGCAGTGAACTCTGAACCACGGCGTGGGAAGAGAGGATTATCCGTTGAAGTGCGACTTAAAGAGATGCTCAAGTTGAGGTTGTTTGCAGCTCCATTCGTCATCAAGAAGTACTTCCAGTTCTTCAATTCATAGCGTTGATAAGCCAATTGTGCCGAGAGTACGAAGTAATCATCAGGCCAACGGAGACGCTTTCCCCAACCAATGCTGACACCATACATGCGCATGTAGGTATCAGGGTCATAGTAGTTCTCGTAGTAGTTGTTGTTATAGTTGCCATAACCATAGCCATATCCGCTGTAGTAAGAGTTCAGATAGTTCATGCGGTAGGCATCATTGTAGTAGCTACTTGATACATCTGTCATCTTACTAAAGTACACTCCAACGCTGAATTGGTTAGGACGTTTGCCGCCAAGCCAGTTGGTTGAGTAGCTTGCATTATAGCTTTGATAATATGTTCCGTTAGTCTGTGCACTAAGACTCAACACCTCTCCGTCACCGATTGGCATGATTCCGCGGTGCTCTTTGTTCTTTCTGAAGAGGTTTGCCATTGAGAAGTTGTTCAGCTTTAAGCCTACTTTACCTATCACACCTGTTTGTCCCCATCCCAAAGAAAACTCTATTTGGTCATTACTTTTCTGTTCTAAGTTGTAGTTAATGTCCACTGTTCCATCCTCAGGATTGGGCTTAACATCGGGCTGACTACTCTTCTCTGGGTCGAAATGTCCCATGGACTGAATCTCTCGAAGCGAGCGCATTAGTGCCTCACGAGAGAATAAATCTCCTGGCTTTGTACGCAGTTCACGGCGTACAACGTTCTCATATAGACGGGTGTTACCATTGATGCGCACGTGACTTAGATAGGCTTGAGGACCTTCTGTGACGCGCATTTCAAGATCAATAGAGTCACCATCGATGTTCACTTCAGTCGGATTAATGCTTGAGAAGACGTATCCGTTGTTGTAATATAAGTTAGCTACGGCGTCATCATCTTTGGAAACACGCTTCTCAAGAAGCTTTTGATTGTAGACATCTCCCTTCTTTAAGCCTAAGATTGCATTCAATCTTAGTGTTGGGTAGACTGTGTTTCCGACCCAAGTAATATTGCGGAGGTAATACTTTTGACCTTCGTCTACCTTTAAATAGATGTCAACATGTTTCGGATCTACATTCCAAACACTGTCTTTAAGGATAGTAGCGTCGCGATAACCATATTCATTATATTTCTCAATCAGATTCTTTTTGTCGGTCTCCCAGCGTTCAGGTGTGAACTTCTTTGCCTTGAGGAAAGAGCCTAATTTGCCTGCTTCGTGGGTCTTAGAAAAGGCACCTTTCTTAAAAAGTCCACCTTTTATCTTCGACAAACTCAATGCTTTGTTGCCTTCAATGAAGATGTTTCTCACCTTCATCTTTTCCTTTTTATCTACGATAACATCAAGAATCACGTTGCCTTTATTAGCTACATCATCCCTCTGTCGTATCGTTATTTCCGCATTTTTGAATCCCTTGTCGTCGAAATACTTCTTTGCTAAGATCTTCGCGCGGTCTATCATGTTCGGTGTTATCTGTGAACCTTTGAGCAGACCGAGCTTATTTTCCATGTCTTCTCGTTCGCTTTTTTTCAGTCCTTCATAGTTAATCACCGATACGCGTGGACGAGTTTTCAACGCGATATGCAAGTAAATCTTTCGCCCAACGATTGAATCGGCCGAAATTTGAACGTCAGAAAAGAGGCCATGACGCCAGTAACGTTTCACTGCATTCGTGATATCGGCCCCAGGAACTGTAATCTCTTGGCCTACTTGTAGTCCCGAAATACCAGACAACATGTAGTCTTCGTAGCCTTGAACTCCCGAGATATTAATGCCACCGATAATGCAAGAGCGCGGTGTTCCGGCATAAGAGATATCAGGATATAGTATCTTGTCCTGTGCAAAAGCAGGGACAGCACTTGTCAATCCCGCTGCGAAGATGATAAAAACTTTCTTTATATTGTTCATTACCAATGATGTTTCTTATTGCTGTTTCGTTCTTATTCGTTTGTCAAAGCATTCTTATTTTACGGCTTCGGCTTCTATCTGAGCTTCTGTTTTGCCAAATCTCCGCTGACGGTTCTGGTAACTCAGGATGGCTTTATGCAAGTCGTCTTCATTAAAGTCGGGCCAATATGTATCACAAAAATATAGCTCCGAGTAGGCAATCTGCCATAAAAGGAAGTTGCTAATCCGTAGTTCTCCGCCCGTACGTATTAGCAGTTCAGGGTCTGGCATGAAGCTTGTTTGCAGATGACGGCTAATGACTTCTTCCGTGATTTCTTCCGGAACAAGAGCCTTATCCTTATGTTCCGTGAGGAGTTCTCGCATGGCTTGCGCCATCTCCCAACGTGCACTATAACTCAAAGCCACAACCATTGTCATCGCAGAATTAGTCTTTGTATGCTCTTCTGTCTCTCTAAGTTTCTGCTCAACCTCGGCAGGAAGTCTCTTTCTATCCCCGATAACACGAAACCTTACGTTATTCTTCATGAAGATTTCATCCTCAAGTGATGTGAGCACTAAGCCCATTAAGGCACTTATTTCGTCTGCAGGACGGTTCCAATTCTCAGTAGAAAAGGTATAAAGCGTAAGGAATTTAACTCCCAATCGCGTAGCTTCCGACGTGATTCTACGCACTGCATCCACGCCAGCTTGATGTCCATAGCTGCGTGGTTTGCCTCTTTCTGCTGCCCAACGCCCATTGCCATCCATGATAATGGCAATGTGTTTGGGAATTCGTGTCCTATCTAATGAAGCTTCCATATCTTCGTTTTATATTCTGTTTGGCGTCTCTTTACACTGCAAAACAAGTCACTTTACGATTCAAAATAACTCATTTTATCGTGTGAAAGCACCTATTTTATCGTGTAAAAGCACCTATTTTATATCTTTGTTACACGTCGTACATTTCGGCATAAAGCTATAACTTAGCGTCAGTTGCAGGGCAGAATAGCAATCTTTATTCTTGAAAATGCCCGACGAAGTGATTCCATACGGATCTTTCCTCCCATCAAGTTTGTCGCTCATTGCAAAGTGCATGGCCCATGCTATGCCTGCATTCACGCGCGTACCTATTTTATATTTCAGGCCAATGCCTATTGGAACATTTGCTGTAAAGACGTTTGTTCCATCACCACTTGCATAGGTTCCACCCACTCCTACAAATAGAAATGGAGTCAAACGCTTTGCTCCGTAGTAGTCTTTTCCAGTGCCATAAGGCCAGAAATTGTATTCATACATCAGACTAACATCCGTTAGTTTGTTACTGAAATGATAGGGTGATACTGACGATGAGGGGTAAATGGTTCGTACATCACGTTCATTTCCCTTGAGTGTTCCTATCGAAGCATCTAACCGAAGCGCCATATATGCGTTGAGATTACGGCGTACAAACACCGTCATCATAGGCTGAAGATCTCGCGTAAGCATGTTATTATAGTCGCCCAAATAACCCATTATGCCTAAGCCTCCGCCCACTTCCATGAGATATTCATCATCGGTTTGGGCCCTCATGCCAAGCATTGTAGCCAGCATGATGAGTAGAAGCATCGCGCGTTGCATCTCTATTGCCTATTTCTTCAGTATCAATCCAGCTAAGTTACCTTTCCAAATCTTGCCACTTCCACCAGCAATCAACCAAAGGTCTTGATGCTCGTCTACGACCATAGCAAATGAAGTCTCACTGCTTTCAAAGCCTTCTGGCAATGTGATTCGGTCGTCTTTTTTCCATCCAAGCCCTTGACCTTCGCTGACAAAGAAGCTTTCAAAGGCCTTTGCTTGATAGTTTCCAAGTCCTTTTCCGCCAAGCGCGATGAGGTCATCTCCCACACTAACAATCTGAAGATGGGTCAAACCTGGAGCCACATACGCTGGTTCGTCCAACCCATAGAATCTCCATGGCTGTGCAGGTTGGTTGGGATCAATCTGTTTTCCCCATACCTTTGCGCCGAGTACATCATTGGTTGTCGGTGCATTTCCTACCATCACAAGATTATAAACGCCAGCATTCACTTTTGAAGCAAAGCTGAACAAATGAATATTTTGACTTGGTAATTCACTTAAATCGCCATTCGTCGTGTCTATACTCCAGCTTGTTCCGCCGTCTTCCGACTTCATCATGCCGCTGTTTCCAACGCCATAGAGTACTCCATTGACACCGCCGATCAACTGCTTCAAGGCAACATGGCCTCTTGTTTCCCATGACTGACCATCTTGACTGCGCAAAATCTGTCCGCCACTACAGGTATAAAGGAAGCCATCAAAAGCTATAAGATTGCTTGAAGCCTGTGCATCGAGTGTCTTGTCAGGGCTGAGTTGCTGCCAGCTTTGTATCTGGTTAGATGATGTAACATAGAGCTTTGTTGTACCATTTTCCGTGCCCATGACATACACTTTGCCATTCATCGCTACCGCTTTCATGGCAGAGAGTGTGCCCAAACGGCTGTCTTGACCTGTTGTCGACTGCCAAACAAAGCGACCAACCTGCGTCTTATGCACGTTGACCTTTACCGTATAACTACGATTATACTTGCCACTTTGGCTGTAAACAATGAGCGTTCTTGGTTTAGAAAAGTCCAAAGAGTCTGTCGTTACATAGAATTTCAGCGAGTCAGAAGTCATGCTTTTCAATACCACTGAACCGCCGTTCTTGGCTGCAATCGTACAAAGTGCCTTGCGAACATCCACTCCATAGGGCAAGGAATCAACGTTATAAATCTCTCGATTCATTTGATCGATATAGAATTTATAGCTACTTGCGTTCAACGTTGTATGGATAATAGTGTCTGCTCCGGCTTTCGTCTTCGCGTGTTTTGTATACTTCAGTGTCCCCAAAGAAAACGCTGTAATCGCTGAATCATCGTAAGTTGTGCCCTCATCATCATTGCCTTTGAGACATGAAGTAAAGGCTAATAGAGTGGAGAATAGCGCAATAAAGGACAAAAGTTTGGTCTTCATTCTACGTAGTTTATGTTATCTTTTTCCTGCATTGACACCTTGTCTCACAGGTTTTTGATTGCAAATTTAAGCAGAATTCTGCAAATAGGCCACTATTCTGTACTATTATTATGTAAAATAATGATTATTCTTTTGTTTTTTAAGGTTGTTTTACAAAGCGTGTTTGCAGTCTACAAGCAACCTTGTTTGCTTTTACATATAATGTGCTTTGCCTTTACAATTGGCATGGGGGGCGTCTAACGGTCTTTCTCATGGGGCTTTATGGTAAGATTGTTCATGTGCGTCAGGCGCTCAATTCCACCTAAATCAAGGTTCTTTTTGAGCTGTTTTACACACTAATAAATCATCCTCTGATGTGTAAAAAAGATACATGTATTTCGTTTGAAGTCATTGTTCGTGACTTCAAACGAATAGCATATAACAACAGAACGACTAAAAACATAGTCGAACGTGTTTCAAAACATAATGTCTTTAATTTTCATTGAGCTGGCGTTGTCTAACAAGCGACAACGCCCTATGACTCAGTTAAGGTTGTTTTCCGATATAAGCGAGAATGCCACCATCAACATATAAGATGTGACCATTAATGAAATCACTCGCATCTGAGGCTAAGAACACAGCGGGACCCATTAGGTCTTCGGGCGTGCCCCAACGTGCCGCGGGGGTCTTACTAATAATAAATCGGTCGAAAGGATGACGGCTTCCGTCTGCTTGAAGCTCACGAAGTGGAGCGGTTTGTGGCGTTGCAATATAGCCCGGTCCTATGCCGTTGCATTGTATGTTGTGTTCACCAAACTCCGAACAAATGTTGCGTGTGAGCATCTTTAGACCGCCTTTGGCTGCAGCGTAAGCACTAACCGTCTCGCGTCCCAATTCACTCATCATCGAACATATATTGATAATCTTTCCATGTCCCTTGCGTTTCATGCCTGGGATAACGGCTTTTGAGACAATGAAAGGGGCGTTTAGATCGATGTCTATGACTTGACGGAAGTCCTCAACACTCATTTCTTCCATCGGAATACGCTTGATAATACCAGCATTATTGACGAGAACATCAATCGTTCCGAGCTCATTTTCCACCTTCGCTACAAGCGCTTTTACCTGCGTTTCGTCGGTAACGTCCGCAATATATCCATGTGCATCAATGCCTTTTGCTTTATAGTCAGCCAGCGCTTTGTCTAAATGCTCCTGACTGCGGCAATTGAAAGCCACCTTCGCTCCAGCCAAAGCATAAGCTTCAGCAATAGCAAATCCGATACCATAAGCAGCTCCTGTCACCAAGGCTACTTTTCCTTCTAAAGAAAATCTCTTAGAAAACGTGTCCATGTTTTAGTATTGTTTCGAGTTAATAACGTAGATGTTGCAAATATACGAATAGATTTCAGGGTACACAAATCTATCGAAGTTAAAAAGTATGAAAGTCGGTTTGTTTGTCAAATACTTTGATAGTCTGCTTTGTTTTGTAGTGGAGTGTAGGGTGGGTTGAAGCAAACAAAGCCTCACCCCCAACCCCTCCCCGAAGAGGGAGGGGAGTAGTTACTCTTTGAAATGGAGGGCGTTGTTTGAGGGTTAATTGGGAGTTGTAATGAGGTTGATAATTAAAGGTTAAATGATTTGGGGTAAATCATCGTGTAATTTGCCGTGTTTTATCGCATGAAATGACGTAGATTATCGCATAAAATGACGCAAATTATATTATGGTTTTTATTAATAAACGCCGTAGGTGTTACGCTTTTGATAGCCTAAGGTTGCCAAACGATAGTGCGGGCTACCCTGGGTTAGTGTATGTTGTGCGTGGACCAACGCCGTAGGTGTTACGCTTTCTAAGCGTAATTCGCCATAAATCCCCTCGCTATCACCATGCTTTCTCGGAAAAAGCTCAACACCTACGGCGTTGAATCTCCTTGCGGATGTTTACCCGGGGTAGGCTCGTTCCTCGCCAACCCCGGGCTATCAAAGGAACAACTCG
>ERZ773051.1036-NODE-1036-length-16239-cov-9.778423_pt1 | contig 16239 bp, 9 predicted proteins | sample MGYA00580631_ERZ773051 | MGnify/ENA primary metagenome ERZ773051 (study PRJEB29015, sample SAMEA2738137) | human oral metagenome | biome: human oral; feature: human-associated habitat; material: saliva | place: China | collected 2204 ...
TCAGACATCACTGGTCCTCCTTATCCAGCGAACGAACGTAGAACCACGACAGAGCCAGCGGCAAAACCATGGTCAGCATTGAAGCTGCCGCACCGTTACCAAAGTCGAAAACCTTGAAGGTTTGCAGGTAGGTGAAGATCGGCAGGGTTGTGGTCGCCTCGACAGGACCGCCCTTGGTCATGGTGTAGATCAGGTCGAAAACCTTGTAGGTATTGATGACGCCAAGCAAGAGCAGCGAAATCACCACGGGGCGCATGAGCGGTTCAGTGATGGAGAAGAAGGTACGAATTGGGCCAGCGCCGTCGACCTCTGCGGCCTCGTACAGGCCGTCATCGATAGTGTGAAGTCCCGAAAGGATCAGCAGCATATTGAAGGGCATACCAACCCACAGGTTTGCAACGACGATTGCAATCATTGCGGTTGTTGGGCCGGTCAGCCACATCACCGGGTGATCAACAATGTGCAGGGTCATCAAGAAGTAGTTGATCACGCCGAAGTCAGAGTCGAACATCCAGCGGAAGATCGTTCCCGTGACAACAGCGGGAAGGATCCATGCGACCAATAGGAGCGCGCGAATGATGCCGTTACCCGGGAAGGGTTTGCGGAAGAACAGGGCCAGCGCGTAACCAACAAGGAATTGCAGGGCAAGCGAGGCAACTGTCCAGATGATGGAGAGCTTCACGCCATTCCAAAAGCCGGGGCTCTTCACCATCGCTTCATAGTTTGCAAGGCCCGTGGGGTGATAGTCACCCGAAATGAGGTTTGCGCCGTTCGCGTCAGATACAGACAGCCAGATGTTATAGATCAGGGGGACAACAAGAAAGATCGTTATGTAAATCAGTGCGGGTAACGCCAAAAGCAGTCCTAGGCGTCGTGTTCGCACCAAAGAACGTGATCCATCGTCGTGACCCGCTGTTTTCGTTCGCGCCATCGAAATTCACTCACAGATCCAAGGTTTGTGTGGGAATACTGTTGTGGCCTGGCGGGCTCAGTGGCCTGTCAGCACCCGAACAGGGGTGTTTCCCCCGCGAGTGGGAGATTCGCTGCGGCTTCAAGCCGTTGCTCATCGTTGCGTTCCCACTCGCGCGGGGAACTTTATGTGTGTGTTGGTTGCCTAGGGGCGATCGCCCCAAGCAAACCGGTTTCTTGCGCTACTCAGTTCTTGGGCAGCAAGGGGGTAATCGTCTCTGCGGCCTTCTTTGCTGCGGCCTCGGGAGTCGACGCACCCGTCAGGGCTTCCTGCATGGACAGCTGGATGGCCTCGGAAATCTTCGGGTAGTCCTTTCCGTATGCGCGTGCGTGTGCGTACTGGAGCTGATCTTCGAAGACCTTGAGCTTGGGATCACTCGAGAGCTTGAGCTTGCCCTGCAGGTCGGGGCGCGAGGAGAGCTGGCCGGAGCCATCGCAGTAGATCTTGGCGCCTTCTGCGCTGGTCAGGAACTTTGCGAGCTTGACTGCTGCGTCAGACTGCTTGGCGCCATTCATGACGACAACGTTTTCGCCACCCATTGAGGTCGCTGCGCGCTTGTCCTTGGGCAGAGGTGCAACATCCCAGTCAAACTGGGCGTCCTTAGTCAGAGTTGACAGCTCCCAGGGGCCGTTGATCATCATCGCTGCCTTGCCGGTAATGAACTGGGTACGCGCATCTTCCTGGGTGTAGTTCGAAACGGCCTCGGACATGGAGCCGTCGTCGATCAGGCCACGCAAGTAAGCCAGAGCGGTTGCGCCAGAGGTGGCGTAGTCGTTCAGGTCACCGCCGGTCTGCCACACGAAAGGCAGGACCTGGAAGGTTGCGGACTCGGACTTCACGCCCGAGATCGCGAGGCCCTTCACATCGCCCTTGGTAGTCTTCTTTGCGACGTCCTTGAGGGATGCCCAGTCGGTGGGAACCTCGACGCCTGCGTCCTTGAGCATCTGCTTGTTGTAGTACAGAGCCAGGTTGTTGGAGTTCAGCGGAATACCGTAGGTCTTTCCACCGAACTCAACCGAGGACCAGGGGCCATCGAAGAAGTCAGACTTGTTGATTCCATCGTTGCTCAGATCCTTGAGCATTCCCAGGGATGCGAAGTTCTGGTTATCGACAACGTCGACGACTGCGACATCGGGAACCTGGCCGCCGACCGAGCCCTGAAGGATCGACTTGGACAGGTCTGCAAACGCAAAGGTGGTGCGCTTGACCTTGATGTCGGGGTTGGCCTTCTCGAACTCAGCGATCGCTGCATTGATCGAGTCATTGGCGGTTTCACCGCTCAGGTAGTCCCACATCTCAACGGTCACTTGACCGCCGGATGCGCTGCCGGAGTCGGCCGAATCCGTCTTCGTCCCGGAGCATGCTGCCAGTCCCAGTGCCATAACTCCGGCACCGAAGAAGGCAATCCCGCGCATTGCGCGCTTAGATGCGTATGCCATTCTTTCTCTCCTTTGAGTGTCGATAGTTGTCCGTCAACCAACTATCTAGATCCGTGTTTTCACGGATGAATAATGGGATGCACTCCAGTGGTGCATCTATGGTGAGTTCACTTCCGCCTTCGAAAGTCTCACCAAGCATGTACGAGGCCGTGGCCTCTTGATCCTCATCACCGCGGCTTGGGGCGATGAGAAGTTGGCGCCACCGCGCACCTCGGGGAAGGTAGACGCGGGCAGTGCGGGAGCCGGCCTCGGTAATCGGGGAAACCAAGAGGTCGGGACCCAAGAGGAACTCCCCGTCCCAGCTCCAACAGCGCCCGTCCTCGGGGAATTCGAGGAAGAGGGCGCGCATGGCGGGGATTCCGCGCTCGCTGGCCTCGTCCATCACGCGAGTGAGGTAGGGGCGCAGGGTTTCGCGCAGGAGGATGTAGCGGGAGCAGATATCCGCAACTTCCTCGCCGTAGGACCAGATTTCGTTGGGGCCGCCGGGGTTTTCCGAGGCCACGTCTTCGCGGGGTTCGCGATGTCCGTGAACGCGCATGAGTGGGCAGAAGGTTCCGAATTCGAACCAGCGAGCGAAGAGTTCCTGATATGCGGGATCGCTGGCGTCGCCTCCGTGGAAGCCTCCGATATCACTGGTCCACCAGGGGATTCCTGCGATTCCAATGGATTGTCCGGCACGGACCTGCGTGTAGAGGGCCTCCCAGGTGGGGCCGATATCTCCACTCCACACGGCGGCGCCGTATTTTGCCTGTCCTGCCCAAGCACTGCGACACAGGGTAAGGAATTCGTCTTCGCCCTGTTCACGCATGCCTTCCCAGATCATGCGGGCATTCTCGCGCGGGTAGAGGTTCGAGACGTTCAGGCCCTTTCCCGCATAAAAACGCAGGTTCGAGGGATGACCGGGATTAAGCTCGGGCTCGCAGGCATCCAGCCAGAACACGCGCACACCCAGATCGAAGTAGTTGTTCTTGAGCTTGTTCCACACATAGTCGCGCGCCGTCGGATTCGTCGGGTCGTAGAAGGCGACGGGAAGCGGGCGATCCATTCCCTTATCACGGAAGGTTTGGTGGTATTCAACTCCGGCTTCGGTGCCGACCAATAGACCTTTTGCGCGGATTTCCGCATCTGTTTCGGCAAGGGGTGAGACCGTGGGCCACACAGAAACCATGAGCTTAGTGCCCATTTCGTCCAGTTCGGCCATCATCGCTTCGGGGTCGGGGTATTCGCTTGGGTCAAAGCGCCACTCCCCCATGGCCGGCCAGTGGATGAAGTCGGTGACAATGACAGAGAGGGGAAGGCCTCGGCGGTGGTATTCGCGGGCAACTTCCATGAGTTCGTTTTGGCTGGTGTAGCGCAGTTTGGATTGCCACAAGCCCAGTGCCCACTGAGGAATTCGGGGTGCGTGGCCCACCGCGTCGGCGTAGGACTGGAGGATTTCCTTGGGAGTGTCTCCTACGCACACCCAGTAGTCGATCCATTCGCTTGCCTGCGCGACCCAGCGTGTGGCTTCTTTTGCAAATTCCACGCGGCCAACGCTGGGGTTGTTCCACAGGAATCCATAGCCCTTGTCTGAGAGAACAAAGGGGATGGAAACTTCACCGTTTCGCTGAACCAGATCGGAGACGACGCCTTTGTGATCAAGGAAGTCGTAGGAGTGCTGGCCCATTCCGTAGAAGCGCTCAGCGGGGTCCGAGGCGAAGCATTGGTGCACTTCGTGGCCACCGAAACCCGGGTAGATTCCGTGGGCGCCCGGCCACCAGAAGTGTTCGGGGGCTTCACGCAGGATGGATTCGCCGTCCTTTTGGAAATCCAGAAGGAATCGGGCAATTCCGGTTCCGCCGTCAAGGTTTGCAACCACGCTGATTCGCCCGTTGGAAAAGACTTCTTCGGGGCGATCGTAGCCGGGGATTTCGGTGACAGAGCAGGGTTCATTCCCGGTAGCCTCTGCCGAAGCCAGGGCAAGCGGGTCCGCGGATGCTCCAGAGGTCGCGCCGAGGCCACTAAGGGGTGCGGCCTCGAGCGCGCCCAGTCCCTGGGGGAAGTTCGCGTTGGGGCCTATGCGCACGCGAAGTGCATTGCGACCCCAGGCCTCAATGCGGATGAACTCGTGCGCATAGGAGAGTTCGACTGCGCCCGGGTACTCCTTCTTCGTATACACCTATGACTCCTTAGCGAAGGGTACGAATACGTATTCGCTCCATGCTTCTATGCAGGAGATTTTCTGGTAATATCCATTACGCATACGTATTCGTCATGTAAAAATTTTTTGCGAGCATCGCTGCTCGCGTGTGATGTGAAACTCAAGATAAGTTGTAAAAGCGTTCCTGTCAAGAGAGCAGGAGGAACTGATGGCACGCCAGCCAACCAGTAGAGATGTCGCAAAACTGGCGGGAGTCTCACAAACCACGGTCTCCTACGTCATGAGCGGCAGACGGACAGTGTCTCCGGAGACGGAAAAACGTGTCCAAATTGCAATGAAGGAACTGGGTTACCAGCCTCATGCGGGTGCTCGTTCACTGCGCTCACGCAAGTCGCGAGTACTGGGAGTTGTCATCCCCTACCACGAGGGTGCGGATGGGGCGGACCAGCACTACATGCTGATCTCACTGGCACAGCTCTTGCGCGAACATGATTTTGATCTGCTTTTGATCACCGCGAACGAGGGGGCGGCTGGGCTGCGCCGTGTCATGACGACCGCGCTGTGCGACGGCCTGTTCATCATGGAAGTCCGCTTCAATGACCCCCGCTTGGAGGTCGTGGCCGAGGGAAAGATTCCCACGGTTTTCGTTGGCACTCCCGGGCCTGGGCCCTTTAGGTCGCCGATCCAGTCCATTGACGTGGACTATTACGAGGCCGGCACCCAGGCAGTGCACCGTATTCGTGATGCGGGGGCACGCAATGTTGCTTTCGTGCACTCGGCCAGCGCAGACGTGCAGTCCTTGAACTTCGTCGCGCAGTTTAAGCAAGCGGTTGTGGATACGGCCGGTGAGCTTGGGATTCCCCTTCTGTCGCGCACCTGCGGAACCGGAATTCAGGCAATTCGCCACTTGGTTGGCCAAATTGCCGGCGAGGGACGGGTTGATTCCTACATTCTGGGGCCAACGATTTCCGCTGATGACTGGTGTAATGCGCTGATGGATCTGGGGATTAGACCGGGACGCGATGTCTCGCTGGTTGCCAGCGGATGGCATGCGGAACGAGCTCACTGCCTTTTCGACGTCGATCATTTTGATACCCGGCCAGATGAGCTTTTGAGGCGAGCGGTTGAGATGCTGGTTGCCCAGATTGATGGGGAACCCAGGAAGGAAGCAGACGCAGATACCGATATGGATGCAGGTGCTTCGACGGCATCGGAACATTTCGAGGCCAAGATCCGCCGCCCCGTGCACGGATTGACCCTGCTTGACCCAATCTTCGTGCCCGGAAACACGGTTATTGGGGCTGATCGGTCTTAGCGTGAGGGCTTTTAGGGTTCCAGTTTTTCTTTTGTAGACGCCGAAAAATGCCAAAAATAGCGTTCTGGGCTCCGAATTTGAATCGTTCGAAGCCCAGAAAACCTTGCTATTCCAAGGAAAAACCAATCCTCTGAAGTCTATCAAGAGGATTGGTAACTGATTCCCAACGTAATGTGCGGAACGCTGTTCGGTCCTGGAAGTCTATCAAGAGGATTGGTAACTGATTCCCAACCCAGCGCGATCTGCGAGCTGCGCAGCGGGAAGTCTATCAAGAGGATTGGTAACTGATTCCCAACGGCCAGCAGGTGCGTTTCAACCTGGAAGGAAGTCTATCAAGAGGATTGGTAACTGATTCCCAACACAGCAAGCGTGAGCGGAGACAATTAGCGAAGTCTATCAAGAGGATTGGTAACTGATTCCCAACCGCTGGCTCATGGCTCTTAGGTATCGGCGAAGTCTATCAAGAGGATTGGTAACTGATTCCCAACAGGATATTCTCCCCCAGCAGGACGAGTCGAAGTCTATCAAGAGGATTGGTAACTGATTCCCAACACGCCTGTCGTCCCCGCTGAGGAGACTCGAAGTCTATCAAGAGGATTGGTAACTGATTCCCAACGCCTGGGCGCACTTGATCTTCAGGACAGGAAGTCTATCAAGAGGATTGGTAACTGATTCCCAACGTGGACGCAACGATCCACGCGGAGTGCTGAAGTCTATCAAGAGGATTGGTAACTGATTCCCAACCTTCCGCTTCGCGGGTGCGCGAGTCATAGAAGTCTATCAAGAGGATTGGTAACTGATTCCCAACAAAGGTTCTCAACTGTCCTTCGAGGTGGGAAGTCTATCAAGAGGATTGGTAACTGATTCCCAACATAGAAACGCCGGCCGGCATTTCCCGTGAGAAGTCTATCAAGAGGATTGGTAACTGATTCCCAACTCTACAACGCTCTGGGTGGGGTGTCCCGGAAGTCTATCAAGAGGATTGGTAACTGATTCCCAACTCCCGTGTCTTCGGGCGCGTCGCTGGGTGAAGTCTATCAAGAGGATTGGTAACTGATTCCCAACCCTGCGATGCTACCTTGTGCACGGCGCGGAAGTCTATCAAGAGGATTGGTAACTGATTCCCAACGAGCGGCGTGAATTTCATGCCTTTGCCCAAAGCTTATCAAGAGGATTGGTAACTGATTCCCAACCCGTGGAGTGCGGTGACTGGCTTCCAGAAAAGCTTATCAAGAGGATTGGTAACTGATTCCCAACCCCAAGAAGCACCTGATAGGCACACAAGAAAGCTTATCAAGAGGATTGGTAACTGATTCCCAACGTGGACGCAGCGATCCACGCGGAGGCTTAAAGCTTATCAAGAGGATTGGTAACTGATTCCCAACGCTTTTGCCGCGTCCAGTTCCCATGTCTAAAGCTTATCAAGAGGATTGGTAACTGATTCCCAACGACTCTTTCGAAGAATATGCTACCGAGAGAAAGCTTATCAAGAGGATTGGTAACTGATTCCCAACAAGGAAACCCTGGACCGCACCACAGCCGAAAGCTTATCAAGAGGATTGGTAACTGATTCCCAACTATGGAAGGTTGTGATTGGAAGAATGCTAAAAGCTTATCAAGAGGATTGGTAACTGATTCCCAACATTGCTTCTACTTTGAGCACTGCTCAGGAAAGCTTATCAAGAGGATTGGTAACTGATTCCCAACCTGGCCGCGCTATGGAGGAGCTGTCTAAAAAGCTTATCAAGAGGATTGGTAACTGATTCCCAACGCGGGCGACGCGGGCAATTTCCGCACCCAAAGCTTATCAAGAGGATTGGTAACTGATTCCCAACCCACGATCAGTGTTGACTCTGACCATAAAAAGCTTATCAAGAGGATTGGTAACTGATTCCCAACCAGGGCGACGTCAAGGACTTGCTGTTGCAAAGCTTATCAAGAGGATTGGTAACTGATTCCCAACAAGAGCCTCGGCGTGATCGACTGGGTGGAAAGCTTATCAAGAGGATTGGTAACTGATTCCCAACGCCCGCGTCGCGGGTTGCCTGCGGCTGTAAAGCTTATCAAGAGGATTGGTAACTGATTCCCAACAAGCATCCGATCGCTGGCCTGTCGCTATAAAGCTTATCAAGAGGATTGGTAACTGATTCCCAACTCACTTGATGACCACGGTAATCAGCTCGAAAGCTTATCAAGAGGATTGGTAACTGATTCCCAACCGGGCGATGCGGTGGGCGATGCGGTTTCAAAGCTTATCAAGAGGATTGGTAACTGATTCCCAACAACCCGGCTGGTCTGACCGGCGACGTTGAAAGCTTATCAAGAGGATTGGTAACTGATTCCCAACATTCACGGACCTATGCTATACGCTAGCGAAAGCTTATCAAGAGGATTGGTAACTGATTCCCAACCTGGATTGCTTCGGCTGTAGTGCCGCCGAAAGCTTATCAAGAGGATTGGTAACTGATTCCCAACCTGTCTTGCCTGATGCAGGATTACAGTAAAAGCTTATCAAGAGGATTGGTAACTGATTCCCAACTTGCCTGATTATGGATAGCTACGAGACGAAAGCTTATCAAGAGGATTGGTAACTGATTCCCAACCGAGTCTCACGCCACCCCAGGCAGTGCGAAAGCTTATCAAGAGGATTGGTAACTGATTCCCAACCTTCGTCGCCTTAATGGGAAAGATATGTAAAGCTTATCAAGAGGATTGGTAACTGATTCCCAACTAAGCGCGTGAGTTGTTGTGATCGGGTGAAAGCTTATCAAGAGGATTGGTAACTGATTCCCAACTTGGCTTACTCGCTCCGGTGCAAGGTCTAAAGCTTATCAAGAGGATTGGTAACTGATTCCCAACAACTCTCTTCGGCCCTGGTATCTGGCCGAAAGCTTATCAAGAGGATTGGTAACTGATTCCCAACCAAGTTCGGGGTATTCGTGTCAGCACTAAAAGCTTATCAAGAGGATTGGTAACTGATTCCCAACGAGAACTACTGGCGGGACCAACGCTTTAAAAGCTTATCAAGAGGATTGGCAACTGATTCCCAACGATCGTCGATAGAGTCGACGCGGCGCGTAAAGCTTATCGAGAGGATTGGTAGAAACTGCGTAATTCATTCGACAGCGTTAGTTCTCAATAATTGTCTTCCATTGGCCATTTTCGTCTCGCTCAGAAACCCCCAACAATGCGCGCTGCGATATTCCTACTGTTAAGAATCATGGCTGAATGAGCCACAGCTACACGGTAGGTTGAGATCGGTAAAATGCTGCTCCAATACGGTTCGTTTACTTCATACTCTCTCTGATTGATATAGCTGCGCAGCAGAAGAGGCTCACCAACAATTCGACCACTGTCATCAGTACAGCACGTAAGTTCATCGACGAGATTTAAAAATTCGCTCTCAAGTTGCCCAAGAAGTTGATCAATACCCGAAGGATCACGTGGCGAACTCTTTGCAATTTCCCAACTACGGACACCACTTTCACGAATCCCCAGAATTTTCGCCAAATCTGAACGCGAAAGCCCCAGCGCTTCACGCCTTGAGCGCAATGCCGCGGAAGCCAAAATACTCATCATGATTCATTCTTTCTTGCGTTCTCTCTAGAAAACGTTCGATTTACTTGATCCTTGATCCTTGGAAACATCACAACTTAAAAAATTGTCAGCTGCTCAGGAGCACCCTCAGTTTTCTTTTTCTTCGCCTGCTCAAAATGGAGTCCAGTTGCCCACTGGCGATCCGTAATTCCAATAACTCGCACTTGACCACCCTCTGGAAGATGAGACTGAATCTGCCGAAGAGTCGCATGATTCTGGCCGCCGGTCGGCCAATACTTCACATAGACAGAAAACTGAACCATGCTAAAACCCCAGTCGAGTAAGTTTTGCCTGAAGCGAGTAGCCTCTCGCCGTTGATCTTTTGTTTCAACCGGCAAATCGAACATCACCAGGCACCACATCGGACCATCAACCATTTCAGCCGCTCACATCGACCGAAGCCGGCCCCTGCCACGCTAAAACGCGAAGGCGATCCTCATTTCCTTCAACGTAACGCCCGTATTGCTGCGCCAGATCCTGGGCTACTGCTGGTATCCCATACCCGTCACTGTCAAATTTCTGCGATGCGGCGGCAACTAGCAGTCTTTTCACACCACTATCTGAAGGTGATGCAGTTGGCGAGAACTGTAAAGCAACCTCATCAATCGCGGGACGAAACGGCTCAATCAGATCATCTGCAAGCGCAAAAGCATTTCCCCTTCCCCGGTGGAATACCCCCAATGCTGGAGCTAAACCGGCGGAAAGAATCGCCCGAATAAGGTGTCCTCGAAGCACTGCATACCCATAGTCAAGACACGCATTTGAACCAATGAGTTGTCCTGCACCCGGTTGCCTGCCATCTTTCAGTACTCGCGACCAGTACACGCGCGCTGCATGAGCCTCAACGTTTTCCGGATCACCTGAGCGAACTTGGTCCGCGAGCGCAAAGAGCTCACTGCTGCCCAAACGACCAAGATTCTGAAGGACATTAGCTTGTCCCTCAATTTTCGCTCTGATGATTCGTGCCCAAGCATTCTTCTTTCGAGGAAGAGTCATGTCAGCCTGCGCTCGGTGCCGAGCCGCCACTCGCCCATGATCCGACCAAGAATAGCAGGCTCCTTCCGGAATTCCGCGCCAATCACAGAAGAGAACTGCTACATCTGCCTCCGCTAGACGGTGCAGAACAGCGGCGCTGAGATTAACCTTCATCCCGATAAGGACTACCGCAAGCTCTGCAACGGGAAGAGTGACCGGTTCCTTACCTTCAGGGCATACCTCTATTCCACCTCGTGTGGAATGAAGTGCTCCCTCAAATTCGCAGAGGTCAATCACGCGCCACTGTTCTGCCATGCTTCTACCTCAGAATGAAAGTGGCAGGAAGCGACTTCCCTCGGCTATACCGCGGTTCACCAAGGCTATTCCTACGGACAACTTTCACAACGCCCAGCGTCAAGAGAACATTAATTGATGGAACCCATCCGGGAGAATCAATTAATTTAGAAAAATTCTCAGGAAAATCAGCAGGAATACCTTCTCGCGAGAGCAGATATGGCTTTAAACGCAAACGAGTAACGTCCATAAAACCCGCAACCCGCCAACTCGAGATCTGAGGATACTCAGCGAGTAGTTCTCCGACGGCAGCAGTGGAGTACTTATCCGTCTCGATCTGCAGCTCATCACCTTCAACTAGCCACCCAATCTGAGTAGCGGTCCCGTCAGCCAGCGCCTTCCGAATCTTCGGATCGGCCGTTCGCATAGAAATCATCGACGGTTTCAGCGGCGTGGTGAAAACATCTTCATGAGTCATCTTCACCAGGTCCGTAGCGAAAACGCGCACCATAGCGTACGCCGTCTTCTTCCCATCAATCCTGTAGACCCGCGCGTGGTGAATCGAGCTTCCAATCTCCACATAGCCGCCACGAACCTTCAAACAGGCAGACGGCGAATTGAAGAAGTTCAGTTGCTCATCCGCAGTGATCTTCCGACCGTGAATGTAGATTTCCCGCGATGGATCTTCAGGAAGCCCATCCTTCGGATCAAAGTCTGGAAGCCTGGTCAGCGCAGTCCACAACGCGGGAGTTTCCGCACGATCGATCATGGCAACAGACAGAGCTTCGCCCAGCTTTGCATGAATGAACTTACGAACCGTATCATCGTGAACCTTGCTGGATCCCACACGCAGGCGTACGTTTTCATGGAACGGGATCTTGTTTTCCGCAAGCGCAACATTGAAAAGTTCTACCGCGCGAAGCATTCCTTCACGCCACTTTTCAAAACGCTCACTAGCTTGACCCGGCTTCCCGTAGAAGTTCTTCCAGGTTTCTTCTTGCCCGGTGATGCGCTGCGACTCCCGCATATTGACGCGCAATGCCAGGGTTTGGGAAACAGACTGGTTCATCATCGCAATGACCAGGGCATCCATCGCATGGTGTCTGCGATCAAAACGAGTCTTTCCCTTTCCACCAATCAGGTTGACCCTGTTTTCGAATCCCGAGGCCTTACGTGCTTCCGCCGTCAACTGACCTCTGTAGATTCCAATTTTGGGCACAGAGTCTGAATTAACTTTCCTGTAATAGCCGTCGATGCGCGTCCGCAGTTCGACTGCCATCCATGCAACGGACTCCATCGAACGACCATCAAATTCTTCATCTGGCTTGCGCGACTTGAGTCTTGAAATCACTTCACTTTGGAAGGCCTTATGCTGCTTGGGACTCATTCCGGGTCCCTTTTGCCACAATCGAACCCGTTTGATTGCATCTTCTAGCGATACACCCGCATGCGCCTCCCCGGACGTCGCCCATACAGCAAAGGGCACCGCACCCTTTTGGTGGTTACAAGCACGGCAGACCGCAGCAAGATTCGACCGATCATTGCTTGATCCGGACAGAGCTCGAGGAACAATATGGTCCATCTCTGCAGTGGTGAAACCAATCTCTGCGCCGCAATACAAGCACATTGAATTTTGTCGCTGGATAGCCGCGTACTTAAGCAGAGCAGAGCGCTTGTCTTTCACCGGAATTCCAAGCTGCTGAGCAATCTCAACAAGGTTCTTCTGATTAAGGTCCTGACGCCTCTGTCCCTCACGTAGCAGTTCGCGCGCAACCTTTTCCGAACCCAAACCATCACGCGTGTGCTCAATGTTGATAACCGCAGGTTCACCCCATCGATCCGTTGCCATTCGAAGCCAACGCGAAACCTGCTTAAGAACACGGTCGACAGCGGGGTTTCCTACCGGCGCCTCGATCGGCTCCGGCTCAGGCCGCCAATCATCATCGACGTTAAACTCTTCCTTGCGCGCGGTATGTAGATCAACCCCTTCCTCAAGCATCCGCTTCGTCAATCGACGAAGGCTATCCAAGGAATAGGCTGCACGCCCCTGCGGAAGCTGGATCTTTTCCAGTTCAGCCTGTTCGTCTTCCGTTGCTGCCTCAAGAAGCGCTGCAACTTCATCATCAATGTCGTTATCCCCCGTGGAGCCACCCGAATTCGACAAGGCATCAACCATGAACCCGCGTCGCTCACTATCCGCGGAATTCCACCAGTCTTTGAGCCACTTGACCTTCGATGCCATGATCTTTTCTGAGGTGACATCGGTGGGAGGGAAGCGCAATGCGGGCGAACCGTCAAAGGATGCTCGCGCCGTTCCGCGCAGGTCAGCGCGCTCAATTCCCAAGTTGTCCGCAAGATCCGCCCAGGTCACCTGCTGCTTTAACTGCACTTCGAGAATGTAATCCACCAACCCACGCAGTTCATCAGGAGTCAAGCAACGCTCTGCTTTACCCTCACGAATTCGAAGATTCGTCAGCACCGCAACCATTCTGAACAACTGGAAATCAGGGTGAGCTTTCTCTGCACGAATGTATTTACCCTGACCGGGGATCTGGTCATGTCCGACAAGGCCCGCGGCACTGCCCCTGGGTGACTTAGCAAAGAAGACATGACGGACCAGCAGTTTGAAGACATCGTGATCCAGACGTTGAACTTCGCAGATCTTTCGAATTTCACCCACATTATCGAACTGATGGAGCTTTCCACTCAGGATGCCGGCATCTCCGCGGATTCCTTGAGTTTCGGCGTATTTCGGACTATCGATATACGCGCAGATCAGCTGACCGGGAGTCGCATCGGCAGGAAATTCGCGCCCAAGCGCTTGAGTAACGCGCTCATTCAAACCGCGAAGAAATTCGCTGGGTTCTTGAGGAGTAAGAAGAGAATCAACGCTTAAATAAGGATTGCGCCATCCCCTGTGCCTTGCAATATGACGAATGGCGATCGCCAAGGCTTCAGCGCGTTCAGCATCGTCCTTGGTGTAGTGCTCAACCAGCTCAGCTCGAGTGCGCCACGGCTCATAGGGATCCTCAAAATCCTCAAGATTCGGCAGTGGCCAGTGAAGCTTTTCGGTCAATACCCGGTCTAACTCCGCAAGACGACGCTTATTTTGAGCAGTCCTGCGCTGAGTCCGTCGCGCGACACCCGCGGTGAGTTTACGGCTCTTTGCCGCCTTATTTTCATTTGGATCTACACCGGCGTCATGAACGAACACCATTGAATTCAGCAGTCGAAGTGGCTGATCGTTTTCGTCGACCTCCACCGCGCAAAAACCAATTGATTTCAAGCCGACGTCAATGCCGACACGATACCGAAGATCATCATTAATCTTTGTCATGGGGAAATCATGCCACAGACAATAAGCACTTTCGTACAGTTTCTGCAGGTATTTTTCAGCAATTTTAAAGCCATGTTAACCTGGTCAACCACGAGCATCGCGGGCAAAAAAATACCGGCCCGCAGGCCGGTGGAGCAATCAGCGTCGCTAACCTGTCGACACCTTATTGAGAATCAGTTGGCACAACTATAAGCCCTGATCAACACTTCACGCAAGCACCTATTCAAACAACATCATTTCCCGCTCTGCCCCCACTCCATCTCCTGGTTTAGCTCGTTGATCCCTGACTTATGAGCGTTCATAGGCCAGGAATCCGTGAGCTAAACCAGGAAAGAGGGAGCTACACCCCTTACTTGCGCCCACCGCGTGCAGCGTAGTTTTCTGCGTGACGCGCAAGTGCGGCGCGAACCAGGCCCGCGAATAGCGGGTGAGCCTTCGTCGGACGCGACTTGAACTCGGGGTGCGCCTGAGTTGCCACATAGTAGGGGTGCAAGGAACGATCCAGCTCAACAAACTCGACCAGGTTTCCATCGGGCGAGGTACCCGAGATGTGCAGGCCAACCGATTCCAGCTGATCGCGGTAATCATTGTTCACTTCAAAGCGGTGACGGTGACGCTCCGAAACCTGGGTCTTCCCGTAGGCCTCGGCAACGATAGAACCTTCCTGAAGGACCGCGGGGTATGCGCCCAGTCGCATGGTCCCACCCAGATCGCCATCGCCTTCAACGATGTCAACCTGCGAATCCATGGTGTGAACAACCGGATCCGGCGTCTCGGGATCCATTTCCGTCGACGAAGCTCCAGCCAAGCCCAGCAGGTCACGCGCGGCCTCGATCACCATGCACTGCAGGCCCAAGCACAATCCCAAGGTCGGGATCTTGTGCTCGCGTGCCCAACGCAGGGCACCCAACTTGCCTTCAATGCCTCGGATACCAAAACCGCCGGGGACGATGATCGCATCGACGCCACCCAGAGCCTTTTGCGCACCCTCGGGGGTTTCACAGGTATCGGAAGCAACCCAACGCAGGTCAACGCGAGCATTATTCGCAAAACCACCGTGCTTCACGGCCTCGGAAACAGAGAGGTAAGCGTCGTGCAGGTCAATGTACTTACCGACCAGCGCAACCTCAACGCGATACTTCGGCGATTCAACGCGCTCAAGCAACTCGTTCCACTCGCTCCAGTCCACGTCGCGGAAAGTCAGGCCCAGACGCTGAACAAGGAAGGCATCCAAGCCCTCGCGATGCAGCGTCGGGGGAACCTCATAGATCGAGGCCGCGTCCTTACATTCAATGACAGCATCTCGATCGACATCGCACATGAGCGCAACCTTGCCCTTGATTCCTTCGGGCAGCGGGCGGTCGGTACGCAGTACCAGCGCATCGGGCTGAATACCGATGGAGCGCAGCGCGGCCACAGAGTGCTGGGTCGGCTTGGTCTTGAGTTCACCGGCAGCGGGAAGGAAGGGGATCAGCGCGACGTGCACAAAGGCAACATTGTCTCGGCCCAGGTCGGCGCGCACCTGACGCGCGGCCTCCAAGAAGGGCTGAGATTCGATATCACCAACCGTGCCACCGATTTCGGTGATGATGACATCGGGGGCATTGCCCTCAGAGTCCGGCACAGCCTGGGCGCGCATGACGCGCTTGATTTCATCGGTGATGTGAGGGATGACCTGGACGGTATCACCCAGGTACTCGCCGCGGCGTTCCTTCGCAATAACTGTGGAGTACACCTGACCGGTGGTGGCGTTCGCGGCACCGGACAGATTCACGTCCAAGAAGCGCTCGTAGTGGCCGATATCGAGGTCAGTTTCCGCGCCATCTTCAGTGACGAAAACCTCACCGTGTTGGAAGGGGTTCATCGTCCCGGGATCGACGTTGATGTAGGGGTCAAGCTTTTGCATGGCAACGCTCAAACCGCGCGAACGCAGCAGACGCCCCAGCGAAGAAGCGGTCAAACCCTTACCTAATGAAGAAACCACACCTCCGGTGACGAAGATGTGGCGAGTAACGTTTTCCTGCGTCTCTTGACGACGTCCATAGCTGTTTACCATGGAATCTCAGTTTACAACCACCCGTTTTCTGTTGCTACCTTGAGTGCTTCAGCTCTCGTTCGCGCGTGGGTCTTATCCATCGCCGAGCTCACGTAGTTGCGCACCGTCCCCGCCGA
>ERZ773051.1045-NODE-1045-length-16158-cov-4.762218_pt1 | contig 16158 bp, 9 predicted proteins | sample MGYA00580631_ERZ773051 | MGnify/ENA primary metagenome ERZ773051 (study PRJEB29015, sample SAMEA2738137) | human oral metagenome | biome: human oral; feature: human-associated habitat; material: saliva | place: China | collected 2204 ...
CCCCCTCATCAAGCCCGAAACCATCCGCGCGCTTATCGCGCGCCGCGAGGAGACGGGCGCCGCCGTGGTCGTGCTCACGATGGACATGCCCGATCCGACCGGCTACGGACGCATCGTGCGCGCCGCCGGCTCGGACGACGTGATGCGCATCGTGGAGCAGAAGGATTGCACGCCCGATCAAGCCGCCATCACCGAATGCAACTCCGGCTTCTACTGCTTCGACGCCTCGATGCTCTTCGACGCCCTCGAGCAGGTGGGCGACGACAACGCCCAAGGAGAATACTATCTGACCGACGTTCTGGAGATCTGCCGCGATGCCGGCCGGGCCGTGATCGCGCTTCCTGCCGACGACGCATCCGAGGCATTGGGCGTGAATTCCCGCGTCCAGCTCGCGCAGGCGACTGCCGCGATGCGCGAACGCATCAATGCGCGCCATATGGCCGCCGGCGTCACGATGTGGGATCCGGCCTCCACGTTCGTCGGACCCGACGTCACGATCGCCGCCGACGTCGAGCTCCTTCCCTCGGTCATGCTTCTGGGAAGCACTTCCATCGGGAGCGGCAGCGTGATCGGCCCCCATACGCGCCTGACCGATACGGTCGTGGGGGAGGGCTGCACCGTGGACGAGACGGTGGCCGTCTCCGCCGTCGTCGACGACGGCGCCTCCTGCGGTCCGCGCGCGTACCTGCGTCCTGAGGCGCATGTCTGCGAAGGAGCCAAGGTCGGCACGCATGTGGAGATCAAGAAGTCCACGATCGGCGCGGGCAGCAAGGTGCCGCACCTCTCCTATATCGGCGATACGACGATGGGCGAGGGCGTCAATGTCGGCGCCGGCACGATCACTTGCAACTACGACGGCGTGCATAAGCACAGGACCGTGATCGGCGACGGCGTCTTCATCGGCTCCGACACGATGCTCGTCGCGCCCGTGACCATCGGCGACGGCGCCGTCATCGGCGCGTCGTCCTGCATCACGCGCGATGTCGCGCCCGACGCCCTTGCGCTCGAGCGCGCCGAGCAGCGTCAGATCGAAGGCTGGGCATCGCGCCACATGGAGAAATTGAAGTCTCGCGCGAAGCCTCATGGCACGCCTGCGTCTCGGTAGAAAGTAAGGTACTCTGGAATCCGCTGATGCGGCATACGGGAATCGCGTAAAGGAGCGCTTGGACATGACCGACATGGTAAAGAACCTCTCCCTCTTCTCAGGTTCGGTGAACCCTCAACTGGCCGAGGAAATCGCGAGCGAGCTGGGCGTGGCGCTCGGCAACATCAAGCGCGAGACCTTCGCCAACGGAGAGATCTACGTCCGCTACCTGCAGAGCGTGCGCGGTTCCGACGTGTTCCTGATCCAGTCCGTCGCGGGCGAGCACATCAACGACGCCCTTATGGAGCTTCTTATCATGATCGACGCCGCCAAACGCGCATCCGCCCGCTCGATCACGGCCGTCATCACGCATTACGGCTATTCGCGCCAGGAGCGCAAGGCCGCTCCGCGCGAACCTATCACGGCAAAGCTCGTCGCCGACCTGCTTTCCGTCGCCGGCATCGACAACGCCATCTGCATCGATCTGCATGCATCCGCCACCCAGGGCTTCTTCGACGTGCCCGTGAACCACATGACGGCCATGCCGATCTTCGTGGACTACTTCGAGAAGAAGGGCTTCGACCCGGCGGATCTCTGCATCGTCTCGCCTGACGTGGGCCGCGCGAAGGAAGCCAAGAAGATGCAGCTGCTGCTGGATTCTGACATCGCCATCATGCACAAGGATCGTCCGCGCCATAACCAGGCCGAGATCACGGCCCTGATCGGCGATGTCACCGGCAAGATCTGCATCATCAACGACGACATGATCGACACGGGCGGCTCGCTCGTCGCGGCCGCCGACACATTGAAGGCCAAGGGCGCCGACTGCATCTATGCCTGCGCCACGCACGGCATCCTGAGCGGTCCCGCCTTCGACCGCATCGAAAACTCCTGCATCGAGGAAGTCGTCGTCACCAATACGATCCCCGTGCCCCTCGATCGCCAGACCGGCAAGATCAAGGTCATCTCCGTCGCGCCGCTTCTGGCCAAGACCATCAAGAACGTCTACGAGAACGGCAGCGTCTCGGGGCTGTTCGCCTAGGTGCGCGTATGCATCTGATCGTGGGCCTGGGCAATCCCGGGGAAGAATACGCCCATACCAGGCATAACGCCGGATTCGAAGTCATCGACCTTCTAGCCGGCGAGCTGCGCGTCAGCTACTGGAAGTCCGAATGCGGCGCGCTGACGGGCAAAACGTCCTATCGGGGCGAAGACATCGTGCTCGCCAAGCCGCAGAGCTACATGAACACATCCGGCGGCCCGGTCAAGCAGCTTGCCGCCGCCTACGGGGCGACGCCCGACGACATCGTCGTGATCCATGACGAGCTCGACATCGATCCCGGCACCATCCGCGTGAAGTCCGGCGGCGGGCTTGCGGGGCATAACGGTCTGAAGTCCATCGCCGAGAAGCTTCAGACGAAGGACTGGGCGCGCGTGCGCATCGGCATCGGACGTCCTCCCGGGCGCATGCCGGTGGTCGACTGGGTGCTCGGCACGCCGAGGAAGGAAGCCTGGGACGATTTCCAGCAAGCGGCCCATCTGGGATCTCAGGCCGTTCTCTATTTCCTCGAGCATGGACTGGCTAAGACCCAGCAAGAATACAATTAGGCTTTGCATGGCGCTGGCCGCGCCGTCTTCCAAATATGCGACAATGAGGGGCAATACACGACGCATGATTGAAGATGGCGAGCATTATGTCAGCGCAGTTCGAAATCAAAGACGCCTGTCCCATCGCGGTGTCAGTGCTTATGTCCGAGTTCCGCCTTCCTCGATTCGTGGCCGCCACGATGGTGTCCCACGGCGTGAAGACGATCGAGGACGCGCGCCTGTTCCTTTCCCCCGACCTGGAGCGCGATTGGCTGAATCCCTATACGATCCCCGGCATGCAGGAAGCGGCCGATCGTGTGGAGGCGGCCCTGCGCGCGCATGAGCGCATCCTCGTCTTCGGCGATTTCGATCTGGACGGCATATCCGCGACCACGGTGCTCACGCGCGGTCTGCGGGCCCTCGGAGGCGATGCGTGCTGGCTCATCCCGCGCCGGTTCGAAGAAGGCTACGGCATGAGCGAGGCATCCATCGCCCGTGCGCTCGAATCGAAACCCGACCTGGTCGTCTCGGTCGACTGCGGCATTTCGAACGGCAAAGAGGCCCGGCGTTTCAACGAGCTCGGGGTGGACGTCGTCATCACTGATCATCATGAGCCGGGCGAGAGCATGCCCGAATGCATCGTCTGCGACCCCAAGACCGATCCGGGCTGCAAAAGCTCGATTCTCGCCGGCGTCGGCGTTGCGCTGAAGCTGGTCCAGGCATTGGGGGCGCGCTTCGGCAAGCCGAACCTCTGGCGCTCGTTCACCGACTTCGCCGCGCTCGGCACCGTGGCCGATCTCATGCCTCTCGTCGGGGAGAACCGCGCCCTCGTGTCCGACGGTCTGGCGCGCATGAACGAACATCCCCGTCCGTCCATCGCGGCGCTCGTCGGCGTCTGCAACGTGTCCGGCAAGCCGCTCACGGCCACTAATCTCTCGTTTTCCCTCATCCCGCGCTTGAACGCCGCAGGGCGCATGGGCAACGCCGATTTGGCGGCCGAGCTTCTGATGGAAGACGGCTTCGATGCCGCGGCCGAGAAGGCCGCTCGGCTCGATGCCGTCAACGACCAGCGCCGCGCTATCGAAGCCGACCTCGCAAAAGTCGCCCTCGCGCAGGCCGAGGACATCTACCACGGGCAGCATGCCCTCGTCGTCTCGGGCGAAGGCTGGCACGAAGGCGTCAAGGGCATCGTCGCATCGCGCCTGGTCAGCAAATACGGCGTGCCGACCATCCTCTTCTCCATCGAAGGCGATGAAGCGCGCGGCTCAGGCCGCAGCGTCGGTCAGGTCAATCTGTTCAAAGCCGTCGCTCAGACCTCCGACATCCTTACGCGTTTCGGCGGCCATGAAGCCGCCGTGGGCGTCACGCTTCCGGCCGACAAGCTCCCTGAATTCACCGACCGGCTGTGCGCCTATATGGATACGCTGCCGGAAAGCAGCTTCCATCCGCTGCTGTCCATCGATGCCGACGTCCGTCTGGGCGAGCTTACCATCGATGCCGTCGAGGCGTTGGAGCGCCTGGCTCCGTTCGGGCAGGAAAACCCCACGCCGCGCCTGATCGCGCGCAACGTCCGCATATCGAATTGCCGTGCCGTCGGCGCCGCGAAGAACCATCTGTCCTGCACGCTGACCGATGGCATCCATCATGTGGACGCCATCATGTTCCATCCTGCGGGCATCGAGGATCTGATCTCCTGCGGATGCGTCGTCGACGCGGTTTTCGAAGCGCAGGTGGGCGAGTGGCGCGGCCGCCGCAAGGTCAAGGCCATGCTCCAGTCCATCGAACCTCTCGCGCTCTGCCCGGCCATGCGCGCCTGCCTGCCTGCGGACGACATCGAATTCGTCGGCGAGATGTACGACGAATTCAACGGCGATCGCCCGGCCCATGACGTCGAGGTCGATTTCTCTCCCGACGCCGAGGCCGTCCAGGCGCGCGCGTACTGGAGCCGCGTCGCCGCAGACAATCCCGATGTGCTCGTGGACGGCATCGTGGATACCCTTATCGGGTCGAAATCCCTGCATAAGTCGCAGATCCGCGCGCTTGCGTCCCTCGAGGCGGGGAAGAACACCTTCGCCGTCATGGGAACGGGACGCGGCAAGTCGCTCATCTTCCAGACGCATGCCGCACGCATCGCGCTGCGCGACGGCAGGGCGAGCCTGTTCGTCTACCCGCTGCGTGCGCTTATCGCCGACCAGCGCTTCCATATGGCCGAGACGCTTCAGCCCTTCGGCATAGGCGTGACGGCCCTGACGGGCGAGACGGACCTGGCCGAGCGCGAGCGTATCTACGCGGGTATCGCCGACGGCAGCGTCGACATCGTGCTGACGACGCCCGAATTCGCGCAATGCCATGCGAAAAGGCTCGCTTCAAGCGGCGATTTCGGCTTCATCGCCGTGGATGAGGCCCATCACATGGCCGAACGCGGCGCGCGCAGGCGTATCGCCTATGCGGGGCTTTCCTCGCTGGTCGAAGCCTTGGGCAATCCGGTCGTCCTCGCGCTCACGGCCACGGCGCCCACCGTCGTCGCGGAAACGGCCGATGATGTCCTCTCCATCGACGAATCCATCTTCGACGACACGACGCGCCCGAACCTGCTGTTCGACGATCGCCGCGGCCTGAGGGACAAAGACAGCTATCTTGCCAGCGTCATCTCGTCGGGCGAGAAGACCATCGTCTATGTGAACTCGCGCGTCGGCACCGTCGATCTCGCACGGCGCCTGCGCGAGCTCGCGCCGCATGTCGCCATGCAGATCGGCTTCTACAACGCGGGGCTTTCGCGCGACGAACGCGAACGCATCGAATCGCTGTTCCGAGACGACGTGCTGAAGGTGCTCGTCTGCACGTCGGCGTTCGGCGAAGGCGTCAACATTCCCGATGTGCGCCACGTGGCGCTCTACGGCATGCCGTTTTCCGAGATCGAATTCAACCAGATGAGCGGCCGCGCCGGACGCGACGGAGCTAACGCCTGCGTCCATGCGCTCTTCGGGCGTGCCGACGCCGACGCGTGCGCGCGCATCCTTTCCGCGGCGGCGCCTTCGCATGACGATATGGCGCAGGCGTATCGCGAGGTCAAACGCGCAACGAAAGATGCAGGTCCCAAGGGTGCCGTGCTGACGGACGCGATCCTCGCCGAGCGATGCGGCCGTGCGACCCTCGGAGCCGACGCCTGCCGCAGCGCGTTGAAGGTGTTCGAGGAGCTGGAGCTCATCCGCGTGGATGCCGATGCGGACGACGGCATACGGCGTGTGCGCATGAACGACGGGGCCGGCAAGGTCGAGCTGACCGACAGCGTGTACTATCGAGAAGGCATGGAGGAGCGGGAGACGTTCGGCCGTTTCCGAAATTGGGCGATCGGCGCATCGCCCGACGATCTCCACGGACGCATCGTGCGTCCTATCCTCCCAGGCACGAAGGGTTAGGCAGGTGAGCTTCCATGACAGACGCGAGCAGCGGTTCCATGCGATCCAAAGGCATCGTGACGGGGGCGGCCGTGCTTCCCGCAGCCATCGAGGCGGCATCGGCTCCGGCCTCTGACACGGACACGACTCCCGACGAACGGTTCGCGAAGCTTTCCGAACTCGCCGGGACGTATCTTTCCGAAGAAGACCTCGGCCAGCTCGAACGCGCATACCGCTTCGCCGCCGCCGCCCATAAGGGCCAGCGTCGCAAGAGCGGCGAGCCGTTCGTGCAGCATCCGATCGAGGTCGCGATCATCCTGACCGACCTCAAGATGGACGTGGACACGCTGTCGGCGGCCCTTCTGCATGATACGGTCGAAGACACCGAGGTCACCGACGAGGAATTGGCCGAAACCTTCAATCCCGAGGTCGCGCAGCTGGTCGAAGGCGTGACCAAGATCACGAAGATCGAAGTCGAGAGCCTGACCGACGAGCAGGCGGCCACGATCCGCAAGATGTTCGTCGCGATGAGCAAGGACATCCGCGTCATCGTCATCAAGCTTGCCGACCGCCTGCACAACATGCGCACGCTGTCGGCGCTTAAAGAGGACCGCCGCATCTTCAAGGCGCACGAGACGATGGAGATCTACGCGCCCATCGCGCACCGTCTCGGCATCGGCTCCATCAAGTGGGAACTCGAAGATCTCGCCTTCTACTATCTGGAGCCGACGCGTTTCCGCCGCATCGCGCGCATGGTGGATGAATCGCGCGCCGATCGCGAGGACTACCTGGCCGGCGTCATCGACACGCTCACGGGCGATCTGGACGAGCTCGGCATCGAGTCGCGCATCATGGGCCGTCCGAAGCACCTGTGGTCCATCAATATGAAGATGACCCAGCGCGGCAAGGGTTTTTCGGAGATATACGACCTGATAGCCGTCCGTATCATCGTGAAGACGCTCAAAGACTGCTATTCGGCGTTGGGGGCGGTGCATTCGCGGTGGCATCCGATGCCGGGCCGTTTCAAAGACTACATCGCCATGCCGAAGATAAACATGTACCAGAGCCTGCACACGACGGTCATCGGTCCGTCGGGCCGGCCGCTCGAGGTGCAGATCCGCACCGAGGACATGCATCGCATGAGCGAATACGGCATCGCCGCGCACTGGCGCTACAAGGAGAAGGGCGCCAAGGCGGATGCGGCCTTCGACAAGCAGATCGCCTGGCTGCGCCAGATGGTCGACCTTCAAGACGAGACCCAGGATTCGCGCGAATACCTCAGCGAGCTCAAGGTCGATCTCGCGCCGACCGAGGTCTTCGTCTTCACGCCGGCAGGCAAGGTCATAAGCCTGCGTTCGGGCGCCACGCCGATCGATTTCGCCTACGCCGTGCACACCGAGGTGGGCAACCACTGCGTCGGCGCGAAGGTGGACGGCTCGATCGTGCCTCTTTCCTACGAGTTGCAGATGGGCGACCGCGTGGAGATCCTCACGCAGAAGAGCGCAAGCCCGTCGCGCGATTGGCTCAAGCTTGCGAAGACGCCTTCGGCACGCAGCAAGATCCGCGCCTACTTCTCGCGCGTGAACCGCGACGACGACCTTCTGGCGGGGCGCGATAAGCTCGCGCACGAGCTGAAGAAGCATGGATTCGGCCTCGGGTCGACCGCGTCGGTGCGCGCCCAGCGTGAGGTCTGCGAGCAGATGGGATTCAAAGACGTCGACGATATGCTCGTCGCCATCGGGGCGGGCAAGGAGAAGGTGGCGCACGTTTCGAACCGCCTGCTCGAGATCCTCGATCCCACGCCTGACGAAGATGCGGCCCCCGAGCTTTCGATGGTGACCGGCGTCGCGTCGGTTCCCATGCTCACGACGGTGAAGCGCGCGCGCAAGCGCAAAGCCCATGCGCCCAACGGCATCGTGGTCACCGGCCTCGACGATGCCCCGGTGCGCCTGTCCAAATGCTGCAACCCCGTTCCGGGAGACGACATCATCGGCTTCGTGACGCGCGGCCGCGGCGTGTCGGTGCACCGTGCGGACTGCCCGAACGCCAAGGCGCTGCTGCAGGAATCGGGCCGCATCATTCAGGTGGAATGGGAGGATGCGCCCTCGAAGGAAACGTCGTACCAGGTGGAGGTCTACGTCGGCGCGATCGATCGCATGAACCTCCTGCGCGACATCATCAACGCCCTTTCCGACACGGGCGTCAATGTGCTCGCATCGAGCACATCGAGCCATACGGACGGCCTCGTCGAGATGCGCTATCTCTTCCAGGTGTCCCAGGTATCCAATATCGAGAAGGTGCTTGCCGATCTGCGCGGCATCAACGGCGTCTTCGAGGCGCGCCGCATGCTGCCGGGCGAATCGATCCGCCATCACTGATACGTGCGGGGTCGCATGCCGCGGCCCCGACGCGTTCCGAACGATCGCGCCGTGCCGGCGCATTCCAAGAAAGGGGCATCCATGGTTTCCTGCACGCGCATTCTCCGCTGCGAAGAAGGTTGCGTTCCCGTGACCATTCTGGTCATCGGGCCGATCGACAACAACACGCTTATCGTTTCGGACGGCCGGCAGGAAGGCGCGCCCGCCATGGTCGTCGATCCGTCGGGCGATCCCGACGCCATCATGTCGGCGCTCGGGTGGTTCACGCTCGAACGCATCGTCCTGACGCATAACCACCACGATCACGTGGCGGCGCTTCCCGAGCTCGTCGAACGCACGGGCGCCCAGGTCGTCTGCCATGCGGCGGATGCGGGCCTCATCGAGCGCGGACAGGAGAACCCCTACGATCCCGAGCATCCCTTCATCGAGGGCGTTCCTGTGGACCGCAAGGTCGCGGACGGCGACGTCGTTCGGGTCGGGTCGCTCGAATTCCAGGTCATCCATACGCCGGGGCATACCAAAGGCGGCATCTGCCTGTACCTCCCCGCGGCATCCGACGATGCGGGCGTCATGAAGCCGGGGATCCTGCTTTCGGGCGACACGCTGTTCTGCGGTGCGACCGGCCGCGTGGATTTCGAGGGCGGAAGCGCCCGGGAGATGCGTCGCAGCATGCGCGAGAAGCTCGCCCCGTTGCCCGATGCGACGATCGTCTTCCCCGGCCATGAGAATCTCACGACGATCGGCATGGAGCGTCATCGCACGATCGAGGCGTTCTAAGGGCGTCGGACGCAGAGCCGGCGGCGTGTTCGTTGCGAGGGATGCGAGGTCTGCTCGGCGGGCGCGTGCGAGCGGCGGGCCTCTGACAGGGCCCGTTCCTGCGCGACGCGCTCGGCGTGCAGAAAACGTATCGGCAACGGCTGCCCAGGGGGTATATCCGGCTATTGCGCGCCGACGTGCAACTTTGCTAATCTTTCGACTGGCGCGCGCATGCGCCCTGTGAACGGTGTTCGGAAGGACCATGATGGCTCATAAGAAGCGGTTCAACTATTTCGATGCGTTCGAGCGCCAGGCCGATCTGGCGGCGCGCGAAGTCAAGATCCTCTGCGACGCGGTGGACGACTATCCCGGGGTCGACGGCCTCAAGGATCTCGTGGATAAGGCCCATGATATCGAGCACGAGGGCGACGTCGTGGCCCATGAGGTCTTCAACGCCCTTGCCGTCGATTTCATGCCGCCGCTCGATCGCGACGACATCATCACGATCACGAAGGGCCTCGACGACGTCATCGACTACCTCGAAGGCACCATCCAGCGCTTCTACATGCATAACGTGGAAACGCTGCCCGAAGAGCTCAAGGATTATGCGAAGCTGCTGCGCAAGAGCACCAAGGCGCTCTGCGCGGCCCTCAAGGAATTCCGCAACTTCAAGAAGTCCAAGAAGATCATGGGGCTCATCGACGACATCGCCGGCATCGAGGAAGAGGGCGACGAGCTGTTCTTCCGGTCGATGCACGATCTGTACGCCAATTCGACCAATCCCATCCAGGTGCATGTAGGGGATATGCTCTACCAGCGCCTCGAGAACGCGATCGATGCCTGCGAGCATGTCTCCGACATCATGGGCACGATCCTGCTCAAGAATTCGTAGGGCTACGATCCGGCAGAATCCTTGGATGAAAGCCTGCATGGTCGAACCGCCGCAGGCAGGGGCCTTCTCGATTCTTGCGCGCGAAGATCCGTGCGAGAAGGATCCGGAGGGAACGGAGCGAATCTTCAGGGGCGGTGCGGCTATTCGGGTTGCGCCGCCCCTTCTTTCATCACGACCGATCGTTTGATCCAATCCAGGCCGATATCGCGGCGCGCCTGCTGTCGAAGAAGGCAGAGGCGCCCCGCGTCCTTCATGTCGCGGCGAAGGTCTTCCGACTGGCTCGTGCCCTTCGCTTGGATGACGAGCAGGCCGTTCATGCGGCCCTCAAGCGCGTCCGGTTTCGATTCCGAGGCCTTGAAGGCCAGTTCGAGCGCCGTGTCGCGCTTCACGCGTTCGCACGCCCTATCGTGCAGCTCATCGACGAGCTCCTGCGGCTTCAGACGGCGCTGCATGCGATATTCCTTGCTGGTGACGCCGCGTCGTTTCAGTTCGGCGCGAAATTCCGTGCGCACGGCATCGATCTGGAGCTTCAGGTGCGCCTGCGGGATTTCGCCATGGATGCGGGCGGACAGCGCCGCATCGATGCGCGCATTCTCGTCATCGTCCTCGGCAAGGACGATGGGCCTCTCGAAATCGAGCTCCATCGCGGGAACCAGCAGGTATTTCACGGCGAACGAGAACGGCTCTCCTTCGCGGCATGGATCGCGATGCTCGCAGGCCGGCGCGTACATCGTGGGAACATCCAGATCGGCGTCCAAATCGTCGGCCACGCGCGCCATGACGCTTTCCGCCATGAACCGCTCTATCTCGGAATCGGTGAGCATGACCCGGGCTCGTTCCCGCGCCGTCTCTGCGTCGCATTTCAGGATGCGGGCGAGGCGTTCATATGCCGCTTCGACGTGCGTATCCACGTCCTCGGCATCAAGGAAGATGTGCGCATACAGCATGCGGAACGCCTCTGCATCCTGATCTATCCATTCGACCCTCATGCGCGTCCTTCAATTTCGTTAGGATTTTTTTCGATACCGTTTGGGTGCGGATTCTGGATTGCATTTCGGACAAAGATACCTGTTATTTGTAAGATCGGAGTATTTGATCTTCCAAGCAAGCGAGCACTGCTTGCATTTTAAAAATATGGGTTTTTTTACCCCTTCGAATTTTTCTATCTGAATCGATGATCTATTTAGTTTCCCCTGCCATCTTTTCCAAGCAGCATGCGTTCTCCCTCTTTCTTTTTGATTGCCTACACTGAATGTCAGTTGAGAAATACGAAAGGAAATAGAAGTGGATCTACTGCCTTCATCAGTCGATCTCTCTACATGCAGGACGAAGCATTCTCGTCCCTTTGATTGATAATAAAACTGGTCGGCGTATTTTTCTAAACCATGTTTGGTGCTTTTTATCTCGAGAGAGGCGTATTTATTCGATAAATCGCAAATAGCGAGGACATTGGCTTGTTTGTCAACACGAAGCTCTTGGTAGAGGATTTCGGAACTCTTGAAAATATTTTTCTTGATAAACCTTACAAGGGGCTCTAGGTTTTCTCGCACTGCATCGATTGATTCGTTTGCAGCGTTAAATTCTTCGACATATGTACCGTCCCATGCAAGAATATGTCCATAATCGTCAAGGCTAAAATATCGGACTGGAATAATTGCATCCTTGATATAGCCGATTGGCTTTAGCTTTGCTCGGTTTTTATAGGCAAAATCGTGATTGTCGACGTTGCGGGCCCCTACCGATGCACGTAGTAATTTTTCAATGGCTTGCCCCTCTATTTTGGCAAGAAATTTATATAATCTATCGCTTTTAATCTCTAGGTGAAACACTTCAGTTGATTCGTATCGAATATGAGGTTCGTTGTAGACCTTTTTAAGGTTGGGATACTTATAGAAGTAGCTTGCAGGGACAATGTAGTCTTCGTTTAGTTCAAAAACATAGGTCCTATTAAATCGCTCTAGGGCAAACAGGGGGCGTCCGTTCATTTTTTCGAATATAGCCCACTCGAGCTTACAATCGTTGAGGGCAGAATGTACTTTCTGCACATCGTCTATTCCGAACAGTGAGCAAAGGTTGTCTTTTGACATGGCCCCATTGGAAAACCTTGAGGAGCAAATCATGCTTTTGAAATTGAAGAACTTTAGTTTTTCAGTACCTCTTAAATAATGGCGTTCGCAGTATGAGCGAATAAAGCGCTCATCAAGGCTGCCATAATGTAGGATAAGCCGGCTGTCTAATTCGAAGTCAGAAACGAGCCTATCGAATTCATCTTGTGATATATGAGTTTTTCCCAGGAGGTCTTCCGAGCAAATACCGTGTATTGCGGTCTTTTCTGGATCGACTTTGTCGTTAAGATCAAGCGGAAGAAGGCGAGAATATGACTTTCCATCGTCGGGCTTATAGAAGGCAATAGACAGTAAATCGTGTTCGTCTTTTCTTGTTCCGTTTGTTTCTATGTCGACGACCACGTAGTTGACGGGAGATGCATCGATTCGCTTAAGCTCCATGTCTGCTCCACCCTTTGTCCGTATGCGAACATCTAACGAAATACTGTGCCGAGGCTAATATCCCTGCAAGAACGCTAATACTATGGGAACTGTCATTTTTTCTCAAATTTATTCAATGAGAGAAAAGCTTTATCTTATGAAAGGCACCTCTATGGAATTCCATCCTTACCAGGAGATTCATGGCTTCACGGTCGAAACGGTCGAAGACGTGGCCGAAATCGACGGACAGGCGATCGTCATGCGCCATGCTGCAAGCGGCGCGCGCCTCGCATTCCTGAAAAACGACGATGCGAACAAGTCGTTCTCCATCACGTTCAAGACGCCGCCCGCGGATGACACCGGGGTCTTCCACATCCTCGAGCACTCGGTGCTGTGCGGATCGGAGAAGTATCCGGTCAAAGAGCCGTTCGTGAACCTGCTGCGCACGTCCATGCAGACGTTCCTGAACGCGATGACCTTCCCCGACAAGACGATGTATCCCGTGGCGTCCACCAATGGCAAGGACCTGCTCAACCTTATCGACGTATATATGGACGCCGTGCTGAATCCGCGCATCTACGAGAAGCGCGCGATCTTCGAGCAGGAGGGCTGGCACTACGAGCTTGACGGCGCACCTGAGCCGGTTGCGTCGGATGCGCATGACGCGCCGATTGCCGATGACGGTCCCGATGCGCCCATCGCGCCGGACTCGTCCTCGGATCCGAGCGTTTCCGAGGCGCTGCGCTACAACGGCGTCGTCTTCAACGAGATGAAAGGCGCGCTGTCCGATCCGGAAAGCGTGCTCGTGCGCGAGATGAACCATGCGCTCTTCCCGAACACCTGCTACGCGTTCGAGTCGGGCGGGCATCCGCGCGCCATTCCGACGCTTACCTACGAAGGCTTCCTCGACACGCACGCGCGCCACTACCGCCTGGATAATTCGTTCATCATCCTGTACGGCGCGATCGATGCAGACCAGGTGCTCGGCTTCCTGGATGAACGCTATCTGTCCGTCGCGCGTCCGCGCACGCAAGCAGCGCCGAACGCCATCGGCGCGCAGGAGCCCGTCTGCGTACTCGATGCCGTCGTGCCGATGGACACCGCTCCTGAAAACGCCTGCGTCGGCGCCGGCTACGTGATCGGGCAGGCGCACGATTTCGAACGCGTGCTCGCCTGCGACATCCTGCTCGACGCGCTCATGGGCGGCAACGAGTCGCCTCTCAAGCGCCGCCTGCTCGACGAGGGCCTCGGCGGCGACGTTTCGGCCTATCTCATGGATTCGCAGGCGCAGCCGGTCGCGCTGTTCTTCGTGCGCAGCGCGCACGAAGGTGCGGCGCGCCGTTTCCTCGAGGTGATCGAGGAGGAATCCGCGCGCCTGGCGCGCGAGGGCATCGCGCGCGACGTGCTCGAGGCCTCGCTTTCCCAGATGGCGTTCAGCCTGCGCGAACGCGATCGCGGCATGGCCGACGGCGTGCCGCTTGCCATGAACGTCATGGCGGGGTGGCTCTACGACGATACCGACCCCCTTGCATACCTGCGCTACGAAGCGGCGCTCGAACGCATGCGCACAGGCCTTGACGACGGGTATTTCGAAGATGTGCTTGAAGCGCTTGTGCCGGGCAATGTTCACAAGGCGCTGGTCGAGATCCGTCCCCAGGCAGAGGAAGGGGAGGGGGACGAGGCGCGCGAGCTGGCCGAGCGTCTGGCGTCGCTGTCCGACGGCGACAAGGCCTCCATCCGCGCCGATGTCGCGATGCTGCGCGAGCTGCAGGAGAGGCCCGACTCCCCTGAAGAGCTCGCATGCCTGCCCGTGCTGCACATCTCCGACATCGGTCCCGCGACGCCCGATCCCGCGCCGCGCCTGCTCATGGACGCATCCGTGCCCTATCTGTACCACGACCTTCCGACCCGTCGCATCGACTACGTTTCGCACTATTTCGATATCAACCGCTTGACGTGGGAGGACCTGCCTTACATTTCTATTCTGACGTCGCTGCTCGGACGCTTGGGAACAGACGGGCTGTCCGCTGCGGACGTCGACGTCCGCACGCGTTCGCGCCTCGGATCGCTGCGTGCGTTCACGGATATCGTCGAGCATGTCGACGATCCGACGCGCATCGAGCTCAAGCTCGTCGTGTCCGCGAGCGCGCTGTCCGAGGAAGTGGGAAGCCTTGCGTTCATTCCGCAGGACATCTGGTCGTCCACGCGCTTCGACGACGCCGGCCGCATCCACGACATCCTCGTGCAGCGCCGTGTTTCCATGGAGCAGGACTTCGCCGCCAACGGCCATGCCGCAGCAAGCCGTCGCCTCGCTTCGTACCAAGGGCCGTCGGGCGCGGTGCAGGAAGCCATGGGCGGCGTCGATTTCTATCGGTTCCTGCGCGATTTGATCGATCGTTTCGACGAACGGTTCGATGAGCTGCACGAACGCTTGAATGACGTGCGTGCCCGCGCCTTCACGATGCGCGGCCTCATGTCGAGCTTCACCGGCCCGGACGCCGATCGTGCGGCGTTCTGGAAAGCGGCGGGGGACATGGGGCTTGCCATGGGCGCCGACGGGCGGCCGCTGCGCATCCCGTTCACGGACGTGAAGAACGAGGCCTTCATCGTTCCGACCGATGTCGCCTATGTCGCCAAGGGCGCGGACGTGTCCGGGTGCACGCGGCATTCAGGTTCGTGGGCGGTGCTCTCGTCGGCGCTTTCGTTCGATTATCTGTGGAACGAGGTGCGCGTGAAGGGCGGGGCGTACGGCACGGGCTTCCGTCGCGCGGCGACCGGTTCGGCCCGCTTCCATTCGTACCGCGATCCCGGCATCGACGGCACCATCGCGACCGCCGTCGGCATCTGCCTGGGTTCCGGATGCGCGGACGAGGCCTCGGTCCCCACGCGCGAGCGCGTCACCGCCGTCATGGGTGACCTCACGGCATGCCACGACGCCTCCTCCCTCGCCCTGGCGGCGGGCGTGGACGCTCACCTGGACATCGTCGTCGCCGACGATCAGGGAGGCGGAATCTTCGCCACCCTCGAGCACGGGCGCGCCGCCAGCCCCGAGGCCTACGACCGGTGGTTCGGCCTCGCTCAGTCGGTGGACTACGAGGCGCTTGCGGCCGCGTATGGAGTGGCCTTCGCGCGAGCCGAAACGCCCGCGCAGCTCGCTCAACTGCTGGAGATCGGCGAGGTCGGCCCACGCCTCGTCCATGCCCCCGTCGAGCGTGCCGCGCACCTGTACCCGGCGCTCCGTGACGTGCTCTCCTGAGGAGGGAGCGCGTTCGCTGTGAGGTTAAACGGTTTACAGGAAACTTCCAGGACGCTTTCAGTGACCCTTTGAGGAAACGACCCATACTGGTGGGCAGATGACGAACTGACACCAGAGGAAACCATGACTCAGCCTGATATTCCGGCCCGCGACGCCGACTCGTCGCGCGACGTCGACGCGGCCTCGGCCCCCAGCTACCCGCAGCGCTCGACGGCTCAGGACCACTCGGCTACCCAGGAGCTTCCGGCCGCGCAGGACGCCACGCGCGAGATGCCCTCTACCGCGACGATCCCCGCGCCGCCCGCAGGCGTGGTTCCGCCG
>ERZ773051.1047-NODE-1047-length-16134-cov-27.977797_pt1 | contig 16134 bp, 14 predicted proteins | sample MGYA00580631_ERZ773051 | MGnify/ENA primary metagenome ERZ773051 (study PRJEB29015, sample SAMEA2738137) | human oral metagenome | biome: human oral; feature: human-associated habitat; material: saliva | place: China | collected 2204 ...
ATGCTTAGAAAAGACCCAAGAAACACCGAAGCACCTCATATCAACATATAGAGCCCCAAAAAGACATCTCAACATATAAAATTTTCTCACAAGAAAAAATACTGCGGAATTAAGGTTTATAAAGTTGGATTAAATAGAATTCTATAAATCATTGCTTATTAAACAATGATGAAAAAATGAGTACTTATGGTTAAATTTGTTAATAAAATATCTGAATCGTCTTGTCGTTTTTATGACTTCATTGAAAGTGTTGTGAAAAAAACGTGTGTAAACTTCGATAATACAGACGAGGGGTATCGTATTTATTGTGCTAATTATCTGAATGAATATAGAATTGATGAGGAGGAAAAACTCATTCTTTCAGTTTTCAATTCTGATGAAATCTCAAATCAGACCCTTATTTATGGTGCTATTTGTTTGCAACCATATCAAGATACTGATTCACAATTAGTTAGTGGTTTGTTGATTACTGATGAGCGTATTTTTGTTCGTTTGTATGTTACAGATGATCAAGAGCATGATTTTGAGTATTATGACTATTGTGAATGGAGTCAACTGGCCTCTGCCCAAAGGTATGGTGATGATTATGGAAACGACATAGTTGTCTTGTTTGATAATGAAGATGATAAAGTATTCGATTTGTATGCGCCGTGGTTAGGAGGTCGTTTTGATGATATGGAAATATCCTCTTTGTGGCTCCACTTTTTAAATGATGCAATCCGTGAGGCTAATAAACCAACCAAAGAGAGAAATGGAGGTATAGCGGCTTCTTCCAATGTAAAGCATGAGTCAGTTAATGCATCATCAGATAAGAACAAGTCTACTCAAAGTTTGTCGTCTCAAAATGAAATTAAGAAGGCTTATAAGACTTTGCAAGATATCTTGCGAAGTACTAGATTGGACGTTTTTGATTTAAATGGAGTAAATTCACAGTTTAATACTGTGAAAGAAAAAATAGCTCTCGCGTTTGATTCGAAAATAAAAGAAGTTAAGAAAGAATTGGATGTAGCTTTAAAGGATACTGTGTGGGATAATCTTGTTATAGCTTTCTTTGGAGAAACAAATGCAGGTAAGAGCACAATTATTGAGACATTTAGAATTCTTTTCGATGACAAACGTAAGAAAGAGGATGGTCTTATTGTGGGTGATGGCAGACACGACTTCACAAAGACATATGAAGAATATCATTTGTCTATTGCGGGTCATCCTTTTACTTTGATAGACGTTCCTGGTATTGAAGGAGACGAAGCAGAGTTTAAAGATGTGATAAAAACAGCTTTGCATAAGGCTCATAGTGTCTTTTATGTTCAAGGATATAATAAGAAGCCAGATCGAGCTACTGCTAAAAAAATCAAGAAATATTTAGGAGATTGGGTAAAGGTGTATTCAATCTATAATGTGCGTGGTGGTGTCAGCAATTATGACGAAGAAGAAGAGCGAGGAACATTGATAACATCTGGTGTCTTAAAGGCTGAAAGTTTAATACAGGCAGAATTTAAAACGATATTGGGTGATGTATATGCAGGGCATGTAACCTTGCAGGGGTTGTTGGCTATGTCTGCTAAAGCATCATTTTCTTCTAAGCGAGAAGATTTGATAAGAGGACAACAAAAACTATTGAAGTATTTTGATGGTTCTGCTGATAAAGTTTTGGAGTTTAGTCAATTCAAGACATTGACAACTCTTGTTGAACAGAAATCCTCAAATTTCAAGTCTGAAATCATAGAAGCTAACAAACAGAAATTGATATCTTTGGCAGGTAGTATTGCCACCGATATTGAACTGGTAATGGGGTCTCAGAAGAACTATTTGGCCAACTTGGAGTCAAATCTTCGAACTATAAATCGAGAGGTATGCAATAATAGTATGGATTTGGCTTTAAGAAACATTTCTAACAAGCCAAAAAATGCTATTTCAAGTGCCTATTGCGAATTGAAATCAAAAATTTTTAATCTAATAGATGAAAAGTCAAGTAATATCAATCAACAAGCAAAACTGCATCAACAAGAAGTTATTGTAAATTTAGAGAATCGTATCAAATCTATTGTTAATGAAGAACTTAATAAAGTTCGTAACACAGCAAATAGAAAGATAAAAGATTTGGATGGCGTGAACATAAAGCCAATACAATTCAACCGAACTGTTGAGGTTGATGCTGAGATTGATTTCTCTGGTGCATTAGGAGAATTAGATATCGATTTCGCCGATGTTCTTTCATGGACAGCTAAGACTGCTCGCACTGCTAGTTTAGGAGCTGCCGTTGGATCTTTCATACCAGGTATAGGAATCATAGTAGGTGCTACTATCGGAGCTGTTGCTGGCGGTATTGTTCATGCGTGTTCTGGAGATGGCGGCAAGGCTGATGCTCGAAAAAGCGTTTCTGATGCAATAAGTAAGGCAACTCAGCGAGCTAAAGGCAATGTCAATTCAATATTGAAACCAGTTACTGAAGATGTGAAAACCCAAAAGCGCCAATTAAGTAATTCTGTAAAAAAGGAATTAGCTATTATTGAGGAATTGCAAGATACTCTGGAAACTTTCAATGTTGAAATCTCAGAATTTGTAAATGGATTAAAATATAAACAATATGGAAGAATTTAATATAAAAAGTAACAAATTGCAGAAACTAACAGCGTTGAAACAACTTCTGCAAAAAGGTGTGGAGTATATACCCGAATTACAATCTTATCTTGATAAGATAGATAGTATAGTGGATACCATAAACGATGGAGAAATAAGCGTTGTCTTGTTGGGTAGTTTCTCTGATGGAAAGACAAGTGCTATTGCTGGTCTATTAGGTAGATTGGAAGATAATATGAAGATTGATAATGACGAGTCTTCAGATGAACTTACCATTTACCGCCCTAAGGATCTGAAAAAGGGATTCAAGATAGTTGACACTCCCGGACTGTTTGGAACAAAAGAAAAAGAAATAAACGGTCAGAATATAAAGTTCTCAGAAATCACCGAGCGTTATATTTCTGAGGCTCATATTATTATATATGTTTGCTACGCCGTAGTTCCGTTAAAGGATAGTCATGTTGAAATAATTCGTCGTGTTATGCGTGATTATCATAAACTCGACAATACCATTTTTGTTATTAACAAAATGGATGAAGCTGGTTATGATTTATTAGACGAATACGATTTTAATAATGGCTGTAAAATTAAGAAGGAAAACCTTATTTCGCGTTTGCGCAGTACGATCAATTTGACACCTGACGAAGAGAAACGTTTACATATTGTATGTATAGCTGCTGATCCCAAAGGAAAGGGATTGCAGCATTGGTTCTCGAAAATAGATAGTTATTACGAGCGTTCCCATATTAAAGATTTAAGAAAGTGTGTGAATGCAGTAGTTAATATTGCCGATACCGACAAATTGTCTTCGTCTACATATGAGACATCTGTTTCAGAAGTGGTTGATGCCTTACACAAGGTAATTGCATGTACTGAAAAACCGGTATCTAAGGCAATTGCTAAAATGGAGCGAGATTGCGCAGAAATAGAAGAAGATGGAAAGCATTTGAAGTCTGAACTTACATTGTCCCGTAATGACCTTCGTCAAGCTATTAATGAAATAAAGAATGATGCCATTCGTGAAATTAATGGTGCTTCATTAGAAACTATTGGCGATGTCATTTCAAATCAACTTGGAGTGCAAAATAATCAGGTTACTTTTTATGTCTTTCAAGATAAGCTTTCTGCCCAAATTGAGCAATGCTGTGAAGCAAATTCCAGTATTGTAAATCTGGCAGCGGTGAAAGTACAGAGCACATATTCCATGCAAGATGCCATGTTAAATGATGCTGTGAAATATGGTGTTGGGCAATTGAAAAACTTGAATATATCAGGTGAGCAAGTTAAGGCTGTCCGAGATATAATAGCCAAAGGCTATAAATTTAAACCTTGGGGAGCAATAAACATGGGAAAGAGTATCACCAAATGGGCAGGTCGGATAGGAGTTGGAATTGGAGTCGCTTTTGAGATTTATGGTTGGTATAAAAAGCATAAAAATCAGAAGAAACTGAATGAACTTAAGAATTCATTGACTAATGCGATAAATGACTGTATAAGCAACGTGTTCAAAACTTTTGAGTCAGATAACGAATATTATAAGAATTTTGCACCTTCTTATATATTGTTATGTCAGATGATTCAGGAACGCAATGATGAAATAGCTTCTTTAAAACAGAAGATTAAAGATTTAGAAAATTTTAAGATACATTTTGAGGCATGGAAAAACTCTGCAGATTATGTTGATTTTGAGGAAGTTTAATCTTTAAATATTTTAGAATCATGAGTGGAAATAAAATTAAAACAAAGAAAAAAGACAAGAGTGTTTGGAAGAGCCTTGGCATGGCGGTTGCAGCCGTTGGAGGGCTAGTAGTAATAATAGCTAAAGGAATGAATAAGAAGCAATAATGTAGCAATTTGACTATTGGGAGATTTTCTCCCGATAGCCTTTTGTGGATTTTCTATATGGATACGCAACTGACAAAGGAACGAATTGACGAAATACTGATTTTTTAAATGAAGTATTACACCCAAAGACGTATATTTAGGGCAAGGGGAGAAAATCAAAAAGATAAGAGAAATAATAAAGCAAAATTCAATCAACAAAAGAATTTTTGATAATAAAACAAGGAAATATCAGAGAAAATAACTACATTTGCAGTTGTGCAATTTTGTTTGACAACGTACAAAATACTCTTGGGAAAGGAAAAAAAGGATTTGCAACAGATGTTATGATTCATGTTGGAGGATTTTTTTTGATATAGAGGGTGGCGAACATATCACTGGCTCATTAGGCTGTTTTGGAATTTCTTCAGGTAATTCTACAACTAAAAAATTCGTATCTGATGTTGTTACACGTCAAAGACAAAATAGAGACAAAACTATTAATATAACCGTTCAAAAAAGAAATAATGTCGATTGGAATTATGTGGTAGATAGTAGTGGTAATAAAACAACTGTTGGTTTATGAAAAATATCATGTTTTTACTGTTCTCTACAATCGTTTTTGTTGGTTGTGCAAATAAAAACAACTATACTAACGAAGTTTTCTCAACTACACTCCAATGCAATGACAGTGTTATAAATATTGATCTGTTTTGGATTGAGAATAAACGAACTCCTTTGACCGGTGGAATAGTGGTAGAGGTTAGTAATGCCGTTGGTATTATAGACATACAGAAATATATATTTATCCAGAAAGACTGTCAAATTATATTGAGTAGTGAATCTGAAACGGATATCTGTATGCTTAACTTAACGCCGTATTCAGAGGATTCCATAAGAATTAGTAATATCAACGCACCAATATTCTATGTAAAATCTGACAGTCTCGTGCTTTATAAAAAGAAGTGAAGTGAAATATAATATATGAAGTTATTAAAAACAAATGCGGCACGCAAACGCAAGCCACAATAGTGATAAATAACAGAATGTATAACATTAAAACTGCAAGTCTATGGTAAACCACATATAGATTGTTTGAAATTACCCATACAAGGGTATGTCCCAACACCCTTATAAGGGTGTTCATCATTACCCTTATATGAGTATTAAAAGCCGTAAGCAATAAACAGGAAAGAAAGCCGTTAAATAATTGATAACCAAAAACAATAAGAAGTTATGATTGAATTTGAAGTAAAATCAAAAAAGCAGCATATATCGGTGAACATAAGAGACAGACCCAAGACGAATACCTTATGCAGGCAATGGCACGCACAAGAGCTGTAAACGGAAACTTCAAGCCTAACGACGACTATGAGAAGATGCAGTTCTACTACCATCCTGACCACTTGGGTAGCAGTAGTTACATCACCAACTACGACAGAAGCAAAAGATGGAAAAATGCCAAAGAATCCATTTATAATGGATGAAATAGTTATATCTGCACCCAAGTCTAAAAACGTAAATCCAAATAATGATAATAATGAGACACATAACAAATAGTATTAAATGTTTGATAGTTTTTGGTATATGGTTACTTGGTTTTAATGCATTGAGTGCTTGTAATATCAAGCTCAAAATTGTTTACACCGAAGCTGACCTAACAACAATTTTTAGTATTACCCCAGAGTTTTTTGACAAGGGATTTGTCAGTCATTCGCTTGATAGTATAATCGTGGCGTCAGATATGGATATTTCCAAATTCTTCGACACCATAAAATCTCTTAAAAAAACAAGTGAAATACACCCTTCTATAAATGTTCGTGCAAAAATTATATTCTATTTGAACGAACAAATCTTGGATACATTTTATTTAGGAATGTTTTATATATACTGTCAGAATGGAATATACGAAGTAAACGAAGAATTCAGAAATATGATTAATGCTATAATAAAAAAAAGTGGAAAGTTGCCTATGTATTGATAAAAAACGTTATGCCCCAGCACCCATATAAGGGTAACAGGCAATACCCTTATAAGGGTGTTCATCATTACCCTTATATGGGTATTAAAAGCCGTAAGCAATAAACAGGAAAGAACAGCGTTATATAGTTGATAATCATAATTAATTAGAAATTATGATTGAATTTGAAGTAAAATCAAAAAAGCAGTATATATAAAGTATCTTTTAAACAAATATATACAAAATGAAAAGAAACTTAACTGTGCTTCTAATGGAAATCTGTAGCATAATTTGTTGTTATGCTCAGGTTTCCATAAAAAGAGATTATCATAAAATGGACATTTGGACTCAGAATCCTTTTGTCATATCTAATGATATGGAATCCAACAAGAGTTTTAACACCTTATTAGGTAGGTATTTACACCTTTCTATGACTAATGAATCTACTGATACTCTAAATAAAGATTCACTCTCTATACTGTTTTCACGACCTTCTTTTAAAGAACTAGTGAAATTCATGCTAATAAAAGATCGTGAAGACTTAAATATTTTTTATCCAGAATCGCATGAAACATGGGATGATTATAAAATAAACCTATTATATAATTGTACAGATACAACAGTTTTATATTCAATAGCAAATGATTTATTATTAAACAAAAATGTATTAGGTCTACTAGGGATTTGGAATAATTGTAGAGTATCAAAATTGCCTGCATATCGCCAATTTGTAAAATGGTGTTGTGAAAAACGACAACAAGAGATAATACTAATGCTTGTAATAATTAATCATAACAACGGTAATATAATGGAAGAAAAAAGATTATTAAAGTATGTAAAAACACACAATTTATATCCAAGACTACGTCTCTTATTACAAAAGAAACGCATAATAAGCTATTACGACTATTATATTATGTAAGTATGATAATTGAAGATACAGAAAGTTTTGAGAACGGATTTGTGAGCAACTATTGGTATGATGCTAATGGCGAGCGCACAGTGAAGACCAGTGGCGAGAATGAAGCCATCTATGTGAATTATCGCGCAAGTCGAGTGCAATGCCAAGTTTGCTTGAGCATTGCCGAGGCGCAGCCGATAATCACTGAAAGTAACTCCGAGTTCTCGGGAGGCAACACTGGTACGGCACGCTTCAGCCTTTATGTCAGTCCATACCTCGTGGCAGGGCAAGGTGGTAAGTACACCAAGCACATCTATGTGGGTAGCCAGCGTATTGTATCTAAGCTTGGCGACCTTGCAAGTTACGGTGCAGACCCAAGACGAATACCGTATGCAGGCAATGAAGCTGATGGCTTGACTATCAATTACAAGGACAAGTATGCAAAGCAACTGCAATCCATTAAAGACAACTACAAGGCATTTGACTTGCCATATAACGGTAAGGACAATGACGACTACGTGAATGGTCAGGTTTGTCTAAAAGACATTGTCGGCTGCACTCGAGAAAGGTTGAGCAAGCTCACTTTCCTCTCGTTTGCACGACAATTCTGCTGCAACGACGGTACGCGGAGGCAGCACAGGCAAGGGCAATGGGAGTTGTCCATTCAAGCAAAGGTTTGATGACAGCAGAGTCTTCTAGTTCCTTTCGTAATAAAGAACTAGATAAAGGTAGCATTAAGGATATGATACAATATCCTCTAAAGTGAAAAGTGAATAGTGAATATAATCAAGAAAAAGGACAAATTCCTGCTGGAAAAGGAACCCTTAGAAATAACTCTCCATTCAGCATAAAAGATTTGCAACGAGGTAAGATTAAATCTAAAGAATTATAGCTATGCGTTTAATTAATTATTTATTATTAAATATAATGGCACTTCTATGTGCTATCATATTTAATTCATGTATATCCAACTATAGGAATGTGGAATATAATCTTCCTATTTCTACGAGAAGTGCATTTATTTTAGATACAATTCATATTAATAATCCTATTATTATTGAATATAAAAATATACGATATGTTGTGGATACCTCAATAGATTCTATCCCTATGAAGAATATAAATTACTTTATAGAAAATACGTCCCACTATGTATTAGGTGATAACATATACTACGATTTGCCATTTTCTTTACATAAAAGAATACCAAATTGTTATAAAGGAGGATTTTGCAATTATATATTGGAGAAAGAACGAAAACACTATGATATTTACTCTTTTAGGGAAAAACCCATATTTTTTATTTTGGTAGCATTGAATGTGTCTGTTTTTAATAAGAAACATACATCAATTGATGCTCCTCAATATATCAGAAGATATTCACCAATAAATACATATGTTTTATTTGTATATCCAGAATGTAAAGTTGAATAGTTGGTTGATAAATAGGATATAATACTGTTAAATGACTGATAATAATAAAGATAAAGAATTATCCTACTATGCGCAGGGCAATGAGCTTGGAGCGTCTGTAGAGGATGCCAAAGGTAACAAGTACACTGAGACACGCAATGAAGCTGATGGCTTGATTATCAATTACAAGGATAAGTATGCAAAGCTACTGCAATCCATTAAAGACAACTACAAGGCGTTTGACCAACCTTATAATGGTAAGGACAATGACGACTACGAGAAGATGCAGTTCTACTACCACCCCGACCACCTGGGAAGCAGTAGTTACATCACCAACCTCAACGGCGAGGTATCACAGCATATTGAGTATGTGCCGTTTGGTGAGGTGTTCATAGAAGAGCGCAACAATACGTGGAACACGCCGTACCTCTTCAACGCTAAAGAATTTGATGAGGAGACAGGTATGTACTACTATGGTGCGAGGTACTATGAGCCGAGGTTGAGTCTGTGGATGAGTGTAGATAGATTTGCAGAAAAATATCCAGCTACCAGTGGATATAATTATGCGATAAATAATCCTGTGCGATATATCGATATAAATGGAGACAGCATAAGAGTAAGTTCGGAGAATAGAGAATTATTTAACAAAACATTGAAAGATGTTTTTGGAGAATTCTCCTCTAAGTTCTCTTACACACAATCAGATATGCTTGTGTTTAGTGGCAAAAATAAAGGTATGGGCAAAGCACAACGCAAAGTATTCAAAAGACTAAAAGAAGTAATGTATAGCAAGACCATTACAAACATACAATATGGCAAGGACACCCAAATAACCGATAGGTATGGAAATAAAAGCACTTTCAAAGCAGAATCAGGAGGAGGTGCTGCAACATTTCTGGCAAGCGAAAATGAGAATTATAATCAAAATTTTATAGTTATAGATCCGAATAAGACGATTGGAGAAACAATGGAAGTTACAGATGCCTATTATAAAGAACCGATTGATCCTCAAAATGGTGCCCGATTAAAAAAAGTTACTTTTCAGACAAACCAAACTGATTTGACTTTTCATGAGATTGGTCATGTTGTTTATGAAGGAAAGGGGCTGCATAAGGTTCTTGATTTTAACAATATTGTGAGGGGAATTTTACAATTGCCGAAGCGTCAGTATGATGAAACACACAATTACAAGGTTAGGAAATGAAAAGGTATGTTGATATGCTTTATGTGGCAATAAGTCTTTTTGTGTTGCCTGCGCAGAACTCTGCACAGGTAACACAGGAGAAGAGAATTACAGCTACAGTTTTAAAAAAGGATACATGTTGTCAAATTGTTTTTTTTAATGTATCCCAAGATACACTCTATCTATTTGATAGCTATATATGTAAAGATTTCTATAAATCAAAATGGCTTCACAGATACAGCAGGAATAGAAATCTACTCAAATTGTCTTTTCTCCCATTGGTGCCTTTTTTATCTGTACATTATACAGACAAATTAATCATAGGAGAAAGACGACTGATAAATAAATGGCAAGTTTTATATCACTTCACGCCAATTCCTCCAAGAGGGGAAATAAGGGTAAATTTACCTTTAGAAGTATTTAAGACTTATGATTATGTTATTGATATTGATATGAAACAGTTGTCGATCTTTCAAGATGATATAAAGTTTAAAAGGCGAAGGATTAAGAAACTAACTGATATCGCCATAGAATTTGCATTTTATGATCAAATAAATCTGTTAAATTCTGAAAGTTTTTATAAAAATGAATTTAAATCAGGTGAGCAAGCCTTAAATTATAATATATTAGAGATTTTCTATCATATAGAAGATTAAGAAGTTTCTACATCGTTGAAGCATTTGTTTCTATAGTTGGATTCAAGGATTTAACAAAAACGGTAATGCTCCAAATCGGGAGTTTTCAAAATAATTATCTGATAATCAAGAAATATTTCAACCATCAAACGTTAAGACAGGGGGATCTCTTTTCCTTTTTCTAATGAACGGGAGAGATAACAAGCCTATAAGAATATTTTGGAAGGTTATGCCCCTGATTGAGATTTTTATGTTTGACACACCTATATTAAAAGGCAAGGGTAATAAACAGGAAAGAACGACGTAAAATAATTGATAACCACAATTAATTAGATATTATGATTGAATTTGAAGTAAAATCAAAAAAGCAGCATATATCGGTGAACATAAGAGACAGACCCAAGACGAATACCTTATGCAGGCAATGGCACGCACAAGAGCTGTAAACGGAAACTTCAAGCCTAACGACGACTATGAGAAGATGCAGTTCTACTACCATCCTGACCACTTGGGTAGCAGTAGTTACATCACCAACTACGACAGAAGCAAAAGATGGAAAAATGCCAAAGAATCCATTTATAATGGATGAAATAGTTATATCTGCACCCAAGTCTAAAAACGTAAATCCAAATAATGATAATAATGAGACACATAACAAATAGTATTAAATGTTTGATAGTTTTTGGTATATGGTTACTTGGTTTTAATGCATTGAGTGCTTGTAATATCAAGCTCAAAATTGTTTACACCGAAGCTGACCTAACAACAATTTTTAGTATTACCCCAGAGTTTTTTGACAAGGGATTTGTCAGTCATTCGCTTGATAGTATAATCGTGGCGTCAGATATGGATATTTCCAAATTCTTCGACACCATAAAATCTCTTAAAAAAACAAGTGAAATACACCCTTCTATAAATGTTCGTGCAAAAATTATATTCTATTTGAACGAACAAATCTTGGATACATTTTATTTAGGAATGTTTTATATATACTGTCAGAATGGAATATACGAAGTAAACGAAGAATTCAGAAATATGATTAATGCTATAATAAAAAAAAGTGGAAAGTTGCCTATGTATTGATAAAAAACGTTATGCCCCAGCACCCATATAAGGGTAACAGGCAATACCCTTATAAGGGTGTTCATCATTACCCTTATATAGGTATTAAAAGCCGTAAGCAATAAACAGGAAAGAAAGACGTTAAATAATTGATAACCATAAACAATAAGTTTTTTCTTGGCGGTTACAATTATTTTTCGTAATATTGCAACGAGTAACCTTACCTAGTGTAATATTTGAACCTTCAAATATTTGAGTATGACAAGTTATCAAGCATATTTACCAAGTGATTTTAACAGCAATGTTAAGCTGTTGCACAGAAAAAGGTTGATGAATAAAATATATGGAATCATACTTTTATTGCTTATTCCCTGTATGACGTATGCCCAGGCGGCACCGACTAAATTATGGGGAGAAGTGAAAAACACCTCTGGCGAAGCGATGGACTTTGCCAGTATTGTGGTGATGAATCCTAATCTGCCCAACAAGATACTCGCATCAACATATACAGGTGATGATGGCAAATATCAGATTACTGTACGTTGCGACTGTGACAGTCTGATGCTTCGTGTGTCACGGATAGAAATGAAGTCTGTTGTCATGAAGATACCCAACCGTTCAGGAGAATGCAATATTGAGACAGATGCAAAAACAATTGAGTTGCGAGAAGTTACAGTAAAGGCGAAGAAAGTGTATTCACGAGGCGATACCATTAATTATAACGTAGCTTCTTTCCTTTCTTCATCTGACCAGACCATCGCAGATGTCCTGAAGAAAATGCCTGGCATTACCGTTTCAAAGAATGGACAGATTTCTTATCAGGGAAAAGCTATCAAAAATTTCTATATAGAGGGGCTCGACCTGATGAAAGGACATTACGGCATCGCCACAAACAGCATAGACCCAAAGAACGTAGGGGCAGTACAAGTGTTGGAGAACCATCAAGATATTAAAGCACTGAAAGGGTTACAACCAGAAGAGCAAGCCTCTATCAATATACGGCTGAAAGAGGGTGTGAAGGGAGTGCTCAACCTGATTGCAACGCTCGGAGGAGGATATGGCAATGAGACACTATGGAACAATGCTGCCATTGCCACCTATTTCAAGCGCAACAAGTAGTTTCTTGCCACATATAAAGGGAATAATAGTGGCGAGGATTTGTCGCAGGAACTTTATTCTTTCGATGAGGACTATTCACGGACGAGCACGATTTCCTCCATTACAATGCCATCTGTTCCGGGAATAGACAAACGTCTCTATTATTTCAATCGCTCACATAGCATCACTTTCAATAACGCTTATCGTGTTGGGAAGTTTGGCGAGTTGGGAGTCAATGCGGCGTATTTTCACGACAAAGACAAACGGAGCCATTGGTCGAACATCAGCAATATCCTGCCCGATGGTTCTCAGAATGTAGTCGAAGAGGTTATGACGGGAACGGTAAAGCAAGAAAAGGCTTATGGAGACATAAGCTACTTGGACAATAGAGACCAACAGTATATGAAGGAGCAGGTGAAATTTGATTGGGACAGAACTCATGCCAATAGTCGAATAGTGGCAGGGGATAAACCCATTGACCAGTTGGGCATGGTTGATTCGTATCGTCTGCTCAATAAATTTCATCTCACTAATCGTAGTTCAGAATATAAGGGTTATGAATTTCTCTCTCTCATCAACCTTGAAAAGCGTCCTCATTCTCTTGCGGTTTCTCCAAATCTATTTTCTGAAGTTATTCCAATCGGAGTGTTGGACCAGCAAGTAGACATTCATCATTTTTCTACAGAAAACAGCTTTTGTTTGCTTTCGGCATGGAGAATAGGCGAGGTAAACATACATCCTTCTGCCACTATAGATTACCAACATAACACATTGAGCAGCTCACTGGCAAATTTCAGAAATGATTTGAAGTTCAATTTCATCAATGCTGGATTTGGAGCAAGAGCTACATATAATAGAGAGAAGTTACATGTCTCTTTCAATATGCCCATACGATACAAGTATTTCCAACTGGAAGATATAGTGAAAGGTCAAACGACAAAGAAATCCGGATTACGTGTAGAACCCAATATTTCCCTTACTTATAATATCAATAGTAATCATCAATTAAATTTGAACTCCAATATTTCATATTCTACTCCGATTATTGAGAATTTGTACACAAACAATATCCTTACCTCCTATCGACAGCTCTCTGCATACGACGTTACAGGATTGTTTGAGGGGCTTAGTCAATCTTCTTCTTTGGGCTATTCATTCAAGAATATCCTTACGATGACTTTTGCAGGAATTGATTTGTTATGGTATCATCAGAAACCCGAAGTGCTTTATGGCTCTTACTATGATGATATTTCCATGCGCACAATCAGCCGGCACACCAAAGAAAAAGCCAACACTTTTACGGCAAAACTCCACGGAAGTCAAGGGTTCGATTGGAAACAATTAAAAGTCGGTGCATCATTATCTTATTCTTATTACGACAATCCGTTGCTGTTACAAGATGTGGTGCTTCGATATACAGGCAGGGCTATAGCTGCAAATATGGATATCACTATTGCTCCATTCAAATGGCTCTCTGTTTCTTATCAAGGTGGGTATTATCAGATGAAGACACAACAAAATGAAGGACAACGCTTGCCCTGGTTGCGTACAGTAAACAACAGTGCTTCTTTGAATTTCACTCTGCCTGCTGGAATAATGTTCTTAACCTCTCTCAATCATTATTATAACAACTTCAACAGTGGGGACAAATCATTTCTCTTGCTGAATGCAGAAGCAAATTACACCATCAAACGTTTTAGCTTTGCACTCTCTTGCGATAATTTGCTTAATCTTAAAACATATTCGTATTCGAATAAGTCGGCTCTCACCGAAACTCGCTCTGTTTATAATATCCGTCCTCGCTCCATATTGCTGAAAGTTAGATTTAGAATAATATAAAACCATTTAAGATATGAAAAAGCTCTTTATTATCGTTGTTTATATGTTCATGTCATTTACAGTTCATGCACAGATAACAGCTCCGTTTCCGCAAAACCTTCAAAAGAAGAGTGCTATTGACACGGCACGATACAAGGTTACATATAATTTGAAATATAAAAATCATCCCGTAGACAAAAATTATCTCAGCGACGTGCGCAATGTATATATAGGGAAACATTATGTAAGAGATTTTAGCGACATCATATTCCATTTTGATTCACTCTGCACAGAAGCCTCCAGGCATGGAGCTGCGACACAAAGCAACATTCAAGGAAATCCATGGCCAATAGAATTAATCGTTGAAGGTGGCAAAAAGGCAGACATTAAATATCGTATGCCACTACAAACTGGTGTGTTGAATTTCCAACAAGACCTGTCTCAGTTCAATTGGAAATTCATAGAGGGAACAGACACGATTATCGGCTACCCATGCTCTAAGGCGACAGTCTCGTTTGCAGGCAGAAATTATACTGCATGGTACACTCAAGAAATCCCGTTGCCATTTGGACCATATAAATTCGGTGGTCTCCCTGGATTAATTTTAAGAATACAAGATAGTGAAGAACAGTATATTTGGGAGGCTATTGGCTTTGAAAGATCAAACGCCCAGATATTGACATACAAATATGAAGGAGAGAAAAAATGCTCGGTAGAAGAAGCGAGTAAAACAATCGCTCGCATATTCAAATCACCGCTATCTTTCATCTCTGCAAGTATGGGCGGAGGAAAAATCACAATGCTTGATAAAAATGGAAAGGTAAAGAAATCAAATGATGCGGATAGTTATACCATTCCATACAAATCTTTAGAGATAGAAGATGAATAAAAATCGGCGTAATGGACATTTGGTAGGCTGCTCTATTCACAAATAAAATGTATTTAAACACAGCTCCATCCAAATATCTCAAAAGTAGATCTATTGACATCGATATTGAGATTACAGATGATGCTCTTATGAGAATAACTACAGCTCTTGCTGATGATGACATTGCAGAAGCAATTGCAAACAACGATATCAAACAATATCTTCGCTTAATGCATAAAAAAGGATTATTGGATAATACTGCCAATGATTATGCAAACCTGTTAACTATTGATGAGAAAAAACAATTGCTTCAAAGCCTCGGAGTTACAAATATAAATGAACAACAGTTGCAAACTATGGCCGTAGCAGCAGTTGTATTTATATTTTACATTGTAGTAATCGCCGTATCATATGCAGGAGCGGCATATACTGCGGTTGCTGCTGTAAATTTAGGTGTCGGATTGTCTGTTGTATATGCAGCAGCAGCAGCAACTAAAACTAAAGTTAGTGGGGCAACTCATCTACAAATAAGCAAAAACTTTGATGTTTATATGCTTTCTACATGTGAGAACAAAGAAATTACATTTGACAATGTAGATCTCACAAAGGTTGTTGATGATGCTGTTGAAGTATACAAGGAACTTTATGTTGCAGATGCGAAAACTATTGACACAAACCGTCTAAAACAAACCATAAATCTGAATCTCAGCAAGCAACCTGCAGTCTCAGAAAATGTTCTTATTATTGAACGGGATGGAAAAAGTTTATAAAACAAAAATTGCAATTTGGCTAATA
>ERZ773051.1052-NODE-1052-length-16114-cov-3.827387_pt1 | contig 16114 bp, 18 predicted proteins | sample MGYA00580631_ERZ773051 | MGnify/ENA primary metagenome ERZ773051 (study PRJEB29015, sample SAMEA2738137) | human oral metagenome | biome: human oral; feature: human-associated habitat; material: saliva | place: China | collected 2204 ...
ATGGAGAGGTCGGTAATGGTCAGCCTGTAGACAGCGGACGAGTGGTCAGTGAACTACTTGCCTTGCAAAGTCAGTATGATAAGATTGATGTACGCATCAATAGCAATGGAGGTGATGTTTTTAGCGGAATAGCCATATACAATGCTCTTCGCACTTCAACGGCAGACATTAATATATATGTTGATGGTGTTGCTGCCAGCATTGCCGCTATTATTGCCCTCTGTGGTAAACCACTCTACATGAGTCCGTACGCTAAGCTTATGCTTCATAGCGTAAGTGGAGGTACGTGTGGCAATGCTTCAGACCTGCGCAGAATGGCTACAGTAATGGAGGAACTGGAACATAACCTTGCAGGTATGATTGCTGCACGTTGCGGAATGAGCGCAGAAGATGTATTAGCAAAGTTCTTTGACGAGGTCGATCACTGGATAAGTGCACAAGAAGCAGTTGAAATGAAACTTGCAGATGGAGTGTATGATATGCAGGATGACGGAGGTCCAGCACCAACAACTCATGAGGAGATATATCAATATTTCAATAACAGGTTGACAAATCAACCAAAAAACTATCAAAACATGGCATTAATAGACCAATTAAAGAGCATCCCATCATTTAGCAATATCAATGATGAGGCTGCAATTGTGAACAAAGTCAGAGAATTGGCAAACAAGGCTACTAAGGTGGATGCGCTTGAAACAGCCAATGCTGAGTACAAACAGCAAATTCAGTTATCTGAAGCAAAGGAACAGGAGGCTATCATTGATCAGGCGATTAGCGAAGGTCGTATTACCGCAGAACAGAAGGCACACTATGTTAAGCTTATGGCTGCAGACCGTACTACTACAGAAGAACTCTTGAACAGCATCAAGCAGATGCCTAAGCCTCGTGCTGCTTCGTACATCAATCCAGATGGTACTGGTGGTGACAGTTTCACCAATAAGACTTGGGACGAACTTGACAAGGCTGGACGTCTTGGCGACTTGAAGAGTCAGAATAAGGACCTTTTTGCAGCCAAGTTCAAGGAGAAGTTCGGTGTAGATTACCGAGAGTAAGAAATACAATACAAATTTAAAAGATAAGAAACTATGGCATTAAACAAAGAAATCTGGCAGTCAGACATTGTTGAGAACTTCTATCCTGACAATTCCTTTGCTTCTAAGAGTGTTGACGACTCTGTGTTTGTTGAGAATCACAAGGTACACATTCCTAACGCTGGTGCTCCTTCAAACGTAGAGAGGAACCGCACACAGAAGCCTGCTACAAGCAAGCAACGTACTGACAACGATCTTGAGTACGATATGGACGAGTTGACAACTGACCCAGTGTACATTCCAAATATCGACATGGTGGAGCTCAGCTATAACAAGCGTAACTCTATCTTGAGCAATGACCGCGCTCAGTTGCAGGAGGCTGCTCATCTCAATTTGCTTGATCGTTGGGGTCAGGGTGTCGATACTAAAAACATCATCGGTACGTCAGGTACAAGCAAAACCACAGCTCATACATCGTCTGTTGCTACAGGTATGCGTAAGTCTATCTGTAAGGCAGATGTTCGTAAGCTTATGACTGCTATGGATGCAGACAATGTTCCAGAGCAGGGACGTTACCTCTTGCTTGACGCATTTATGTATGCTGACTTGTTAGCAGACCTTGCTGAAAAGGATCAGTTTATGTTCCTTAACTCTGCAGATCAGCAGAAGGGTATCCTTGGAAACCTCTATGGCTTCAACATCATGAAGAGAAGTCGAGTTCTTCGCCTTAATAACGGCACAAAGAAGGTTCTTGGCTGGGATAAGCAAGGTGCCGCAGATGAACTTGCAGCTGCTCTTGCTTGGCACGAGAATTCTGTCAGCCGTGCTATGGGTGAGGTCAAGATGTTTGACTCAACTGATAACCCTCTGTACTATGGTGATATCTACTCTTTCTTGCTACGTACCGGTGGTTGCGTTCGTCGCTACGACAAGAAGGGTGTCTACCTTCTCGCAGAATCTTTAACCGCTTAACTTGTGAGTTATGTTACCGAGAATTAGAATTAGATACATGAATGGCCTACTGGGCACCGTCGGAGAAAGTCCCGACGGCCTGTTCGCCTTGGTGTGTAGTGCGACTGCTGTTAATGACACATTCGCTCTGGAGCGTGCTTATACTATTCAGAGTGTAGACAGTTTGACGGCACTTGGCATCACTGCAGCGAATAACGCCAGACTTTACAAGCATATCTCAGACTTCTATACAGAAGCAGAGAATGGAACAAAGCTGGTAATATTCGGAGTAGACAAGGCTAAGACCATGACGGAACTCTGCGACCGCCAGACTGGAGCAGTGAAGAAACTCATTGTTAGCCAGAATGGAGCATTGCGTGGAATCTTTGTAGCACGTGACAACACAACAAAAGCTGCAGCAACTGAAGGTTTAGAGGCAGACGTATTTACAGCGTTACCAAAGGCACAGCAGACTGCAGAATGGTCAACAAATGACCTGTATGCTCCTTTATTCTTCATCTTGGAAGGACGTGGCTATACAGGTGCAACACTGAAAGACCTTAGCAATGAAACGTACAATCGTGTTGGTGTTCTATTGGGTGATACGGAAGCTGACTCACAGGGTGCATGTGTCGGTACTTTAGCTGGTCGCTTAGCAAGTCTTCCAGTGCAGCGTAATATTGGTCGTGTCAAGAATGGAGCATTAAAAACAACTCTGCTCTACGTTGGCAAAAAAAAGGTAGAGGAGGATAGTGAAGTTATCTCTTCTATTCACGACAAGGGCTATATCACAGCACGAAAGTATGTTGGGCGCAGTGGTTACTTCTTTGCCGACGACCGATTGGCGTGTGTCGAGACTGATGATTATGCTCATCTGTCAAATCGCCGTGTCATTGATAAGGCTTATCGTATTGCCTATAACACTCTGTTGGATATGATGCTGGATGAGTTGGAAATCAATTCTGACGGTACAATGCAGACAGGAGTTATTACAAGCTGGCAGCAGACAGTAGAGAACGCTGTTAACCGCTCTATGACAGCTGCAGGAGAATTGAGTGCCAGTGATAACGGCGAAGGTTGTTCATGCTACATAGACCCAAGACAGAATGTAGTAGCGACTTCAAAGGTTGAAATGACATTGAAGGTTCGTCCATTCGGTTATGCTCGCTATGTCGATGTCAACCTTGGTTTCCAAGTAACAACAGTATAGACATGGTAAATACTAAAGAATATGGGTGGTCAGATGTGACCGTAGTTGTTGCAGGTCGTCCTGTAACTGGTCTTCGAGGTGTGAAATATGGCTCGAAGCAAGAGAAGGAACTGCTGTACGCTAAGGGTAATAAGCCTCATGGCATTCAGCATGGCAATGTAGATTATAGTGGTGAACTTACCCTACTGCAGAGTGAGTATCAAGCTTTGAAGAGTGCTGCTAATGGCAATATCCTCAATATGAGCTTTGATGTCGTTGTTGCTTATGGAAATCCTGAAAATGGTGATCCAATTACAACAGACATTCTCAAAGGTGTGGAGTTGACGGAAGATCAGACAGAATGGAAGCAAGGTGACAAGTTCCAAGAGAAGTCACTGCCATTCATCTACATTGACCAAAAGAGTTTATAACAATTAACATCAAAGATATGAAATATTCAACAGAAGATATTAATAAATGGAAGGCCACGCATGGTGATTTGTTTGAAATCAGCGTAGAGGGCAAGTCTTGTGTTTTACACAAACCTACACGTCAAGATCTGAGCTATGCCAGCGTGATCAAAGACCCTATCAAGATGAGCGAGGTTATGTTAAAGCAACTCTGGGTTGCTGGTGATGAGGAAATCAAAACCAATGATGAACTCTTCATGGCTGTGGTTGCTAAGATGGATGAGGTCTTGAAGGTAAAGGAGGCTGAGATAAAAAAACTTTAGAGGAGGCCGGGGTTGATGACTTTGACAACGCCCAGGATATTATCTTCATAGATACTATGCTGCGCTACTACCTAAGCATTGATCCTGAACTCCTACCAGACGAGAAATGGGCATCAACGCTCAGCGCACTCAAAGAGATAAGAAAAATAGAAAAGGATTCTAATGGACAGCGTACTTAAGTTTTTAATTAAACTACAAGCAGATGGTGGTAATGTTCTGACGGTTGCTCGTCAGACTTCCACCCAGCTGGACGATATATCACGTAAGGCACGTACTACTGGTACACGTCTGCGTGAGGCTTTTTCTTTTTCAACACTCAAGAGTTCGCTGATGTCCATTCCTGGTATGGAACTCCTTACCAATCCCTATGCTCTTGCAGCTGGTGCTATTGGTGCTATTACCAAGATAGGTGCGGAAGCAGAACAAACAGCCGTTGCCTTTACGACCTTAGTGGGAAGCGAGTCAAAAGCTAAGGGAATGCTTTCTGAAATTGCCAAGTTCGCAGCAGAGTCACCTTTTGGTAAATTAGATCTGACAGAGAATACGAAGACTATGCTTAACTTCGGAGTGGAGACAGGAAAGGTGCTACCACTTCTTAAGCAGTTAGGAGACATCTCAGGTGGTAATAAGCAAGCTCTGCAAAGTTTGTCATTAGTGCTTGGTCAGGTGTCTGCAGCTGGTAAGTTGGCTGGACAAGACAACCTTCAGTTTATCAATGCTGGATTTAATCCGCTTCAGGAACTTGCAAAGATGACAGGTGAATCTTATGCAAAGTTACAGGATAGAATGTCGAAGGGGCAAATCACCTTTGAAAATGTTGTGCAGGCAATTCAACACGCTACTGGAGAAGGTGGAAAGTTCTTTAGCATGATGGATAAGCAGTCCCAGACAGTTGCAGGTAAATTTGCTACGCTACAAGACACGTTTATTCAGTTAGCCGTTGATATTTATAACAAGATTCAACCTTACGTATCTCAAGCTCTTGATCTCTTTATTGGTATAGTGCCTGTTATTGCTGAAGCAATCGCAAAAGTTATCAATGTTATAGAGAGTGTTATAGGATTTGTATCACGGTTTAAGATGGAAATATTGGCTCTGTCGTCTGTCATTGGTGTTGCTGCAATAGTCTTTAATGCACAGGCAATAGCGATGTCAGCTTATGCAGCTACTATCGGTGTTGTGACAACTGTAACGAAGATATGGACTGGCGTTCAATGGTTGCTCAATGCTGCGATGGATGCAAACCCTATCGGACTTATTATCATTGGTATCGCTGCTTTAGTCGCAGCAGTTGTCTATTGTTGGAATAAGTTTGCTGGATTCCGCGCTTTTATCCTGACAATGTGGGACACATTAAAGGGTTTTGGTAATATCATCAAGGATTATATCATCAATCGTTTCAACGAAATGCTTGCAGGACTTTGTAAGCTCGGTGAAGCCTTAAAGAAACTATTCTCTGGAGACTTTCAAGGAGCAGCAGCTTCTGCAATGCAAGGGTTTAAGAAGTTGTCTGGAGTTGAAAGTGCTGCCAAGGCTATCAATGGAACCAAACAGCTTGTGAGTGGTGTTGGAGGGAATTTTCAGACACACCTTCGACAAGAACAGCAGAAGGACAAAAAGACATCTTCTGCTAAGAAAGAGAATAAGATAAGTACCCCTGGATTAAGTGGTAGCACAGGTGCCGTCGTTTTTGGAGAAGGTGAAAGCAAAGGCAAGAAGGGAAAGAAAGGTAAGAAGGGAAAGAAAGGTGGTCGTAAGTCTGCTGAGGAACTCGCTACAGGTGGCACTCGCAACACTTCCATCACTATGCACATCGGAAAATTCTTCGATAATATCAATGTTTATATGAACGATAAGACTGACACTGCGGAACTTGAGCGAACTATTCTGCAAAGTATGAACCGAGCGTTAGCTATAGCAGCAAGTACAGACAGATGAACAAGATAGCACGATTTGCACTCGAAAACGTTGCCCTGAGAGTTATAGGCAACAAGATTCCACCTTATTGGCTGTTCAATGCGAATAAGCTTAGAGAGGTGGACGAAGAGGAATATAATGAAATCAAGTCAATGAGTGACGAAGAGTTGGAAGATACTGTTCGCACAAATGCACTTGGTATACCTATGCAACTTCCTCTTCGTCTACGTCTTGAAGAAAGTGGTGCGAAGGAGTGGTTGTTGCCAATTGAGCCAATGATTAGTCTGCAAGGTCAGAATATCATCGTGCGGCGACACGTTAACAAAGGTGCTGTAAAAGGAAGCATTAAGGAGCGGTGGTCACAAGATGATTATACTATCAGTATAGAAGGTATCCTTATAGGTGAAAATGGTAAATATCCTGAGGAAGACGTAAGCCGTTTACGCTCATTCTGTGAAGCTGGACGAGTGACTGCATTAAACCCTTTATTGGAAATATTCGGCATATCGCACCTCGTAATTGAAAGCTGGGAAATCCCTTTCACAAGTGGCTCTTCTAATCAGAACTATACGCTGAAGGCATATAGTGATGACATATATAAACTTCTTTTAAATCAGCAAGACTTAAAACGATAGGCTTATGTACACAATGGCTTACGATATAGAGATTGGGGGCTGGCACGTTGGTATGCTTGACAGTGTTGAGGTGCATCGAAGCGTCGAGCTTCTTGCTGATACGGCAACTATAACATTGCCAGGTGCACAGTATAATGTAGCTCTGGATGTTGAAGATAAACTTCACAGAGGAGATAAGGTTATCATCCGTTTTGGATACAAAGAAGAAGGTCTAAAGGAAGAGTTTACAGGATGGCTACAACAAATCAGTACTGACGGTGGTAACATTAAGCTGACTTGTGAAGATGATTTGTACACCTTTCGTAAGGAACTCAAAAACGAAGTGTTGAAGAAAGTTACACTTGCAGATCTTCTTAAGAAAGTAGTACAGGGAGTTGGAAAGGGCTACTCTATTCAATGTTCTTACAGTTGGACTTATGCAAAGTTTGTCATTCACAATGCTACTGGATATGATGTGCTCAAGAAAGTACAAGAAGAGTGTGGTGCAGATATATATCTTTCTAATGGCGTTTTACACGTGCATCCTCCAGGTGAGGTTGTCGGCGTGAACCGCTTTTATAACTTTGCGCTGAATGTGGAGGCGGTTAATCTGACCTATCGACAAGCAGCTGATCGCAAGGTTCGTGTAGTGGTCAAAGCTCTTCTTCCTGACGGAACAGTAAAAGAGGTAGAGGTCGGTGCTACTGGTGGTGAGAAGGTAGAAATAAAATGTCCTACTTCTGATGCTGCAAGTATGAAACTTCGTGGTGAACTTGAAGTTAAACGTCGTAGTTTCGACGGCTATGACGGAAGTATCACAACTTGGCTCATACCTGAATGTGTTCCTGGCGATATGGCGTGGCTTTATGATGCGGATTATCCACGTAAGGATGGCTGCTACTTTGTAAGAGCAGTAACAACAACTTTCAGTAGAGACGGTGGTAAGAGAAAAATAGAACTTGGATTCAGATTGAGCTAAAGATATGGATCAATATAAGGAATTAAGAGAAAGGTTGCGAGGTGTAGCACCACAACAGGAGATGGCTGTACTACAAGGTATCGTTAAGAGCGTAAGCGGTAGCACTTGTGACGTGGAAATTGGAAGCCTTCTCGTACCAGATGTTCGCCTTCGTGCATCTGAAACAGATGATAATGGAGAGATGCTGATAGTTCCAAAAGTTGGTACTGCAGTCATCATTGGGAGTCTGTCAGGAGACTACTCAAGCCTTGTCGTCTTAGCTGTGGATCATGTTGAATCTATAACGATAAATGGAGGCAAGCTTGGAGGACTGGTTAATATTGAGGATTTAACCAAGAGACTTAATGAACTGGTTAAAGCTGTCAATAGCCATACACACCAGGGTACTCATGGACCAACTGGTCCACCTCTGACTAAGGCACAGGAGTTTAAGAAAACTGATTATGAAGACGTAACTATCAAACATTGATATGAAAGGTATTACATTGATAGACTATGAAGCGGTTATACAACCGCATCGAGGACCAGACGGAAAGATTATCTCTGGTCTGGTTATCGGTGACACGCTGCATCAGAATCAGGCTTTGATACTTCACTTACATAAGGGAGAGTTGAAAGAACGACCGATGACAGGCTGTGGTATCAGTGATATGCTGCTTGACAATGACCCTATCTATTGGAGAACGCTCATCAGAGAGCAGCTGGAGATGGACAGACAAACTGTGACTAATATAAAAATAACAACCAAAAGCATCGAAATAGATGCACAATATTAAACTTAAGCAATATGCAAAGAAACACGAAGGAATGGATACAATACGGCTCAGCCATATTTCTGCTTGCAAGTGGTGTAGCAATGGCTTTTCTGAGTTTCTTCTTTAATGGAGGTGATGTTAAAGACAGCGTGCTGTGGTATGTGTCTCAGACATTGGTTTATGCCGGCTCAATCTTCGGTGTGGGTATCTACATTCAGAGTAAATGGGGCGACGTGAGAAATTACATCGACCGAGTTGTCAACTCCAAGAACGGAAAGGAGGAAGAATGAGAACGATTAAGTATATTGCAGTGCACTGTACAGCGAGCCATCAGTCACAGACTATTGAGAGCCTACGACAGGAATTCCTCCGTAAAGGATGGGTTAATCCTGGATACCACTATGTCGTAGCACCAGATGGCAGAATCACCCAGCTGCTTGATGAAGACAAGGTGAGCAATGGCGTGAAGGGGTTTAATTCCGTTTCTATCAATGTAGCATATATTGGTGGTATAGACAGAATGGGCAAGCCTGCAGACAACCGCACAGATGCACAGAAAGCAAGTCTTCGCACACTGCTTAGTATGCTGCACAAGAAATATCCTGTAGCTGTAATTCAAGGACATCGTGACTTTTCGCCAGACTTGAACCACGATGGTAGAATCACCTCAAACGAGTATATCAAGGCTTGCCCTTGTTTCGATGCAAAGACTGAATACGCAAACATCTAACAACACCGATATGAAAACATTAAAAGTATTATTAGCAGTTATTCTTACTGCTTTCCTTTTCTCTGCATGCTCGCATAAGGTCTATGTACCTGTAGAGAGCATAAGCACCGACACGTTGCACGTTGTCAGTTACGACACCATAAGAGTTACAGAACGTCTTGCGCCAGTATCATTGCAGTTGCCAGAGTATCACCAGGAGCGTGCAACGAAAGACTCTGTTTCAGTTTTGCAGAATGCCTTGTATCGCTCAACGGCAAGAATACATAACGGTGTTTTGACGCATATATTAGAAAGTCTTCCAGGTGCGGAGATAAAAGGTCTTACAACGGTGCATGACACAACCCATATAACCATACACGATAAGGATCATAAACAATATAAGGAGAAGCCAAAGATAGTTTACAAGGAAAAAGAATTGAACTGGATTCAAAAGCGAGCAATGGAAACTGGTTTAGTTACATTCGGTATTCTTATGATGTTAGCTCTTTATTTCGTAATAAGATGGAAGTTGAAGTGAAAGATGGTCAGACCTTGGCTGACATAGCTATACAGGAGTATGGTTCGCTGGAAGCATTGCCTGCTTTGGCTGCTGCTAATGCTATTGGTATGACTGATACGTTAGAGGCTGGAAGCAGATTGCAACTTCCTGACGTAAGTTACAACCGATTAATACAACAGTATTGCAAGGCTAATGATGTATCTCCAGCGACAGAGAGAGGTATGACGGATGTCAAGTTAAGGGTATTCAGTGGTGAGTTCTCGCCACAGTTCAATTAAAGTAAACAAAATATGGCTCGTAGTATAGCAGAGATAAAACAAACAATGACAAATGCCTTTATGGCGGATGGTACAGTAAGAGAACGATACGGACTATCGGAGAACGATACCTTTGATGATAGTTTCTCTGTGGTTAGTATCGAGAATATTCTGTTTTACATCGTGGCTGCCTGTAGCCATGTTCTGGAGGTTCTGTTCGACCAGTTCAAGGCGGATGTAGACGATAAAATCAGTCGTGCTGTAGTAGCAAGTGTACCTTGGTACTATAAGATTGCAAAAGAGTTCCAGTATGGTGATGCTTTAATCTTTAATGAGGCGACACAGCAATATAGCTATGAACAGGTATCTGAGAAGAAGCGAGTCGTCAAGTATGTTGCTGTACGCGATAGAGGAACTTCCGTAGAGATTCTTGCTTCTGCTGAAGCAGGAGGACAGCCAGCCATTCTTTCAGAAGATGTTTTAACAGCATTCAAACAGTATTTGAATCGTGTTAAAATAGCAGGTGTTGTGCTCTCTGTTCGCTCGTTGCCTGCAGATAGAATAAGTATCAATGCAACTATACACGTCGACCCATTGGTGATTGACAGAACAGGTATAAGAATAGCAGACGGCAGTTATGCTGTAGAGGATGCTGTGAACGCCTATGTCAGAAAGATTATCTATGGAGGCACTTTCAACAAGACGAAATTGGTTGATGCTATACAGAATGTGGAAGGTGTGCTGGATGTGGAACTGCATATCTGTAAGTACAGCACGGATGGGACTATATATAAAGAAATCAGCGGTAATAATTACACCGCTGTTGGTGGAAGTTTTGTTACTGTGAACCTAAGAAATACATTGAACTATGTGGTATAAGTTAGATATCATCAAACTTGGCTTTCAGTTGTTGCCTCCTATATTGAGAAGCAAGGTGCTCGTAGCACTACTCAAAGCGATGCTGCGTGGAATAAGGGATTTGTATAACCAGTTTTATAGTTACCATTCTCACGTGTTGAATCGCTTAAACATAACGGCAGGTGTTCAGTATATAGAGAAGATCCTAAATGATGCCTTCTTTCTTTCAGAGCATCAAATTTACATCGTCTCTGCTGATCAGAGAGTACAGACTGTTTTACATTTCAAGAGTGAAGGTCTGACCCCTGTTTATGTGAGTGGTAATCCTCCGCTGTATGTCAGAGCGTATGATGATGTCCCTAAGCAGCCTTCTTTCATTGTCTATGTACCGTCATTCCTATGTACATCAATAGATGCTGCAGAAGACATGTATGGAGGGCATAATTTGACAACTATATTAAACCTATTGAATCATTATAAACCTGCGGGACGCTCTTTCCGCATAGAAATATACGAATATGAATAAGATGCTCTTTAGTGAGGGTGGACAGCCCCTCTACATCGATGATCTCAAAACATTGCAGGAGAATCCAACCAATCAGATGTCTGCACTTCTTCAGGCTCTTGGTGCTAACACATCAGTCTTTCTGCTTGAACGCTTCCAAGGAGAGTTGAAGAAACTTAATGAAGGGGATAAGACTACTACTTTTCAAACTAAGAAGAACTGGTTGGTGCTTGATGGAATCATTTATGAGATAAAGGAAACTACACTGGTTGCTCATAGTTGGAATGATCCATTATATGTTGGTGTTAGAAAATCTACTTCTGATGTACGCACATTTGAGGATGGCCAGGAACGTGCCTGTAGAGAAACTGCAGAGGCTTTCTTAACATTTGAAAAGACAGAAGGTGTCTTTAATGTCAGTGAATTGAAAACGCTCTTTGACCTTATAGCTCCATCAATAGTTATTAAGTTGTCTGAAACAGAATATAAGGATATGCCGTGGGTACTGAGGAATGGTTACTCAGGACAAATACAATCTAAAGTGAGATCTGACTATACTATTATAAAGGTTGATGTACGAAGTGAAAAGTCAGAATGGACTGATGGTCCTGGAGTAATCTTCGAATACCCTACGACACGAGTGTCAGTACCACCTGTTGTCTCTGGTGCTATTGTTGTAGGAGTAAGCTCAGACAATGGTCAGGAGCGGGTTGTTCACATCCAAGTGCTATCAGGGAAAGGAAAACTCATAGGAAGCTTGGGAGCATCCAGTCTTCCATCTCCTGCTAACTGTCCTATTAACACATATTTCATCATTCCAAAATAAAAAGTAATAATGGATACAATATATAGTTTGCTCAAGCGAGCAAAGGAACTCAAAGAGAAAAGTCAAGTAGATAGCATCACACCTGAAGAGGTGGGTAAGCTGCACGAGGATACATTAGCATACATAGCCTCATTGGAACAGTCTACTGATGGACTTGGCATTAAGAAGGTTTATCAGTCTAAGTCAGCTATGGAGGCTGACACAGACCCAGTCGGAACTAACGGCAAGGCTCTTCGCTACGGTCAGTTAGTAAGCATCTATGATGATGCACACGCAGATAGTTCTGAGAATGGAAGTATTTATGTGTATCAGAAGCCAGGCTGGCTGCTGATGGGAAAGGTCAGTGGTGGAACGGGGGTTTCTATTGCGCAGGAGGCAGGTGATAGCGTTACCTCTGTGATGTCGCAGAAGGCGGTGACGGACGCTGTGGTAGGTGTTAAAGATTATATCGATAATAATGTGCTCAAAACTCAAGAAGTTACAAAAACTTTCGGATATGATAATCTAGGGAATGGGTTTGTCAGGAAATTGCAGATACTATCAGCAGGCGACCAACAGCCATTCAAAGAAGATGTCGTCGTTACAAGATTGATTTTCCGTAATGATATATCAAGTATCGTTACAGAAGATAGAGAATTAGAGGTATATGACTGCAGGTTCGGGGTAAATGATAAGATAGGATATAAGGCGACATTGAAAGCACACACCAATTATGCCATATGTGATTTCACATTGCGGAAAGGTAGTGTCGTTATGGTGAGAGACATTATGCTTGCCGACGGTGTTTATCTTGTCACAACCATTTATGAGGCTAAAGGGTACTGTATAAATCAGTTTGGACAATGGGATTTTGCAGGAACACACGCTCCTCGTTTTAATTTTGAATACAAAACAAAGCAGTCATATCTCGATGAGCTGCTTAGTAATGAGGAAAATGTAACAAGCTACAAAAATACTGAATTTGTGTTGGTGTTTGGTTCTTCGCTCACAGATCATTCTATGAGTATGAGAGGGCACTCATGGTGCGAAAAGATTAATGATATTGTAGATATTCCAATATCTAATCATGCGCAGAGCGGTAGCACGTTGGCAGGCAATTTGGGAATGCTTTTAAGCGTTATAGATGACCTACGTCCATCTTATGTTTGGTGGAACAATGAAGCTAATGGTACCAAGTTTGGGAAAGAAGCCTTACCTCATTTAATTGCATCCAAGGAAATTTGCGACAGTATCAATGCAAAGATGATTTTAGGCGGAGAAAATGGCACAGCCAACGGCAGAATTAGTCTTAAAGATGTTGATAAGACTTACGAGCAGTTTGCAAAAGACAATTGTCTTATACATTCTGAATTGCGTCGTGAGATTCCAGATGTAGGAGCGACTTACGGAGGCTTTGACAGTGGAGTGCATCAAGGCTACCGCAATCAGGCTTGTTTCTTCAAACATGTGGAGGTATTCAATTCTTTACAAATACGTAAGTCTGTGAAAGTCTTTATCGTTAGACCAAAGTCTGCAAACAAAGATGTTTCCGAACTGTGCTACGATAACAATTATCAGCGACTTCTGAACTTCCGTGCTGCGTCAAGTGGAACAAAAGGGTCGAGAACGTCATCTCGAATAGACAATTTGGACAACAATAGCTATGCTATTAGCGGAGGTACTGACGATGGCTCAAAAGTATTTGAAATAGACAACATCGTTATGGGTAAGGAGATTGTCTGTTCTAAGAAAGCTGTAGTAGAGTTCATAACGGATACGATAGGCTTAACGAAGGGAGATTTCATGGCAACATGTAATGTCAAACCTACCAACATATATGTCGCAAAGGTACGTAGCACAAGTAGAGTATATGATGGTAGTGTTAGGAGCGTTTGGGAAAAGCTTGATTTTGAATTTAATGAAAATACTGTGATTGTTCGTCTTGGTCGCAAGAATGCAGACGTTCAGTTGTACGATAAATTACGATTCTTGATAGAATGTGAAGGTGCTTTCAATTTATCAAAGCCTATTTTTAAAGGGTATGACGGTGCTTCTAAGAATGTCGTCAAATCATACAAACAGAGACAATATGGTGTAGAATTGAATGATAACACACTTATGGCTGATGGCTGGACATTAAACGGTGCTACAATTGAGGCTGCACCTAATATTATAGGGTTATATAAGGCTGGAACAAGTCACATTAAATTAGGCTCTAAGGGCAACAGTGTTGCGAAAAATATTGCAATACCAAAAGGTACAAGACGTGTGGCTATTCGTATTGTTGCCCAAAGGTTTTTGCCAATAGCTACAAATAGATTCGATAGTAATGCAGATGTTCAGAACAGTGGCTATGTTACGTCGACACCAGTAATCGAGGCGTACGACAATGACACTTCGTTAATGGGTGTTTTGATTAACAATGCTGCTTATTCTGAAAGGTTGATTCATCAAGGGTGGTACACTGATTATATAGAATATGATACCGAGACGACGGACGAATCCATAAAGATAGAACTGACAAATATTAGCGATGATGTAGTGCCGCTATTCATTTATTCAGTAAGTGTTCAGAAAATAGATTAATGTAACGTTATGACAGGACTAATTTTAATTTTAACGCCTCTGTTGGTGAGTCAAGTCAGTTCTGTCAGAAAAGAAAATATTATGTTATAATCAACTTTTATTGTGCTGAAATAGGGGGTAAAAAGCCCCCAGCCTGTTAATAAGCAACGCCAATCACTTTTAACAACGTACGCCACAAGAGCGCGACTGGGGGCAAATTTCCTCGCTCGCTCTTGTGGCGTTTTGTTGTATAATAAAAGTGATTGGCTTTGCAAATTTACGAAAATTATTAGAATGAAGATAATTGAGATTGTAAAAATTAACAGGGAACTATTAAGAAACCTCCATATTGCAGGAGTTAGATTAAATGATGCAAAATATATAGATCTATATACTGAATATAGACAAATGTTGGAAAATCATGAAAAAGTGTCTTACATAGTGGCAGTATTTGCCGTAAAATACGCTATAAGTGAACGTAAAGTATATGGCCTTATCAAGCGATTTCAAACTGACTGCAATTTGTTTGCAGTGTAAGCTGTATATACGTTTATGCTTGTGAAAGAAAAACTCACGACCTTTGCATCATTATGAAGAAAATATATTATTCTGCTCCGCTTCCATTCGTTGGACAAAAGCGGATGTTCGCAAAAGAATTTAAGAAGGTGTTAGAACAGTTCCCAGACGGAACAACGTTTGTTGATTTATTCGGAGGCAGTGGCTTGCTGTCGCATATTACAAAGTCCGAGAAACCACATTCTAAAGTCGTGTATAATGATTTTGATGGATATAGGCTACGTCTGGAACACGTGTTACAGACTAATGAATTACTCTCTGAGCTTAGAAAGATAGTTCGTGAACTGCCTAAGCATAAGCCTATTGTTGGAGGAGCACGCAAACAGATTTTTGAGTGCTTAATTAAACATCAAGATCGTTATGGTTATTTGGACTTCATCACGATATCGTCTTCTCTCTTATTTTCGATGAAGTATTGTCTGAATATTGACGACATGAACAAGGAAACGTTGTATAACAATATTCGCTCTACTGATTATCCGCTTTGCGATGGCTATTTGGATGGTTTAACAATTGTTTCAACAGACTATAAACAAGTCTTTAATCAGTATAAGGATACTCCAAATGTCGTATTTTTGGTTGACCCTCCTTACCTCAGTACTGAAGTTGGTACTTATAAGATGTATTGGAAGCTTGCAGATTACCTCGATGTACTGTCGGTTCTTGCTGGACATTCATTTGTTTACTTCACAAGCAATAAGTCGTCTATACTTGAACTCTGTGACTGGATAGGTCGAAATAAGCATATCGGCAATCCATTTGAGAAGTGTACTAAAGTAGAATTCAATGCTCGCATGAATTATAACTCAACTTATACAGATATGATGCTGTATAAGAATGCTGGTTAAAAACTATTCAAATGCTGATAAAACGATGAATAAATACTACAAGATTTTAGACAGAATCATTCATACAGGAAAGCAACAGTGTAACAAGAAAGGGGAAATTAGGTATCTGTTGAACGAACAGCTAACACTTATTCCTTCAGACTTACTCGACATCTTAGAAACTCACGGTATAGCACGTAAGAAGCTAAAGGATGAGCTACAACTGTTCATGCAAGGTGAAAGGCAGATTGAGAAATATCGTAAGGCAGGTATTGCTTGGTGGGATTATTGCGGTTCAATTCTTGTCAATAGTTATCCTACAT
>ERZ773051.1054-NODE-1054-length-16107-cov-3.604909_pt1 | contig 16107 bp, 18 predicted proteins | sample MGYA00580631_ERZ773051 | MGnify/ENA primary metagenome ERZ773051 (study PRJEB29015, sample SAMEA2738137) | human oral metagenome | biome: human oral; feature: human-associated habitat; material: saliva | place: China | collected 2204 ...
TTGCTGTTTCTGATGTTGTTTCAGATTTAGGGGCTTCAGAAGATGATGTTGAGTTGCCTTCAGATTTGACAGTTTCTGATGCTGTTTCAGATTTAGGTGCTTCAGAAGATGAAGTTGAATTACCTTCTGATTTTGCTGTTTCTGATGTTGTTTCAGATTTAGGGGCTTCAGAAGATGATGTTGAGTTGCCTTCAGATTTGACAGTTTCTGATGCTGTTTCAGATTTAGGTGCTTCAGAAGATGAAGTTGAATTACCTTCTGATTTTGCTGTTTCTGATGTTGTTTCAGATTTAGGGGCTTCAGAAGATGATGTTGAGTTACCTTCAGATTTAACAGTTTCTGATGTTGTTTCAGATTTAGGAGCTTCAGAGGATGATGTTGAGTCACCTTCTGATTTAGTGTTTTCCGAAGTTGTTTCAGATTTAGGTGCTTCAGAAGACGATGTTGAATTACCTGTTTCTGAGACTGTTTCTGAAGATGAGGTTGAGTTACCTTCAGATTTAGTGTTTTCCGAAGTTGTTTCAGATTTAGGTGCTTCAGAAGATGATGTAGAGTTACCTTCTGAAAAGGCTTCTGAAGATGATGTTGAGTTTCCTTCAGATTTCACTTCTTCTGAGCTTGTTTCAGATTTAGGAGATTCTGATGTTGACAGTGATTGTGATGGTGTTTCTGATGGCACAAGAGGGGTTTCGACAACGGGACGGTTTTTACCACCGCCGTCACCACGTCCGCCTGAAAGTGTTGCTGTGGCGTTATATGGGACGATACCTTTTGGCATGTTGTCAAAGATGTAATCAGCACGGTTGGTTGGGTTGTAAGATTCTGAAACAGGTTTTGTCAATTTGCTCTTATACCAAACGTAAATCATTTTGTTGAGTTCAGCAATTCTAAAGCTGAAACCTTTTGGATTTGTTTTAAGGTCCAATAATTCGTTCATGACGTCCCCTTTTGAGATGTAAGGTGTCACACTAGTAATGTGTTCTGCACGAATACTGTCTTCAAGAAGGACTTGGTCAGGGCCAAGGGTATCAAGCAATTGGAAGTTGGTCAAGACTTGATTTGACCAAAGGTTCCCATAGTTAAGTTGAAGGGTCCAATCGATAATGCTTGGGTCTTCTTTACTTTGAATACCCCATTTAGCAAATGGACGTTTACCGTCTTGTTGCGCAATTTCTTTAGCAATCGCAATTTTAAGAAGGGTACCTTTGACACTTGTTGTAAAGGTTGTGTTGTCTTTGACGTAGGCTGTCCATTTTTGATCAAATGCAAGGTTAAGAAACTTGTTTTCAGGGTGTTTTTGAAGATAGTCATTGAAGGTGACAGTCACGGCATTTGTTGTGACGTCTGTGGCCGCTTGACCAATGGTTTCGCCTGCTTCGTTAGTGACAGGGAATTTTGTGCTTGTTGGGAAGGTCATTTCCTTTGGAAGGGTTAAGACAAATTGGTCACCGTCATTGATAGCAAAGTTGTCTTCAAATTGTGCGTGGAAAACAAAGGTGTTTGTTGCGTAAATACCATGACCTTTTGCAAAGTCAATGTGAATATCAGGGTTTTGAACCGTAATGGTTGTTCCTGTTTTTGTGTAAACAGGTTGTGGGGTTTTGGTTGGATAAGCTGGTGTTGTAGTTGTTGTTGTGACACTTGGGTCTGTAGTTTCAGACGCTGATGCGTCAGAGGCTACAGCTTCAGAGGTTGCTGTTGGTGTTGTAGCTTCTGATGTTACTGCTTCTGAGGCTACGGCTTCTGACGTTACGGCTTCAGAGGTTACGGCTTCAGAGGTTACCGCTTCTGAAGTTACAGCTTCTGAGGTTGCAGCTTCTGAGGTTACCGCTTCTGAGGTTACAGCAGGTGTTTCAATAGTAGGAGTTTCTGGGGTTTCGATAGCAGGAGCAACAGCTTCAACAGTTGGTGTTGTGGTTGCTGGTGTAACTTCGTCAGCAGAAACGCCAGGGCCCATGAGGAAGGCTAGGCTAGTGAAAAGAGCAATGGTTCCGATAAGGCCATAGGCTTTACTTTTGATGTATTTTGGAGTAGATGTGGTTGTTGATGTGAACATAGATAAATTTCCTTTCTAAATTTCGGGGTCTTCTTCGGCGAGACCCACAAGATGCAGAGAATTGATAAGAAGTTCTTTTTGAGCCATTTGACGACGCAAACGCCTTCGTTGTTTATAGGTTGGGTCACGTTCGTCCATAAGTCGTTCTAGAGGTTCTAAGTATTTCTCACTGTGTGAGGTGTAACAGTCATTGACAATGGCACTTTCTGCAATTTGCATAAAGTCATCAGGAGAAAAAAGTTTTTCCAGACGGAGAATAATACGAACGTCCATGCGTCGTTCTTCTCTACAAATATAGTTGATGGTTACCATGTCATTCTTAACTGTGGTTGAATTTTCGACTTGATGTAAGATGCTTCGGATGTCTTTTCGAGGGGTTGTTTGAATATAATGGTTAAAGGTTTCAAAGACCTCTTTAGACAGTCCTGCGTAAGGTGTGTGTTGGAGTTTATGGCTTTTTTTGTTTCTTAATTTTTCAATTCCCTTAGGGTCTTTGGTGATGCTTAGTTTTATGTGAGGTTCGTGTTGTCTAAGGGCCTCTAAGATGTATTTGGCATCGTCATAGTCATTTTTACCGTACCGTTCTTTTTGAAGGATGTCTTTAGCTATGGCGATGAAGAGGTCTTGGGAGAGAAGACCTTCTAAGGCTCTTAGAGTGGTTGCGGTCATGAGACTTTTTTGGTTGTATTTGCTATTAATTGCCGTACGTTTAGATGCAACTTCGCTTTTGCTATAGCCTTTATCGTAAAGACGTTGCGTATAGGTGTATTTGCGATTATTTTTGATGTCGACCATTTCTCGATGGAAACGTTCAAAAAGGTCGGGTTCAAGACCCGCATGTGGCACCTCACCAATGGGATGAGCCATAGCTAATGAACCTCCTTAATAACGATTATGTTCAATGTTAAAGAGGTGGCGTTTGATAACGTTGAGTTTTTGGTTTTCTTTGTCAAAGACCTCTTTACTTTTGAAGTAATCGGTTTTGTGTTTTTGCAGATTAAGGAAGGCTTCTTGACCAAGATTATGCAGGCGGTCAGTTTGGTTTTTAATGTCTTGGTTAAGGTCTTCGTTTTGGCTATCAGGGAGTTTTTTATAGGTGTCATAGCTATCGGCAATATGACTAAAGATGTCGTCCGCACGGTTGACGTCGCTTTGCTTACGTTTCATGTCATCACGTGCTTTGTTGACGACTTGCGTTTGACTGTTAAGGTCTGTTTTTGCTTTTTGAAGTGCTTCATCGCGACTGTCAGCGTGAGCGGTCAAAGCAAAAAGACTAAGGGTTAGAGTTGATAGGGTGATTAGTTTTTTCAAGTGGTTTCCTTTCTAAACGCCAACGGTTTGAGTGATAAAGTCGATGATTTGGCGATGATCAAGACGTTGATTATTTTCTTGAATGTCACAACGGATATTAAGTATTTTGTCGTCAAGGGAGATGCCTTTTGGTTCTTTTTTAACAATGGCTTTGACATAACGCAAAGGTTCTCGTGATTTAAACGGTTCTTCAATAATAATCTCATAGGCGTTGCAACTATTGAACGGATTGTGTTTTACGTTTTTTGGGGTCATTTTGATGGTGTAGCCGTCAATGGAATTGGTTGCTGATAGATTATTTTCAAGACCTGTGCTAATAAGGTCTTGTTGTTTATATAAGATGTCTTGAAGTTCTTTTTCGAGTTGTTTATTTTTTTCTTGATTTTGTTGGATAAGATTAATTTGTTCTTTAATGGTAGACATGGGTTTCCTTTCTAAGCTTTAGAATAAGTGTTATAAAATGGGTATTTTACAATTGGCTTTTAACTGCATTTGATAATTCAGATACACTTAAAAACCAATCGTAGCATTGGTTTTTTTCACGTATTTAACGATGCGTCCATCAACTTACGGGATCTAAGAGCCACAATTGCATTTGGTCTAGATCGGGACGACACCATTGAATCAAGAGACCTTCATGGTCAGACATGTGAGTATTCATGTAAGAAATGGCTTCTTGACTCATAGTGTATCCGTAGGAAGGGGTTGGAATCATTCGTGTAAAGCGATAGGTTTTAGTGTTGCCATTTTTATCATGGGCATCAATGGTTTTTCCAAGTTCTGCGTATTGTTCCAGGGGCGTCAAAACGCCAGGATTGTGTCCTGCTAAGTAAGTGACGTGGTTGTCGTTGTTGTCAAGAGTATAATAACCTTGGACAATTTGTCCAGCGTCAATGGCACGTTGACTAGCTGATAAGTCACTGTAAATGTTTGGCAAGGTAAAGTCACCTACAGGAAGGTCTTTACCGTCAAAGGAAATGACATTGGTTTTGGTTGGAACAGCCGTTGTTCGTGGATAGATTTTGTTAGCAAGAATTTGTTTACGGCGGTGGGTTGATTTAGTTGCAGACTTAGTTGCAGGTTTAGTTGGTGTGAGTTTAGGCGTTTTTGCAGGCGTTGCAGCGTGTTTAGGTGCGTTAGTTGTTTTTGCAGGTTTAGGTGTGACAGTTTCTGTTTGAGGGGTGTGACTTTGAGCGCTGATAGGTGCGATGGTGTTCGTGCAAAGGGCAAAAATAGTAATAAATGTTGTAATGAAAACTAAAAGCTTTTTCATAATGAGTTAATTCCTTTCTGATAAATAGAGGGTATGACAATGATGACCGGTCTTATCATCGTCAATGCCAAAAACAGGAGTCGAACCTGTTTGCGTAATGCGTCTTCCAAAGACATTTTGGCACTTAATCAATTTTTAGAAACAGACGAATACGGTTTCGAATGTCAGTATTTCAATCAACGCACCTGTGAAGAGTGCGACGAGTATCGAGGTAAGTTCTATAAGCTCTTTCAACTATTTCAATCAACGCACCTGTGAAGAGTGCGACAGCCGACGCAATATATTCCTTGATGTAGTAAGTATATTTCAATCAACGCACCTGTGAAGAGTGCGACATTAGCCGTCGCAATAGCATTAAGCTTTGATAACAACAATTTCAATCAACGCACCTGTGAAGAGTGCGACGGTCACCATCAAGCCGTTTCCAGCGTTTTTTACTGGTTTTATGTAATTATAGTTACCAAAATATGGGGTTTTGGTTGTTTTTTTGGGTCGAGGGTCTTAGTGTTTTTGTGTTTGACTAAGTAACCGTGAAGGTAAGTTGGGGATAGTCCTGTTTGAGCAGGATGATATCGTCAAGTAGTGTTTGCATAATCTTATCCTTTTGCGACTTGTTCAGAGAAAGCGATGAAGGTTCTTGCGTCGCCACAATCGGTGCCAGTGAACTCAAGGCGAAGGTTAGCTTCAATGTTTCGAATGGTCGCCCATTCGTTTTCTGTGACGGCTTCAAGGGGTTGGTAACCGTGACGAGGAAGGGGTTTTGTAGCGAGGGTTTGGCTAATAGGCTTGATTTGATGGGTTTCCGTATTGTAAGTGATAAGGATATTAGCGTCTGTGGCTTGGATAATAATGTGGCGTTGGTTGTTTACCGTGATGGTATTTCCAGGGTTAAATGTAAGAGGTTGCATAAGTATTTGTTTGACGTCAGATTCATGGGCGTGACGTTCCTTTCTAGTTGTAATAATGTTATCCGCACGCGCAAGCGCGTGCCCTGTTGCCGAAGGCAACACATTAGCGACTTTTCCAAAAACGAAACCATGGGTTCGGGGGCGAGCGTTAGCGAGACAGCCCGCAAAAAAACCTGCTAGGCGTTCGCCTAGCAGGTAAAAACTTGGTTATTTTGTATTTAATTGTGCGATTTTGTCTTGTATCATCGCCTCAATAGCGTCTAGTGGAAGAACGTTGCCATCATGGTCGTGAACAGAACTGTAACAAAGACCTATGACATCAGTGTCTTTGGTTTTTAAAACGCCTAGTCGATAAGGTTTTCCTGTTTCTGGGTGTCCAGAAAGTGGCCAGGCATAGATTTCGTAAAGACGTAGGGTCTTAATGATTTCTGCCCAAAAGTCATCGATGTTTTGATGAAGGATTCTAGAGCGCTCTTTACGATAGGCATAATAGGAGCGTCCATTATCCATGTGTTTTGACCAATCAAGGAGATGGTCTAAAAGGTCAGATAAGGTTTTTTGGGTACATTTTGAAGGCGATTTGATACCGTCAATAAAGGTAATGATATGAATAGGATGCTTTTTGAGTGTTGCTTTGGTTGTTTTTGCTTTGGGTGTTGTGGTTGTTTTAGGTGTGGTTTTAGTTGCTTTAGTTGCTTTGGGTTTAGTTGTAGTTGCTTTGGCTTTAGTTGTGGGCGCGGTTTTAGTTGTTTTAGTTGCTTTGGGCTTAGTTGCAGTTGCTTTGGCTTTGGTTGTGGGTGTGGTTTTGGTTTTAGTTGCTTTTGATGTTTTAGGTTTAGTTGCTTTGGTTGTTTTAGTTGTTTTAGTTGTAGTTGTTTTGGTTGTCTTGGCTTTAGTTGCTTTAGTCGTTGCCTTGGCTTTGGTTGTTTTAGTTGTTTTGGGTTTCGTTTCTTTAGCAGTTTTAGTTGCTTTGGCTTTAGCTGTTTTAGTCGCTTTAGTTGCCTTGGTTTTAGCTGTTTTAGTTGTTTTAGTTGTCTTGCCTTTAGTTGTTTCAGCTTTAGCCGTTTTTTTAGTTTTAGTTGTTTTAGTCGCCATCATTGTCACGACTTTCTAAAAGGTATTGGCGTCCTTGGGCTTGGATGTCTGTAAAGGTGGCTAGACGCACAACGGGATAGATGACTTTATAGTAGTATTCTAATTGGTCATTGCTATAAAGGGCGTAAGTTTCTTCAGGATCTTCATCATTTTCAAGGTAGGTTTTTGAGCGTTCATACCAAATATGGCATTGGGCTAGAAAGAGACGAGGTTCTTTGTCCAGAGGGAGTTCAATAGGAAAGCCGTCAATTTCTAAGGTCGAGCCGTCTAGAAAAGGCATGACGGTTTCAAGGTTTACGATTTGTTTGGTGTAATAGGCAGCTGTTCGTTTGTTTGTTAGTTGGGTGATGAGTTGTTCTTTGGGTTTAATGGGTTCAAAATTTTCATCGTAAGGCATAAAAAAATTTCCTTTCTTAAGAGATTCACTTGTTTTTATTATAGCAAAAAACGTCTTTTTTGACTAGAATAGGACATTTTTTTGTCCGAAAAAGGCTTGATTTTGTTCGAAAAGTTGTTTGAAAAAGGGTTAAAATTTTGTTCGAAAAGAGTTAAAAAGGGCTAAAATTTTGTCTGAAAAGGGTTAAAAATCGCCTCAATTTTGTCCGAAACAGGTTTAATTTTGTCCGAAAATGCTTTGATTTTGTCCGAGAATTACTGAACAGTGTGTTCGGTATCGTCTCAAAAAAGTGCCTCAATCCCTTGCTGTGCTTGTTTTCATGAATTATTTTCAAAAAAATGTCATTTTGTTCAAAACTCGGACAAATTTAGGGGTATTTTGTCCGAAAATGTCCGAAATTTTGTCCGAGAATGCGTTTTTCGGACAAAACTCGGACAAAAGTTTGTGAAATTCGCACAAGAAGCTTTGGAGTGTCAAATGAATATTTCGAGTTGGTTTTCGGACAAATGGATTTTTTGGTCAGTCATTTTTTTGTGTGTTTATGCATTTTTAATGGTTAAGAGGGGCTGATGCATTGATTTGGTTTGTTTTCATAAATTTTCATTAGAGCTTTTAATCTTATAAATATGCACGTCCTTTGATTTTTTAAGGCGTTTTTTCTTATGAAAACAAACAACGACGCGGTTTGTGGCATGTGTTGACACTTGTGGCTTTTTATGTTCTCGGACATTTTCGGACAAAAATTTTTTAATCTTCGGACAAAATTTGAAGGTTTCGGACAAATTTGGACAAATTCTCGGACAAAATTCAAAATATACATTTTGTGTATAAAACCTATGGCGGTGGGCTTTGCGAGGGTTTAGTTTTATAAATATGTTATGGAAAACGTTTTCAAAGACCTCTTTTCGGACATTTTCAAAAAAACTTTATAAAAAAATAAAAAAAAGAAAAAATTACTATAGGGGTTTTTTTGGCGCTCGGACAAATTCTCGGACAAAATGTGTTTTGGTGCAACCGAAATATGCGCGTGTGTTTTTTAGTCGCTTTTTTGGCTTATCTTTGATACACTAAAATTACTCGGTTAGGTTTTCAATAGTTGTTGTGGTTGGTTCTTCATAAAATTCACGAGAGCGGTGCATCTCGTAATAACGTCCGTCTTTTTTCATGTGATTGGCGGCATAGGAACGGGCTTGTTGTTTGGATAAGTGTCTAAGGTTTTGAATGGCCCGATAAAGTAAACGGTAAGTACCTTTTGGAAGCATTTTTCCGAAGGTGTCTAGAAATTCTGAAATTTCTTCAGGAGAACATTCGCTCCAGTCTCTTGAGTTGTCATATTGGGTGAGGGTTTCAATAATGACACGACGAATATAGGTTTCATCGTAGTTGCCTTCAAGGGCTAGAACGTCAATGTTGTTGAGGTGCATGATACCGTCTCCAACGTCTGAAGGAAAGAGGGTATCAAGGTCTGTGGCGTAAAGAAAGATTTTATCGTCTTTTTCGACATAGATGGCGTAGTTGACCAGATTTTCATGTTCTTGTGGAATAAAGGTGATGGTATGGACGTCATCAACAGCCACACGTTGTCTTGAAACGGATTCAAGGGTTCGGTATTGCGTTTCTGAAAGAGGTTCTTTGGGATAGGTTTTCTTAAAGGTGTCAACGACTGCTTGTGGAAGGTATAAAAACGTATCTTGTTTAGCCAAGGCTTTGATAAGGGGGTATTTGACGTGGTCGGTGTGTCTGTGGGTGACAATGGCAATGGTGATGTCTGTAAGGTCAATGGTTTGTTTGACGCGTTTGATACTGAGCCCACAGTCAATCATGATGTGTTTGTCTAAGACGGTACAGTTGCCTGGATTGGATCCAGATTCGATGATAGTAAAATCAAAGGGCATGAGTTATCCTTTCTCTGTGATGGTAAAGGTGTTTACATCTTTGTTAGAAGATTTGTTGTAGTCTTCTAGGGTTTTAAAAAGCATGTGAAATCCTTTTTAATCGACGAAGGTTAGGGTATAGATGTAACTGTCATCGGTTGGTTGACTGGTATAGACGATATTAAGTTTTTTAAACAAGGCTTTTCCAAAGATTGTGAGATGCGCATTATCGTCGGTGATAAGGTTGTTTTTTTCTTGTTCTTTTAAGAGGTCAGCGATTTGGGGCGTTAGTAGTCCTTTTTTGATGCTGTGGTCAAAAGCGATGTCTAAAACGTCAGAGATATAAGCATTGTCAATGGTGAGTTTCATTAGAAAATGTTCCTTTCGTTTTTTGGATTTGTGATGGTGATGGCGATAAGTGGTCGGTTCTCGATGTCTTTACTTTTTTCTGAGGTTTGGTAGAGATTTTCGAGTTCGTCTTTAAACGTTTTAACAGGTGCCCAAGGGACGTTGATGGGCTCGTTGTCGTCTAATTGAATGGTTTGAATAGCAGGATAAGTGAGACGGTCAGATATGGTACTTTTTTTGTAAAAGATTTTTGGATTATCTTGCATATAGGCTGTTTTTAATGTTGCGATAGCGTTTTCATAGATGCTGAGTTCAACAACTTCAGCTCTTTGGTAAGGTATTGCATCTTGGTCAATGAGGGCGATGTTTTGCGTAATGTTTTCGATGTTTAAGTAGTGGATGGCGTTAGCAGGGATGACAAGGGAATCTTCGTTTTGAAAAGTGATGGTTAATTGTTTGAGCATGGTTAGTCCTCTTGAAAAGCTTTTAAATTATTGATGATGGTTTGATAATTTTTATGTGTGAACCACTGACTAGACAATGTTCGTGGGTAATTGTTTCGAAATCAATCATGAGTTTTCGCTTTCTAGTTGTTTTAAAATGGACGGTAGAATATCTTCAGGTTTGGTGTCGTCATAGAACCAGTTGAGGATACCAAGAAATTCATAGTTATCGATGGTCGCTTCAAAACGTTCCCTGACAGTTTCATAGGTTGTTGGTTCAAACGTACGTTCTTCGGTTTCGTAGAAGGCTTGACCGTCTTTGGGATCGAAAATATCGTAAAGATAAAGTGACTTAAGGTTTTTTTTGTCAAAAAGCTGTTTAATAGTATCTAGGCTTGTTTCTTTGACGATATGAATGGCCTTATCGTCTTCATAATGAACGGTGTCATAGACAAAATAATCAAAATAGTAGTGATTGTCAGACGTTTTTAGGATGTTTAGAAGTGGTCCTTCATCACCTGCGACACCGCCTAGGTAAAAGATGCAGACGTCTTTTGTGACAGGTGTAAAATCAATCATAAATTAGTCCTCGTCTTCGTCATAAAAATAGTCAATTTTGATACCAACGATTTGGTCACCGTCTTTAGTAATAAAGCAATCGTAGCTGCCGTCACCAAAACCTGTTCCTGTGATAGCTGAGTGTTTGTCTGTCCAGAGTTTATAGGCAAAGCGAGGTGCGGTTGTGTGGTCATCAAGGGATTGAATATCAAGACTGTTGTCGCGAAGAAGTTTTTGAAGTTTACGGTCAATTTTAAACCAATCGTCCATGAGAAGGTCGGCTAGTGGTAAATTGCCGTTTTCTTTTGCTTTCAATCGGGCACTCAAGGCAGTTTGTGCGTGAGTGTATAGTTCGTTAGCTTTGTCGATGATTGGTAAAAGGTGTTTTTTGATGGGTTTTCGGATATGTGTAAAGGTTTGGATGCTATCGTACCATTTTTCTTTCTTGTACCCATCAGCTTCAAGTTCTTTAAAATAAGGAAAATCGATAATACCTGCTTGACCTGAATCTACGCCAACGGTGATATCTGTGTGTTCGTAATCGGTTGGTTCGGCAACACTTTCATGCCATACAATAAGGCTAGTACAACGACGACCCCAACCATTTATTTGAGTGTAGGTTGCTTTAGTGCGATAGGTTCCTGGCTTGACATTGGTTAATTGACCGTTACACCAGGTGTCGCTGTCGTAGCAAGGGTCAGTAACGATGACGTGGTCGCTGAGAGTGATATCATCACCTGTTTCAGATGGTGATGGGATGTCGTTACGATGAAAGTCATACCATTGGTCCCAAAACCAGTCTTGGGCGTCTTCAGGGAGCTTGTAGGATGGAATGGATGTGTCGTCGATTGTTACGTCACCTTCAAGGGTTTTTTGACCATCGATGGTGATGACGTAGTGGAAGAACGGGTCTTCGATGTGGTAGCTGAAATGGAAACGGTCAGTGTTTTTGAAGTGCTTGTCAAGAAGAAGAACGAGTTCTTCAAATGTGTCGTAAGTGTGCATAGGTTTAGTCTTCTTTCTGTAGGGTTGTTTTTTTAAATGTCTTTTCGGAAAACTTCAGTAGGTTCGTCATTGTTAAGATAGACTGCTGTTAATAATTGGTTTTTGTTGTCAAAATTATCGATATGTACGACGGCGTCTTCGGTGGTTTCGTCTAAGGATGATGTGAAAATGTCAACGAGGCAATTGTCACGTGTGGAGTCAATATCAATGACCAGTTTGCGATCGGTTCCAGGAATGACAAAAGAGACAATTTCTTTTACAGGACGTGGGATGGCTTCGATATCAGCGGTGAATACGATTGGGTTTTTTGTGTTGATGGTTGGGACACCTTGGTCAAGCATAGCCGCCCATTCGTTATTAGATAAGGATTGTGTATCGTCATAGAGTTCAATATCATGACCTGTTCCAAAATCATATAAGTGATAATCAAGATTGTAATTAAATTGTTGTTTAAGTAGTTCGAGTGGGTCGATGACAGGCGAATCTAAAATAACGCTGTCAAAAAGTGCTAACTCTGGATAGTTTTCAATTGTTGCGACACCGTTAAAGAAGAGCTCTGTACAACTTGGTGATGTTGCTCCAATAACGGTTTCTGTTGTGTTAACAGATGTAATGGTTGTTTTATTGGGTTCTGTGTAAGGTTTTTTCCAAGTGATTTTTGGGTTTCTGATATGGATTTCGTGTGTTTCTGTGCGGATGTAAAAATGATTTTTGGTTACTTCTTCAACATATTCATTAAACAAGCAACGTAAGTCATTTTTTGAAAGAGGCGTTTCTAATACGTTCATAGGTTTTCCTTTTTTTGTTTGTGATTTTTTAAATAATGATGTCAAGGCTTTGATTAGAGGGGATGGCGATGATTTTTGTAAGTTTGTGGTTAAAGTTTAGGGCTTCTTGACAAGTTTTTTCAAGGTCGTCATACATGGTTACGAGGTGTGTGCCTTCGCTATCCCAATAGGTGAGGAGCCATTGATAGGTGTCTTTTGGGTCAAAGAGATTGTTTGTAAAAAAGTCGTCAAGGGTGATGTTAGATAGATGTTGTAACGTTGATTGATTTGGGTTGTTGTTATCAAGTAGGAAGGGTAGGCAGTTGTTTTTAGAATAACTGCTGTATTTTATTCCATAATACTTAACTTGTGTCGTTACCGTGCTTAAATCGTCTGAAATAGTTGTTCCATAAGATGCTTTACTGTTGATAAAGTCATGAATAGGTTTTTTGTTGTCTGGTGTTGGAATGTGGATATAGGTGATCATAGGTTTTCCTCTTTAAGTTTTTGAAAAATTGGGTAAATAGGTGAGACGTCGCTACCGCTTTCTACCATAATTTGCAGGGCTTGGTAAAATTGTTGAACTTTTTCTGATGCATTTGTGAGGTCTTCAGGGTCGCTATCGATAATTGTTCGAATGTCTTCAAGGATGTCATAGCGGTCGTAGATGTTAACAACGTCTTCAGTGGTTAAGGTAAATTCTCTAAAAAGACTTGGTGTCAAAAGTAATAGTTTGACATATTCGCCGTAAAGTCCTTCGTTTTCAACGTGGAGGTAATAACTAAAGGGTGTTTCACCGTTTTTACATTTAGCTTTGGCAATTTTGTGACCATCATTACACCAGCTGTATAAGGTGTCGTTGAGATCCCAAATGTCTTCGTCTTTATAGGGGCCTGCCAGATAATAGTCAAGATTGTCGAAAATATCAATGAGACATCTATCAGGATCTTTATAGTCTGCATCATATAAAAGGTCTTTTAGTTGTTCGATAGTTTGACTTTTCTTAATTTCTTGAAGCAGTTTTTGAAAGGTTTTAGGGTCTTTGGTTAAATACGGCATGTGTGGCTCAAGGTCTTTTTTGAGCTCTACTGTTTCAAAAATAGGGCGTTTATTGAGGGCTCTAAGTAGTTGGTCAAGGGCTTTCATAGCTTAGTCCTCTCTTTCATTGAACATGTCTAAAATGTTGGTTGGAGTGTTTTCGATGATTTGGTCAAGGTTGGTATCAATGGTGACAAGGTCGTAGAAAAGGTCAAGGAGTTTTTCAAGAAAATCTTCTGTGGCGTCTGTGTGTTTAATACCAAGGCTTTCCATAAAGGCGATTGTTGCGTTACGTTGTCTGTTTTCTTCGTAGTCGAACATGTCGTTTTCAAGAGCATATTGATGCAAGGCGTCTTTGACGGTTGGGTAATCGCCGTAATCTTTAATAAGCTTTTCCATGGTTTTAGGTTCAATGATGTCACGGTAATCCCAATAATAAATTTCGGTGAGTCCTGTTTCTTTGTCGTCGTAAATAAAGTCTTGTTCGGCTAAAAAGTCTTTAAATTGTTCTTTGAGCTCGTCAGTAATACAGGTCATAATGTTGTCCTTTCTAAATGAGATAATCGGTTAAGGCGATGCTTTCAGTGGTTGTGAGGTTTTGCGATAGCCACACTTGGTCGTTGATTTTAAAGGCAAGGGTGGTTAAATTGTCGCTAATAATGGTGACCGTGTCGTAACGGTAAAAGATGTCGAGGGGTAAATTAGCGATATCTTCAGGGTCGATAAACCCTTTTTGTTCTTTTAAGAAGGTTTCAAATTTACGTTTATAGGTCTTGTGATTGTTAGGTGTAATGGTGACTTGCACCATATTATAAGTTTTGTTAGCGATAAGGGGTTGGGTAAGTAGTGCCATAGTAATGTGCTTCCTTTCTAATAATGACGGCGCGTTAGCGCACACCAAACGAGGGCGATTGCGCCTATGACGCACGCCCTAGTCGTCCATAACACAAACCATGGGTCACGGGGTTGACGGAACGTCAAGCCCGCAAAAAGCGCTCATTGGCGTTAGCCAATGGCGACAAGAAAAACGCCTAAAAATAGGCGGAGCCTATTTTTAGGGTAATTTTTCTATTTTAACATATTTTAAGAGCTTTGTCTATTCTTTTTTGATTCTTTTGATTATCACATTATTGGTATAATAAAAGTAAGTTTTTTTGAAAGGATAGTTGAGTATATGACTTTTTTAACGAGTTCTCGTAAATGGTTAGCAGGTCTTGTCATGGCTGGCGGACTCTTATGTACCTTTACAGGGACGACACATGCGGATACGATTGCAAAAGTGATTGATTCTAAAACCGCTCAGACAAAGCCTGGGGATGTTTGGGAAGGAACCATTACCTTTGATGGGATTGATGATATTCAAAAAGGAACTTGGGAAATGGTTCTCGAAAATCCCTTTGCAGATGGCAAAGATGGGTATCGTTACACGGTCGGCCGTGGTATTTGGGATACGCGGGGTGGCAAATGGGTACAACCCGTTGGTTTTAAAACCTTGACCGATAATTACCGTGGTTATTTATTGACGGTTATCGTTAAAGATGATAAAGGTAAGGTGGTTGATACCAATAGTACAGGGATTGATGTGTCAACGGATTGGACGAAGTTTCCACGTTACGGGGCGTTGACGCAATTTGGCAAAGGGGCTGCTGCCAAAAAAGGCCCTGAGACTTTGAATAAGTACCATATCAATGCCACCATGTATTATGATGCTTACTATCGTCCACAAAATCCCTTCCCAAGTGAGTCCTATACGGATTGGCTTGGTAATCAGTTGAGTTTGTCAACGCTTAAAAATACGGTTAAAGCTAATCATGATCGTGGTCAAGCAGCACTTCTTTATAACATGTTAAATGCAACGACAGGGACACCTGATGATAAGGATGCTAAGATGGATGACCCTGCTTTTAAAACCGTAATTCGTAAAGATGGAACAAAGGGTGTCGAATCGCGTTGGGGGATTTACAGTACGCAAGAACGCCGAACAGGTAGTGTCAAGAGTGATGATGGTAAATGGGAAGGTGCTAATACCAAGGATACGCCAGGGGAACAATTGACACATAATATGCTTGGAGGTTGGTCTGCAGGACGAACCGATAGCTCGCATAAGATTCAATATTACTATAATCCATGGTCTATCGGTTGGACCAATTATATTGGGGATAAGATGTGGGGTGCTTTGAACTATCTTAATTTTGATGGTTGGCAAGCGGATTCCATTGGGAATTTCTCTGTAACCTCTTGGGAAGACCGTCATGATCAAAATAAGCCAGGGGCTAAATTTGATTTCAATGGTGGTTTTGGCGACATGGTTAACCGTTTGAAAGATAATCAAATGCGTTCTTATAAACTTGGTGTCAATGCTGTTGGTGGTAAAGGTCAAAAGAATTTGGATCAGTCTAAAGCCGATTTCCAATATGCTGAGATTTGGTCAAACTCTTGGGATTGGGACGATAACGCTGCTGGACAAAATAAAGTAGGTCGCCATAATACCTATGCAGATTTAGGGCGCGTGGTGGATAATACCATGCAAAATTCAGGCAAGTCCTTGATCATGCCTGCTTATATGTATCGTGATTGGTCTGATGGGGTGAAACCAAAGACCTTTAATGACAATGCCGTATTACTAAAAGACATTTCTGTTTTGATGAATGGTGGTAATGTCATGGAATTGGCCGATGACGCGAATCAAATTTATAATGAATATTATACAGGGGTGTCGAAAAATAAGGAAATTACCATGTCTCGTCAATTAGGTGATCCTGATTCAGGGAAATTGCGTAAGCTTTATGATTTTATGACGGCTTATGAAAATGTCCTTCGTGGCGATAGTCTTCAAAACAATTATCATCGTATTGAGATTATGGATAGCAATGGTAAACCATTAGCCGACCGTGACGGAAATCCTGGTTCTGTTTATACGGTGACCAAGTCAGGTCATGACGGTTATCATGACATTGAAACCATTAATATGCTTAATTTGACAGATGTAAGTAACGTCAATTGGCAAATTCGTAATAAGGCTGATGAAGCGTCT
>ERZ773051.1055-NODE-1055-length-16098-cov-13.017453_pt1 | contig 16098 bp, 16 predicted proteins | sample MGYA00580631_ERZ773051 | MGnify/ENA primary metagenome ERZ773051 (study PRJEB29015, sample SAMEA2738137) | human oral metagenome | biome: human oral; feature: human-associated habitat; material: saliva | place: China | collected 2204 ...
GTCTGAAAGAGGAAACCAAGGTAACGGATAGCGCATACCAACCCTTCCGCCTGCAGAACCAGTATTGCGACCATGAGAACGGGGTTGCATTACAACTTCTTCAGATACTACGAGCCTGATGCGGGTCAGTTTGTGAATCAGGATCCGATAGGGTTGTTGGGCGGATAGAACCTATACTTATTTGCTTTCAATAGCCAGATATGGGTCGATGCACTGGGATTTCCCAAAGCTCCATGGGGGAAAGGTAGCTTTGATTCTTGCTTTGATAGTGCAAATATTGCAGATATTCGCAAAGTTATGGTAGATCCAAATACTAAGAATGCAATACCAAATGCTTTGAGAAATGGTGGATGATTCCATGAATGGTTCCCCGTTTCAATGGCGGATAAATTGAAAGGAGCAAAAACTAAACGTGGTGCCATCATGAAGATTAAGAATTTTGCTGAAAAGTTTACTCGTGGTGGTAAAAAATCTGTTGGGGATGTTAAGGAATATAGATTAATACCCTATTATGTTAAAATATAATTAACATTATTTATGAATAAAGAGAGGATGTTATATGATTGATTCAACAACTAAAGATATGATTTCTGTGTGGATGGGAACATCTTTTAAAACACCTGATGAGTTTAATGAATATACAGATGGAATGGAGGACTCAGATTCTTATTGTCCAGCTTTTGCAGATTTTGGAGTTTCATTTATTGATTCTGATTTTTTTGTGGCATTCCAGACAGATGATGGAGAAATTGTGCCAGTTGAAGTGTTAGCAGAAGAAGTTGGGGCACACTCCAATAAAGTTATAAAAGATATTGTGAAAGTAGCAAAAGAGAAAGGAATAAATGAAGGTAATTCTTTATATTACTATTCTAATGCAACATTTTATGAGGAAAATCCAGATAAACTTTACAATGATTTGAAGTTTATAGGAACTTTTAAAGACCCAAGAAAAAAATATCGCTAGTGATAGTGAAACATTAGTCAGGATAATGGCAATCTAATGGTTGTAGCATCGACTACGCCTACGACCCGTTCGGACGACGCCTTTCCAAAGAACGCCATGACAAACTAGCTTGGATGAGTACCGAACCGAACCGAAACGCACCCACTACTTCCACTGCAACCAAATCGGCATCCCAATAGAGATGACCGATAAGGACGGTAAACTGGTTTGGTTCAGGGATTATTACGGTTGGGGTAAACTGAAGAGCGAAATAAACGTAACGGGAACGGAGCACCAACCCTTCCGCCTGCAAAACCAGTATTGCGACCGTGAGACGGGGCTGCATTACAACTTCTTCAGGTATTATAAGCCTGATGCGGGTCGGTTTGTGAATCAGGATTCTATCTTACTATTAGGTGGGAGCAATTTGTATAGTTTTACTTCTAATACAAATACATGGTGGAATCTAACTCCTGTGAAACACCCCCATACTGGAACTATACACGGTACTGGGTCTGCTCTACGAACACATTTTCCATATAGCACCCCAACAGGAATAATTAACCAAATTGTTCCTAGATAATAGATATAAAAATTGAATGAAGGATATTAATTTATGGATAATTTCAAAAAAATTCTTGTAGATATACAAGATTTAATCAAATCTAGTAATGGAAACTTAATTAATTATGGAAAATCAAATTTTATTTTTAAAAATAGATATGATGTTTCTTTAGATGAGATAAATGATTTTGAAAAAAAATATAAAGTCAAATTCCCTAAAATATATAGAGAATTTCTTCTAACAGTAGGATCTTGTACTTTGTTTCAAGATGAGTTACTACCTGGATTCGATTTTTTAGCTCCTAACGAGCTTTATGATTTTACACAACAAGTTTTTGAAGGAACTGATTGTAATTTATTCCCTAATATCTTAATTACTATTTCCATTCCAAGAACTGGCGAGCAAGCTGGTTTCTTTCTTACAAAAGAAAATGAAAATTTTGGTGTTTTTTTTCCTGATATTCCTCCTGAAGAGTGGGAAGAGGATACTGAATTTGAAAAATTTGAAGACTGGCTGGAAAACTTGATGAAAGAAAAACTAGAGGAAATTTAAAAAATTTTGAATAACCAATTGAAAAAAATATTTATTATTTAGAAAATCTAACAAAAATAATACCATGCCGTCTGAAAACACTATCCTAAACCTTTTCAGACGGTCTCGAAACCCCAACCTACTTCATTTGGGACGGCAGCCATTTGCTACAGGAAGTACACCTGAACAGCAGGTATACCTATATCTACACCAATCCTGACATCTACGAACTGCTGGCGCAAGTCCGCGATTGGACAACCGAAGACGGCGAAAACCGCCAACAAACCCACTACTTCCACTGCGACCAAATCGGCATCCCGAGAGAGATGATCGATAAGGACGGCAATCTCTTGTGGTACTGCGAATACACCGCCTGGGGTCGTCTGAAAGAGGAAACCAAGGTAACGGATAGCGCTTACCAGCCCTTCCGCCTGCAAAACCAGTATGCCGACCGTGAAACGGGGCTGCATTACAATTTCTTCAGGTATTACAAACCTGATGCGGGTCGGTTTGTGAATCAGAATCCGATTGGGTTGTGGGGTGGATTTAACTTTTTCTGATTTGCGCCGAATACTCAAAGTTGGATAGATCCCAGTGGAAATATAACTTTTATACCGATTCTAATTGCGATGTGAGTGGTTACACTTTCAGGTGCTGCAACAGATGCAAGTATGCAAGTTGCTTCTAATATAATTAATGGTAAAGAATGGAATGATATTAATTATGGAAGTGTGGCACTTGGAGCTGGTATCGGTGCGATAACAGGAGCTGTTTTAGGCAAAGCTGCAAAATTATGTGTTGGCAAGTGTCAAGCAAAAAATTTCTTTAAAGGGACAAGATACACAGAAAAAGTTAAAAACAGGCTTCATCAGGAGATTATCATAGTTGCCCTAAGGTTGTTGATAGTTTTTCAAGATATGGTAAAGTATCAAAAATTAAAGGTGATGATGGAATAACACGACAAAAACTAGAAATACCTGGAAGATATAAAGGAAAAGAAGGATTTTTTGAATATATAAAAGAGTCAAATGGCAACATTAATCACCGTTTATTTAAACCTAATAAATAACCACTGGAGTATATTTATGAATAAATTAATTAGCATTTATATTAATAATGGAGTCAGTTTATTTGAACAAGGAGAAAATACTGTAATTATACCTATAGAATTATCTAATGATATTATAGATATTTTAGAATATTTAAATTTTTTTATTTTAGGAGGAGATTTATATAAAAAAAATAATAATAAATTTGAACATACTTATTATAATTGGTATTATGAAGGAAATATTCAAAGTGACAGTATTATAAAAACCAGAAAATATCTAGATAACTTTAAAAATAATCAAAATTTATATGTATCATTCGTTTTCAAATAAAACAATCAGCAAGCAGAGATTGAGTTGAGATCCTGGTTAAAGTGTCTGAAACAAAACCAACTGTACAAACGGCGACAAACTAGTCATGCCCAGCCACAAAAGCATACTTTCCCACACTGCCACCAAACCAGCCAGATCGCTGATGCATTCCTCCTCGGCAAGTATGGAGCCGCAGCTTTTATTCCGACTAATACGGGATAGGCTTGCTCGGCGAATGCTGGAGCGTGCTGGGTTGCTCGCACATCATCCGCAATGTGGCCGGATTGTTATCGGAAAAAGACGTAACATAGAAAGGTGCTAATATGGAAAAATATGAGGAAAAAGTAAAAAAGGAATTAGACAATTTAACAAATACACAAAGATTACTTTTTGGAGCATGTTGCATCGATAGAATTTTACATTTTATAGAAGATTTTGATAAGTTTTTAGAAGAAAATCATATTAAAAGAGTAACTAAAGAGCCATATTTTTCCTTATGTACTGAGTTGCTAGATAGAATGTTTTTATATATTAGTATAAATAAAGAAATTTCTCCTGATAAGATTAAAAAAACGTTGAATATATTAAATGAAATTATTCCTGACACAGAGAATTTTTCAGATAACGTGGCTATATTTACACAAAATGCCATGATAGGATTATCATATCTATATGATTTCGTAAATAATAATGAATTAATTTTTATTATAAATTGTAGTGATAAAGTAATTGAAACAATTGATATTATGTATTACGAAACAGATTATGAACAGCTTGATATGTATTATGAAGAAGATTATAAAATACAATTTAATTGTATTGAAATGATAAAAACAGGGAAAGATATAGCCAAATTACGTAAATATAATCAATTAACTAGAGTAAATAACAAGCCGTAACCTGCGTACTGGGTGCGAAAGGTATGCATGCGTTTTTTTGTTCCAATAACCTCTCAGGCCGTCTGATTCCCAACCAATTGCAGCCAACTTTCAGACGGTCTTTCTCATTCTTGAACAATTCAACTTCTCACTAACGTTTACGACCACGACGGTAACCTGATATCGCCTATCGTAAGGGGATGGTCGATTGGAATAATCAAAAACAATCCTGCAAGAATTCTTGCAGGATTTTCTTTTATAGCAGACCTTCTAGAAGGCCCTTCATAAAGTTTTCAGAATTGAATTCACCGATATCATCGATTTTTTCACCAAAACCAATTAATTTTACAGGGATATCCAACTCTTCCCGGATTGCAAGGACCACTCCTCCTCGAGCTGTTCCATCAATTTTAGTGAGGACTATTCCAGTAATAGGCGTGATCTTAGAGAATTCCTTGGCTTGGACCAGGGCATTCTGTCCTGTGGAAGCATCTAAGGCCAAGAAGGTTTCGTGAGGGGCCGTAGGGTCTACTCGCTTGATAATGCGACCAATTTTTTCTAATTCAGCCATCAGATTGTCTTTGTTCTGAAGGCGACCAGCCGTATCAATCATCAAAACATCGACATGCTCTGCCACGGCCCGTTCCATCCCATCAAAGACGACACTTGCAGGATCTGACTTTTCAGGACCAGTGACAACAGGCACATCTACACGGCGTCCCCATTCAGCCAACTGCGCAACCGCACCTGCTCGGAAGGTATCTGCTGCGACCAACATCACCTTTTTCCCTTCCTTCTTGTACTTATGAGCCAGTTTTCCGATGGAGGTTGTTTTCCCAACGCCATTCACTCCCACAAAGAGCATGACCGTCAAGCCGTCTTTAAAGTTGATTTGCTCATTGTATTGGCCATCTTTTTCGTAGAGATCCACCAATTTTTCAATGATCACGCGACGCAAGACATCCGGTTTCTTGGCATTTTCCAAGCGAGCTTCGTAACGGAGCTCTTCTGTCAGATTCGATGCTACTTGGACCCCGACGTCACTCATAATCAAGAGTTCTTCTAATTCTTCAAAGAAATCTTCATCGACGGAACGGAAGTTGGCAAAGAAGGCATTAAGAGCTGCTCCAAAGCCAGTCCGAGTTTTCTTTAAGCTCCGATTGTATTTTTCTTGAACCGTTTCTGTAGGTTCAGCAATCACTGGCTCACTTGTAGGTTCTTCTACTAAAGACTCTTTCTCAACCTCTTCTGAAATCTCGGATTCGCTAGTAGCTTCCTCTACTGGTGATTCTGCTTCAAGCTCTTCGGTTCCTTCCTCTGAACTTTCAGCAATTTCTTCTTCAACACTTGCTGCTTCCCTTACCACGTCCAATTCTGGCACATCTTCAGGCTCTTCATCCACTACTTTGTCAGACTCTTGGGAAGGGCTTAAAGTCTCAGCTTTTGTTTCAGTCCCTACAAGAACTTCCTCTTCAAGGGCTTCTTGGACAAGATCTGATGAAGAATCTAGGTGTTCCTCATCAAGACTCACTTCTTGTAAAGTTTCTGCTTCTAAGGTCTGATCTTCAGTCACAGGAGCAGGCTCAGTTCCTTCCTCAGGAGAGGTCTCCTGCTCTGCTTGAGAAACTAACTCTTCCTCAATAGCTGTTTCCTGATTTACCGGCTCTTCTGAAGTCACTTCTTCACTAGAGACTCTCAACTCTTGAGATGGTCTCGCTGATTCGGCAGCCATTCGCTCTTTCAATTCCGCATAATAGGCTTCCATTGCCGAAATTTTAGCCTCATCACTTTGTGAAGGCTTATTTGATACCGGCTCAGCTGGCGAGCTTGCTTTTTCCTCGCTTCCCCCAATCTCTTCTGTAAGATCTTGGGCTTGTGGTTTTGTTTCTTCTTTTCTTCCAAATAGTCGGTCAAATAATCCCATTATTGACCCTCCTTCAATACATATTCTTCAATCGCTCTTCCGACAGCATCTTGATCATTGGTGTAGTCTGATACTAGGGTTGCAATCTCCTTCACCTCATCCACCGCATTAGCCATAGCGATTCCGAGTCCTGCCCATTTTAACATGCTGGCATCATTGGCTTCATCACCGCAAGCCATAACTTGACTAGCATCGATTCCTAAATACTCCACCAAAACCTCCAAGCCTCGATCCTTTTGAACTCCTTTGGGGCACCATTCCAAGAGCATGTCCCTCGATTTAAAAATCTCAAAACGCTCCCCTAATTCAGGAGAAATCTTTGGAATAGCGCTATCCAAATAGTCCTGATGAAAGGCTGTCACACACTTGTTATAGGAAATCTGGCTGGACAAATCATCGATAGATATCGGAATAAAGTTCAAGTAAGGATTATAGAGGGGATAAAGAGATTCTTGATCAGATGCAAGTGTATAAACATCCCCTTCACTAATAGCGTCCAAGGGCAAGCCAAGGGCCTCTGTCTCTTCATAAATCCGAAGGACATCATCGCGAGAGAAAACTGTTTTAGCAATGATCTCTCCTGTATTCTTTTGTACCAAGCCTCCATTAAAGGTAATGGTGAATTCATCTGACAAGCCGGCAGTCCCAATTTCTTGGAGCAGAAAATCCATGGCCTTGAGGGGACGCCCCGTGGTCAAAACCACTTTAACCCCTTTTTCTTGTGCTGCACGAATAGCAGCCAGATTCCGAGGGGAGATTTTCTTTTCTGAATTTAAGAGAGTGCCGTCCAAGTCTAGTGCGATAACCTTAATATGACTCATAGTTCTTCCTCCATATAGCGAAGGACAGATCCTGTCGAATGGTGACCTACTACTGTTTCAGCCAACTCCAAAATCTCTGGACGGGCATTTTCTGGCGCAATCGCATGACCAACGACCTGCATCATATGAAGATCATTGAGGTTATCTCCAAAAGCTAGGACTTGGTCCCGACTAATGCCCAACTGATCCATGAGGGCTTGGATGGCTACTCCCTTGTCCACATAATCCAAGACAATATCAATGCTCTCATAACCAGTGGTCATGGCCTTAACCCCTTCAACGTTTTGGGTAACCCAGGCCTCACCTTCCGCCAATACTTCTTGATCAAAATTAGTGGTCATCTTGAAGACAATATCATCAATTTCTGAAAGATCTGACACCTTTTGAATGTTTTCATTGTAGTTTTGTGAAGCAGCTAGATAGTCTGGATCAACCGTCTTTAGAACATAGCTCCCGCGTTTTCCCGTTAACAAGCACTTATTTTTATCGAAATAAGGACATTCTTGCAACTTGGCAAACATGGCTTGGTAAAAATCAGGACTCATGGTTGCCTCATAGACATCTTCACCATGAAACTCAACAACACTACCGTTTTCAGCTATAAAAATAATCTGATCCTGAACCTCTTTAAAGATTGTCTTTAAAGAGAGGAGAGCCCGACCACTTGCTGCCGCAAAGTAGATCCCTTTTTCTTGAAATTTCTTTAGCACCTTTAGGAATAAAGCATGATCAAATTGATGATTTTCATCCAAAAAGGTCCCATCCATATCCGTTGCGACTAATTTAATTTCCATTATCCATTCCTTCTACATCTTTCAGCTTCACAGACACAATCTTGGAGACTCCTGATTCTTGCATGGTCACTCCGTAGATGGAATCTGCTGCAGCCATGGTTCCCTTACGGTGGGTAACCACAATAAACTGACTTTCCTTATCAAAACGATTGAGGTAATCTCCAAACCGTTTAACATTGGCTTCGTCTAGAGCCGCTTCTACTTCATCCAAGATGACAAATGGAATGGTCTTGACACGAATGATCGAGAAGAGGAGGGCCAATGCTGACAAAGCTTTTTCTCCACCACTCATCAAATTCAAGGATTGAATTTTCTTGCCAGGTGGTTGGACAGAAATCTCTACCCCAGCTGATAAGAGATCCCCATCCGTCAGGATGAGATCTGCCGATCCTCCCCCAAACATCTGTTTAAAGGTTACTCGGAAAGATTCACGAATCGCTTCAAATGTCGACTTAAAGCGTTCTTTCACTTCATCATTCATGTCATTAATGGTTTCAAGAAGAAGATTCTTCGCTGCCAAGACATCTTCTCGTTGACCGGAAAGGAAATCAAATCGCGTCTTGACTTCATCGTATTGTTCGATGGCATCGATGTTAACAGGTCCCAGGGCCTTAATGGCTTTTTCCAAGTCTTTTAAGGCTTGCTCAGACTGGGCTAGATTTTCGAGTTCATTGGCCTGTTTAGAAGCCTCTTCAAAACTCATCTTGAATTCGTCTGTCAGAGCCAACATCAGTTTATTCAATTTGTCTGCCAAGCGATCACGATTGGATTCTGCTTTGGCCTGTTGGCGAATCCACTCCTCGTTTTGACGACGAGCTTGCTCCATATGACCGGCTACATCTTCTGACTGGCCTTCCAAATCCTCCAATTCAAATTGCTTGCGAATCACAGCTTGCTCTAGAGCAGTTTTCTCTTGAAGGGTTTCTTGCAGTTGTTTTTCAAGGACAGAGACGTCGATTTGCTCATGTCGGTCTTCTCCCTGCTCAATCGCGTATTGGAGGGCCTGAATTTCTCGTTCAGTAGAAGCCAACTCTTGTTGCAAACGTTCTATATCTGTCTGGTCAAAGGTCAGTTGACTCTTCAGTTCTGTTCTCTGCAATTGGAGCTTGGCAATGGCTGTTCGTAAGCTTTCTACCTTCTCAACAATGACATCTTTATTGAGCTTGACTTCTTCAATCTCCGCAGTGACTTGCTCTTTTTCTGCCTCAATTTCTTTCAGTCGAGCTTTCAAAAGATCTCGTTTTTGGAGGAGCTCTTGGTTACTCCCCTCATCCAGCTCTGCACGGATAACTTCTAGCAGTCCTTCTGCTTCTAGGAGTTGCTGGTGAGCTTGCTCAAAAGCCAGTTGAAGACGTTGCTCTTCTAATCGAGCTCCTTCTCCTTGGGCTTTCAAAGATTCTAGTTTTTCTTGTGATCTGGTCACTTGTTCCTGTTTCTCTTGAACCTGGCCTTCTACTTCCCGCAAATTCTTCTGAATAGAGGCCAATTCTTGGTGCAAGCGATCCAGTTCTGGTTTGATAAAAATCGAATTATTGGTTCGATTCGCTCCCCCTGCAAAGGAACCACCTGTGCGAAGTTCGGTTCCATCCAGCGTCACCATACGAACCTGGTAGGCGACCTTACGAGCAGCCGCCTTGGCATGGTCAATGGTATCAAAAATAGCCGTAACCCCCAAGAGGTTTTGGAAAATCGACTCTAGGGAAGGATCATAGTCAACCAAACTGCTAGCCATCCCTAGAAAACCGGGACAGGCTTCAATCAGTTCTTGATTCTTTCCAGCTAGGTATCGTGGTTTAATGGTGGTCAAAGGAAGGAAGGTTGCCCGACCCGAGCGATTCTTTTTCAAATATTCGATAGCCCGTGTTGCTGCTCCTTCGTCTTCTACGATGATATGCTGACTGCTGGCTCCCAGAGCAATCTCTAAGGCAATCTGATATTCTGGTGAGAAGGAGAGTTTTTCACTGACAGCTCCTACAATCCCGCCCAGACGAGCCGCTTCTTGCAGGACACTCTTCACACCCGCATAAAAATTGCTATGATTCTTTTGAATCGCCTCCAAACTGTTAATGCGAGCCTGTTTCTCCTTACTTTGATCCAGTAGATCAAACATCTTGGCTTGCCCTGTTTGATAGGCCTGGCGAGCTTCCTCAAACTGTTTCGCTTCTAACTGATAGGTCTCAAGCAAGTGTTTCAGATGCTCTTGAGCGAGTTGATAAGCCTCTTTAGCAACTTGCTCTTTTTCCTGCAATTCTGTCACCAATTGGATTTGATTTTTGTAATCTTCCTTTTTACTTTGTGACAATTGAGCTGAAGCTTCCAATTGATTTTCAATTGTTGTTAATTCATTTGACCGCTCTGCTTCATCCTGCATCAAGGCCACGTATTTTTCACGTAGATACTCGATCACCTGATCTGGATCTTCTGAGAAGCTGGCCAATTCTTTCTCCAGACTTTCGAGAGCTTCTTGGCTCTTTTGGAGTTCTTCTTGAAGACTCTTTGTATTGGCTTGTTTTTCTTCCAATTGATTCCGAAGAACTTGTAGGCGTTCTTCCAGAGCATTGACCCGCTCTTGATTTTCCTGACGGCTTCGGGCGACCTGTTGTGACTCCAAGCGTGCCAATTCGATTTGTTTCTCTAAATCGCTTAAGAGGCGAGTTAATTCTATGAGGCTAGCCTGATCATCTGATAATTGGTGTTGAAGGGCCTGACGACTCTGTTTCAATCGGAGGCTTTCTGCCTCGTACTCTTCTCTTTTCTGGTAATAAGCCTTTAATTGCTCCTGGATGGAGGCTTCTTCTTGGACTGCTTGATCATAGTCTTTTTTATTGACTTCGATCTGAGCAATCAAAACATCCAAATAAAGGACTTGGCGTTGTTGATCCAATTCTAAGAAACGTTTGGCCACAAGCGTTTGCTTTTCAAGAGGTTTGATTTGCCCCTCTAACTCAAAAATAATGTCTTCCAAACGGTCCAAATTATCCTGGGTTTGGACCAACTTAGATTCCGTTTCCTTACGACGCGTCTTAAATTTAAGAACCCCAGCAGCTTCCTCAAAAATAGCCCGTCTCTCTTCTGGTTTGGAATTGAAGATTTCCTCAACCTTCCCTTGAGAAATAATAGAGAAAGAGTCTCTCCCAAGTCCAGTATCCATAAAGAGATCATGGACATCTCTCAAACGGACTTTCTTGCCATCAATCTTGTACTCACTGTCACCCGAGCGATAGATATGGCGTTCTACTCGAATTTCCTTAGCAGCATGTTTGATAAAGCCATCCCGGTTATCCAGCACTACCGTTACGCAGGCGTAATTCAAGGGTTTACGAGTTTCAGTCCCTGCAAAAATTACGTCCGGCATCTTGCCTCCACGTAGGCTCTTGACACTCGATTCCCCTAAGGCCCACCGTAGACTTTCTGTAATATTTGATTTTCCAGATCCATTAGGGCCAACAACTGCGGTTACCCCTTGGTCAAAGATGACCCGGGTCTTATCTGCAAAAGACTTAAATCCTTGAATCTCAATTTCCTTTAAATACATGAGGGATCCACCTTATTTTCCACTGCTATTTTTGCTGCTTCTTGTTCGGCAGCCTTTTTAGACCGGCCACGTCCTTGACCGATTAGTTTCCCATTGACAGACACTTGAACTTCAAATTCCTTGGCATGAGCTGGACCTGACTCACTCGTTACCTCATAAGTAATCTGTACATCGCCGTGGATTTGAAGGATTTCTTGCAAGCGTGTCTTATAGTCAATCACTTGTTCAAATTGACCTGCCTCGACTTTAGGAATCATGACTTGCTGAATGAAATTCCGAACAGTCTCCACTCCCTTATCCAAGAGCAAGGCCCCTAAAAAAGCTTCAAACAAATCTCCTAAGATGGTATCTCGGTTACGTCCTCCAGATTTTTCCTCTCCCTTGCCAAGTTTGATAAATTGATCGAAACCACAATCACGAGAAAAACCTGCCAGGCTTTCCTCACGAACAATCATGGAGCGCATTTTTGACAAATCACCCTCTGGCTTGTTTGGGTAGAGGGCAAATAAATATTCGGAAATCACTAACTGGAGAACAGCGTCTCCTAAAAATTCCAAACGTTCATTATGTGAAATTTTTAAGAGGCGATGCTCATTCGCATATGAGGTATGTGTAAAAGCTGTTTCCAACAATTCTGTATCGTCAAAAGTCAGCCGAAATTTCTCAGCAAGAAGGTTATATAAGGCTTGCATCACATTACTACTTTCTTTCTTCATTTATGCATCTGAATCGAATCTTATGACTCATTTCATCCAAAAGATGCACCCCTCTATTATACCAAAAAAGAGTGCGTATCGCACTCCTTTCCCTTGTTTTCACAATAGGATTTATGGCCTATTCTTTCTTTATCTCATTCTTCTTTATCCGGAATCACTTTGAACAAATAATAGCTTATAAAAATAGTTAATCCCACTAGGCCTACTTTCACAAACCAGAGTGGAGCCAGGTAAATGGAAATCCCCATCAAAAGATAAATTTGTAGAATAATTTGTTTTTTCCGCTTCTTAGAGATCGACTTTGTTTCCCGATAATCTGCTACATACGTTTGGTACAACTTGGTCCCATGTAACCAGTTTTCAAATCGTTGAGAACTTTTTGCAAAACAAGCCATGGCTAATAAAAGAAACGGGGTCGTAGGTAAAATCGGTAAAGGAATCCCAATAATCCCTAGTCCTAAGGAAATAACCCCCACTGTCATATACACATATTTCAAACTAACTGCTCCTATTCTTCCATTCATTTCCAACCTAGAATACTGACCGAAAAGAGAGTGGGATAGAAATCGGTCATTCGTTAGAATTCGATTTCGTCGTCCCACCTCCGCACAGTTGAGTAGGGCTGTAAAAGCTGATGAAATCAGCGTAGTAGAGCCCACTCAACCACTGCGTCTTACTCGACAATCCAAAGACAATTGAGAAGCTGGAACTTTTGTCCCAGCCTCTTTTTATCTTTTAGATATCTACTAACGGAGTCGCTGTATCCGGAGATGTATCCAACACTTCAAAATCATGACCTACTGCCAAATCTGCTCGAGCCAATTGATTGACCATGGTCATATGGGCCAATTCCTTGATATTGTTTTCCTTGGATAGGTGACCCAAATAAATTTTCTTGGTCTTATTGCCAAGGGTCCGAATCATGGCATCGGCACCATCTTCATTAGAGAGGTGACCTAAATCGGATAAGATCCGTTGCTTTAATCGCCAGGCGTAAGAGCCTGCCCGTAGGATTTCCACATCATGGTTGGACTCAATCAAATAGCCATCCGCATTTTCAACAATCCCTGCCATCCGATCGCTAACATAGCCTGTATCTGTCAGCATGACAAAACTCTTTCCATCCTTCATGAAACGATAGAACTGTGGAGCCGCAGCATCATGGCTGACACCAAAACTTTCTACATCCAAATCTCCAAAGGTTAAGGTCTTGCCCATTTCAAAAAGATGTTTCTGAGAGTCATCGACCTTCCCAAGGTACTTGCTTCCCTCCATGGCCTTCCATGTAGCTTCATTGGCATATAGGTCCATCCCGTATTTACGCGCTAGTACACCAACGCCATGAATGTGATCCGAATGTTCATGTGTAATCAAAATAGCATCAAGATCTTCGGGTTTGCGATCAATTTCTGCAAGCAAACCTGTAATCTTCTTCCCAGACAAGCCTGCATCGACTAGAATTTTTTTCTTAGGTGTCTCTAGGTAAAATGAATTACCACTCGATCCTGAAGCCAAAATACTATACTTAAACCCTTTTTCATCCATTTGTTTTCTTATTCATCCTCATTATCCCATCCATCATCCAGGATAGCATCTTTATCATATGGTAGAACAATCGTGAAAGTAGATCCTTTTCCATATTCACTCTTGGCCCAAATAAATCCTTTGTGTTGCTTGATAATTTCCTTCGCAATGGCAAGTCCTAAGCCAGTCCCACCCTGGGCTCGACTACGTGCCTTATCCACGCGATAAAAGCGGTCAAAAATACGAGGAAGGTCCTTTTTAGGAATCCCTAGTCCCTTATCCGAAATCGAAATAATCAACTGGGCATCCGTTGTTTTCATCCCCACACGAATTTCCCCACCATCTGGGGAATATTTAATGGCGTTATTTAAGATATTATCTAAGACCTGCGTCATCTTGTCTGTATCAATTTCAACCCAGACAGGAGAAATGGGATAATCACGAACAATATCATACTTCTTCTCTCCAGCCTGATTTTTCATCTTATCAAAGCGGTTCAAAATGAAGGTGATAAAGGCTGTAAAGTTGGTCAATTCAACATCCAATTGACTGGTTTCATTATCGATCCTTGAAAGACTCAATAAATCCGTCACCATCCGCATCATCCGGTTGGTCTCTGTCAACGATACTTTAACAAATTCTGGTGCAACTGGCTCTGAAATGGCTCCGTCATCCAAGGCTTCCAAGTAGGATTTGACACTGGTCAGTGGGGTTCGGAGTTCATGACTAACGTTAGATACGAATAAACGACGTTCCCGTTCTTCCTTGTCCTGTTCAGTTGTGTCATGCAAAACGGCAACCAGACCAGAAATAAAACCAGACTCTCTCCGAATCAAGGCAAAGCGAACCCGCAAAGAGATGTACTCCCCATTTTCATCCTGCGAATCGATCGTCAGTTCTGGAACATTGGTAATCAAGTCACGCAGTTCATACTCTTCACTAATGCCAAGCAAATCCAGAATACTGGTGTTCATGACCTCTTCGACCACGACATTGAGTTGTTTGGCAGCCATCTCATTAACCAGGATAATCTGTCCTCGACGATTGGTCGCTAAGACCCCATCTGTCATATAGGAAAGAATACTGGTCAAGCGCTTGGTTTCTTGCTCCAAATTTTCATGTGTCAAACGGATAACTTCTGATAAATCATTGATATTGTTGGAAATCTCTGTCAATTCAGGACCTCCTTGTAAATCAATAATATCTGAATATTCTCCGGCAATCAAACTCTTAATTTTATCATTCAACAAGCGTAGCTTCATGTTATCCCGACGATTTTCTAGGATTAGCAAAGCCACCACGATAATAAATCCAAGAGTGATTAAAATAAAAACAAAATTATAAGAGGTCATGACTTCTTTGATGTGATTAATCATTGTTTCTCATATAGTAACCGACACCGCGGCGCGTTAAAATATACTCCGGACGACCTGGAATATCTTCGATTTTTTCACGCAAACGTCGAATCGTTACGTCCACTGTCCGAACATCTCCAAAATAATCGTAGCCCCAGACTGTTTCCAGTAAATGCTCACGGGTCATGACTTGCCCTACATGGGTCGCCAAGTGATAGAGCAACTCAAATTCGCGATGGGTCAGCTCGAGCTCTTTGCCTTTTTTCTGAGCAAGGAAGGCATCCGGAATGATTTTCAAATCACCAATCACAATATCTGAATCTGATATAGACTCTGTCTGTGATTCTACCGTTAGTTCTGTCCGACGCAACAAAGCTTTTACGCGAGCTTGAAGCTCACGATTGGAGAATGGCTTAGTCACATAGTCATCCGCACCAATTTCAAGACCGATGACCTTATCAAATTCTGTATCTTTAGCAGATAGGACAATAATCGGTACATTACTGGTCTTTCGAATGGTACGCGCTACTTCCAAACCATCAATTTCAGGAAGCATGAGGTCCAGAATCAAAATATCTGGGTTCTCAGCTTCGAAAACAGCCAGTGCTTCTTTCCCATCGAAGGCAGTCAAGACTTCATAACCTTCTTTCGCCATATTGAATTTTATAATATCCGAAATCGGCTTTTCATCATCTACAACAAGAATTTTCTTCATACATGTACCTACTTCTATTTTTTCTTTGCTTCTTCAAATCTCTTTCCTTTCATTATAGCAAATTTCTTTTAAAAATGGGAGTTATACTTTGATTTGTAAAGAAAGAGAAAGAAAAAGGACGGAAGAAAGAACAGAAAGCCCGGCTATTTTACAACGAAAGGCTACATAATAAATCACACTGTATAAGATAAGTATTTTAACCGTCTTCATCCGCTCTCTTCTCTCTTCATTCCTTCACAGCAGTTCTAATGGCTCTCTTCTACAGATTTCTTCTCCGTCTTATTTGCCGCCTTACTTTCTGTATTCGTCTTTCCGCTTGCAGACTTGCTCTCTCCTGAAGATCCGCCCGCTTTACTTTCTTCGCCGGTCTTTTCTTCTTTAGTTTCCTCCGTAGAACTCTCCGCTGTGGACTCCGTTTTGGACTCCTCCGTATCTT
>ERZ773051.1058-NODE-1058-length-16076-cov-4.327320_pt1 | contig 16076 bp, 19 predicted proteins | sample MGYA00580631_ERZ773051 | MGnify/ENA primary metagenome ERZ773051 (study PRJEB29015, sample SAMEA2738137) | human oral metagenome | biome: human oral; feature: human-associated habitat; material: saliva | place: China | collected 2204 ...
CGTGTCCACATTGCGGTGCCGTTCATGATCGGGACAGAAATGCCGCAAAGAACATCTTGAAGGTTGGGGCATCGACCTTCTTTGGAGAGGTATCGTAAGACCTGCATTTAAGCAGGCAAATGCCGTCTGTATCCAAGAATCCCCCGGCTTTAGCCGTGGAGAGTATGTCAAAAAAAATGCAAGAGATATACCGGAAGAACTGGAAGTCATCTCTGCGGAATATAGGAAGCCTGCCGCACAGGAAGGAACGCTTGTCAAGCTGAATTATGAGACATGGGAGTCCTTTTCCTATGAACAGCACAGTCAGAAGCTGAACAAGACTGCGTGGGTGTATCTTCCCTACGGGTATGATGAAAGTCAGGCGTATAACATCTTCTATCTCAGTCACGGCGGCTGGAGCAATGAAGAGACAGTCCTCGGAACGGACAAGCAGCCGTCAGAGCTAAAGCATGCTGTAGATCATGCCATTCAAGACGGTCGAATGAAGCCGATGATCCTGGTATGTCCGACCTATAACAACACCAGCGGACGGGACAGCTGGGATTACAGCCTTGCCCTGCAGCTGACAGATCAATTCCACAATGAGTTACTGAATGACCTGATCCCTGCCGTGGAGGGTAAATATCATACTTGGGCAGACTTCGATACATCTCTTGAAAACATAAGAGCTACCCGTGACCACAGGGGCTTCGGCGGTTTTTCAATGGGGAGTGTGAATACGTGGCACACCTTCCAGTATTGTCTTAACTATTTCCGTTACTTCATGCCTATGAGCGGCAATATGGGAGACGGAGCATGGATCGATGCCGTGGTTCGTTCGTCTGACTGGACAGATGAGGATTTCTTTATCTGGACGGCAACAGGAACGGAAGACTTTGCGGCGTCCGGCTTTTCTTATCAGATAAACAGTATGGTGAATGAGTACAGCGATACGTTCCATCTGGCAAATAACGAGGTCGATGGAAACGTGTCTTACAGAATATATGAGGGCGGCACCCACGAACCGGAAGCAGCGAATCAGTATACCTTCAATGCGCTACTATGGTTCTGGAACGACTGAGGAAGGAGAATCAGGAATTATGAAAAGAATACGGATATCAAGCATGTTGTCTTTGGCGCTTGTTGTTATCCTGTGCATTGCGCTGACTGCGTGCGGAGGCACATCAGATATGGGATCAGATTCAAACGCATCTGCTATATCTCAGACTGATTCGGGACAGAGCGATGACTCACAAAAGGATCAGGATACTGATACAAGCACACCGGAAATGCCCAGTTCCGGAACGTCGAGCGTATCTAACATCTCTTCGGTTGCAGATGTTCCTCTGATAACTCTGAGCAATGGAGTACAAGTTCCGTAACTGGATCTTGGAACTCAGATTCAGCGGTTGGAGCAGGACAGGAGTGAAAGCGGACGAAAACTTTTGAATGATACTTCACACGATGCCGTAGTAGCAGCGCTGCAATCAGGATACCGTCACCTGGATACTGCACATGGATATTTCAACGAAACCGGCGTGGGACAAGCTATCGTTGACAGTGGAGTTTCCCGTGAAGAAATATGGGTCACCAGCAAATTGTGGCCGAGTGAATACGGCGAAGGAACCACAGCGAAAGCAATTGATGACATGCTGGAGCGACTGCAACTTGATTATCTCGACTGCATATATCTCCACCATCCTGCCGGGGATTATATGGGTGCGTGGCATGACCTTGAAGAGGCATATCGTGCCGGAAAGGTCAGAACTATTGGAATCAGTAACTTCGACAACTACATGGACGCTTTCAATCAGATTATGGAGGAGGCAGAAATTCGACCGCAGATCATGCAGATTGAGTGTCATCCGTTTGCGCAACGTCAAGAGACGAGGGCATTGGCGGCACAGTATGACATGCAGGTGGAGTGCTGGTATCCGATCGGACATGCAGATCCGAATCTCCTGGAGAATGAAACGCTTATGGCCATTGCGGAGGCTCACGGGAAAAGCGTAGTTCAGGTTATTCTACGTTGGCATATGCAGGAGGGTCTATGCGCTGTTCCAGGTTCCACAAATCCGGAGCATATTCAGGAGAATATTGATATTTTTGATTTTGAATTATCGGATGATGAGATGGAACAGATTCGCAGTCTTGATAAAGGTGAAAGCGGAAGATACTTCAATATCAATTATCAGCAGATGGGAGGGTTCTTTACAACACTCGGTGAATAAGGAGGTCTTATGAAGGATTTTCAATTAAGAAATGATACAAAGTTGCTGTATCGCAGCGATCCTGTGGAAGATATAGCAGGATATGTGAAAGGAAAGCGCGTGCTGTTCGTCTATGGCGGTGGCTCGGTAAAGAAAAACGGCTGCTACGATGATGTGAAGCAAGCTGTTTCTGACGGAAACGGCGAGTTTTATGAGCTTTCCGGCGCATCAAGGGAACTGTCCGATATTGAACGCGGCATCAAGATGGTCAGAGATAATAACATCGAGCTGATTATCGGTGCGGGCGGCGCACAGATCATGGATTGCTCCAAGCTGATTGCCTTCGGCGCCTGTCATGAGGCAGACCTTTGGGACTATGTGAAAGGCAGAAAAAATCCTTATGGGTTTGAAAAAATGCCATTGATTTTGATGCCAACCTATCCTTCCAGTGGTTCCGAATACGGTCTTGGTGCTGTGTCGGCAGATAAGCGCACGGGCGACTTTGGAACGGCATACGAGATTGCGGCTGATTTGGCGGTCTTGGTTCCAAAATACTCCATGTCACTTGGAAAAGAGATGACAGCGTATACTGGTCTTGTGACGCTTGTACAACTCTGTGCTTCGACACTTGGCGATAAGAATCCTGTATCCTACGACATTGGCATCTCTGTGATCAAAAATGTCCTGAAAGCAGTTAAACGCTTAAAGGATAATCCTGACGATGAAGAAGCCCGAGGCGTGATTCTCTACGGTGCATCCATCTCTACTTCCATCAGGTTAGGGCTTGGAAAGGAAGAAAACTACGCCTATGAGATCTATGAAATAGAGTTTGTGCCGGAGGTGCTCTTCAGCGCAACTTACAGAAAGAGCCTGACATCTGTTTTCCCGCGTTTTCTGAAAGTGATGGCAAAGTACCACGAAGAAGAGATCTGCTCATTTTTACAGGACGCATTCGGATACAAGAGGAATGTTGCTGATTCTGCAGACAGACTTGTGACACTCTTTTCTGAAATGGGCGTGGATATGTATTTTGATGGGGCTGTGTCTGAGCAGGATGTTACGGACATTAATATTGAAACTACGCTTAGCACAGCCGAAGTAACAGCTATCATGAAAGAGTGTATGAGAAAGTAGACGGTGATGCAGATGAAAGTGTTATTGATAAACGGCAGTCCGCACCAGAAAGGATGTACTTATACCGCGCTTTCCGAGGTGGCGTCTGCATTGAATGAGGAAGGCATAGAGACGACAGTTTACTGGATTGGCAATAAGCCTATCGGTGGATGTATCGGATGTTTCCAGTGCGCGAAGAAACAGAAATGTGTTTATCTTCGGTTCGCCGGTTTATTATTCCGGCATGAACGGGAGCCTGATGAGCTTTATGGACAGAGTGTTCTTTTCCGCATCTGCACAAAATCCGCACCCTTTCCGGTTCAAACCTGCCGCTGCGGTCGTGTCTGCAAGACGAGCTGGAACTACGTCGGCTCTTGATCAGGTGAACAAATATTTCTTCCATCAGCAGATGCCGATTGCCACTTCCCGTTACTGGAACATGGTTCACGGCAACACGCCGGAAGAGGTTATGCAGGATGAAGAAGGACTTCAGATTATGCGCTACCTTGGCAGAAATATGGCGTGGCTTTTGAAACTGAAAGAAGCCGGGGATAATAACGGAGTCGCATTGCCCAAGCAGGAAGAAACCAGACTTGCAACGAACTTTATAAGATAAATACAACGAAATACTGATTATTCAGACCTGTAGGTCATCTCTTCGGAGAGCCCGCAGGTTTTTTTATTTTCTTTTTCAAAAACGTCAGATTTGCCTCCTTCCCAAGGCTACCTGATAGAGGGCAGGGAAACAGACCCTCGGAAAGGAGCGAAAAGCCATGAAGCACAAATTGAAGATCAGTGTTTCAAAGCAGCCGCAGACGGGCGGGATCGTGACCTGCCGCAATCTCACGGTAAGGGAACGGCTTCTGAGATTTCTCCTCGGAGACAAACGCAGAGTGACCGTCCTGATACCGGGAGATTCCGTAGGCGAGGTCGCCATCTGCGAGACAAAGGAAGGAGGAAGCACAAATGAGCAGGATCAAGTTACTTCTTGATGTGGTAAACGACATGCGTTCCCTTGCGGAAAGTATCCAGGCGGTCTGCGATGCTTTTGTATCTGACGAACCGGCTGAAACGCCTGCCGCGGCACCGGAGGAATCACCGAATAAGCCGGAAAAGGTTGAAGCGGAGAAGCAACCGGAGATCATACTGGAACAGGTGCGTGGGGTTCTGGCGGATAAGAGCCGCAGCGGTAAGACCGCAGAGGTTAGAGCCATTATCCAGAAATATGGCGCGGACAGACTCAGCGGTATCGATCCGAAGGACTACCCGGCGGTGCTTGCCGATGCGGAGGTGCTGTGATGAAGAAACATTCCATCCTCCCTCCTTCCGGATCTCACAGGTGGCTGAATTGTACGCCGTCAGCGAGGCTGGAGCAGGAGTTTGACGACAACGAGTCGGAGGCAGCAAAAGAAGGAACCGCGGCGCATGCCCTGTGTGAACACAAGTTGAAGAAAGCACTGCGCATGAGGAGCAGACGCCCGGTATCCGATTATGACTCCGATGAGATGGAAGAATGCTCCGATGCCTATGTGGATTTCATTATGGAGCAGGTCGAAGAGGCAAAGCAGCACTGCAAAGACCCGATCGTCCTGATCGAGCAGCATCTGGATTTCTCCTGCTATGTCCCGGACGGCTTTGGCACCGGGGACTGCATCATCATTTCGGATGAGAAGCTTCACATCGTGGATTTCAAATACGGCATGGGCATCCTGGTCGAGGCGGAGGACAATCCGCAGATGAAACTGTATGCTCTGGGCGCTCTGGAACTCTACGATGCCCTCTATGACATTAAAGAGGTGTCCATGACCATCTTCCAGCCAAGGCGCGAAAACGTCAGCATATGGACGGTTCCGGTAGAAGAACTCAAAACCTGGGCGGAGAACGTGCTGAAGCCGAGAGCGCAGATGGCCTATAACGGCGAGGGCGAATATCTCCCCGGAGAGTGGTGTACTTTCTGCCGTGCCACAGTCAGGTGCAGAGCCAGAGCAGAGGAAAAGCTGAAACTGGCACAGTCGGAGTTCCGGCTCCCGCCGCTTCTTACGGATGCGGAGATCGAAGAGATCCTTTCCGTCCTTCCCGACCTTACCAGGTGGGCAAACGAAATCACAGCTTATGCCACTGACGCCGCCGTAAACCACGGCAAGGAGTGGAACGGATTCAAGGTGGTCGAGGGTCGTTCCGTCCGGAAGTACCGGGATGAGGAGAAGGTTGCGGAGGCTGCCATCGATGCAGGCTTTAAGGACATCTACAGGAAGTCGCTCATCACACTGACCGAGATGCAGAAGCTGATGGGCAAGGCAAAGTTTGAAGAGGTTCTCGGTGGCCTCATCTATAAACCGCCGGGCAAGCCGACACTGGTTCCGGATACGGATAAGCGTCCGGCAATGAACGTAACAAACGCCATAAACGAATTTAACGAAATCAAGGAGGAAATGTAAAATGGCTAACAACAATTCCAAGACTAAGGTTATCACAGGCATGAACACGAGGCTCTCTTATTTCCACGGATGGGAGCCGGTATTAATCAACGGCGGCGCGGAGAAGTATTCCGTATCAGTCCTCATTCCGAAGGACGATATCGCTACGGTGAATGCGATCAACGCGGCCATCGATGCGGCTATCGAAGAGGGCTTCGCCAAGTTCGGCGGCAAGAAACTCAACAAGGCCGCCATTAAGCTGCCTCTCCGTGACGGAGAGGCGGAGCGTGACGATGAAGCCTACAAGGGGCATTACTTCATCAACGCCAACTCCAATACCGCTCCTCAGATCGTTGACAGGGCTGTCAAGCCAATCCTTGACAGGAGCGAGGTGTACTCCGGCTGCTATGCCCGCGTCTCTCTGAACTTCTATGCTTTCAACAGCAACGGCAACAAGGGTATCGCATGCGGCCTGGGCAACATCCAGAAGGTGCGTGACGGAGAGCCTCTCGGCGGCAGAACGAACGCTGCGGATGACTTCGCTACCCTCGATGACGATGACTTCCTGTCATAAGGAGGGCGCAGATCATGACACATGCAGAGAGTTTGATGCTTGCGCTGTGCTTCGGCGCGGTGATGGGTTCCTTTATCGGCAACATTATCGTTCTGATCAAGTTTGCGGTAGAGGATCACAAGGAAAAGAAACGCAGACGCGCTGAAGAGGCGGCACGAAAAGAAGCATCCGAGGAGTAACAGTGTTCCGGGCGGTGGAGGCAACTTCGCCGCCTGGTTTTATAGGAGGCGTCATGAAGAATATAGAAATTGATATCGAGACATATTCCTCCGTCAGCCTGCAGAAGTGCGGCGTGTACAAATATGCGGAAAGCCCGGATTTTGAGATCCTTCTGTTCGGATACAGCGTGGACGGGTCGCCTGTGACCACGGTCGACCTTGCCTGCGGCGAGGAGATCCCGGAGGCGGTTCTTGATGCTCTGACCGATGATACCGTGACCAAATGGGCGCACAACGCACAGTTCGAGCGTGTATGCCTTTCCAGGTATCTGTCGGACAGAGGCATCAGCCTTGACCCGTTCCATGATAATCATCCGCTCTCAAGGGAATGCGCACGATTCCTTAATCTGGAGTCGTGGCGCTGTTCAATGGTATGGGCGGCCTATATGGGTCTTCCTCTCTCCCTGGAAGGAGTCGGAGCGGTGCTGGGACTTGAAAAGCAGAAGCTGACGGAGGGCAAAGACCTGATCCGTTATTTTTCCGTTCCTTGCAGCCCAACCAAGGCAAACGGCGGCCGCACGAGAAACCTGCCGGGGCATGACATGGAAAAATGGGAGCGTTATAAAGCGTATAACATTCGTGACGTGGAAACGGAGATGCAGATATGTGAGAAACTGTCGAAGTTTCCCGTGCCGGAGGAGATATGGGATGAGTATCACATCGATCAGGAGATCAATGACGGGGGCATCCGTGTGGATATGCCGTTTGTCGAACAGGCTATTGCTGTTGATGAACTGTCCCGCAAAAGGCTGACCGCCGCAATGAAGGAACTGACCGACCTTGAGAATCCGAACAGCGTATCGCAGATGAAAGAGTGGCTTTCCGGCAACGGACTGGAGACGGATACGCTTGGGAAAAAGGCAGTGGCGGCGCTGATCGAGGAAACGGACGGCGAGGTGTCGGAGGCTCTGTCACTCAGACAGCAGCTTGCCAAATCATCGGTGAAAAAGTATCAGGCAATGCAGAATGCCGCCTGTGCGGATGACAGGTGCAGAGGGATGTTCCAGTTTTACGGAGCTAATCGGACAGGGCGATTTGCCGGCAGGCTCGTGCAGCTGCAAAACCTGCCCCAGAATCATATGACGGATCTGGAGCAGGCACGGAGCCTCGTCCGCCTCGGCAATATGGATGCCCTGGATATGCTATATGATGACATCCCGGATATGCTTTCACAGCTGATACGGACTGCGTTCATCCCGTCTGACGGGCAGAAGTTCTATGTGGCGGATTTTTCCGCAATCGAGGCTCGTGTCATTGCATGGTTTGCCGGAGAGGACTGGCGGACACAGGTCTTTCAGGACGGCGGTGATATTTACTGCGCGTCCGCAAGCCAGATGTTCAAAGTCCCTGTGGAGAAGCACGGCGTAAACGGGCATCTCAGACAGAAGGGCAAGATTGCAGAACTGGTGCTCGGCTACGGCGGATCAGTCGGTGCGCTTAAGGCAATGGGCGCTATTGACATGGGGCTTGCCGAAGAGGAACTGCAGCCGCTTGTCAATGCATGGAGGCAGTCCAATCCCCATATCGTTCGCTTCTGGTGGGATGTGGATTCGGCTGTGAAGAAAGCCATAAAGGAACATCAGCCGCAGACGGTTAAAGGCGTGAAGTTTTATTATCAGAGCGGGATGCTCTTCATCCTCCTCCCTTCCGGGCGCAGACTTGCCTATGTGAAACCTCGCATGGGCGAGAACCGTTTCGGCGGTGAATCCGTTACCTATGAGGGCGTGGGCGGCACAAAGAAATGGGAACGTATAGAATCCTACGGTCCCAAGTTCGTGGAGAACATCGTGCAGGCCACCTCAAGGGACATTCTGATGTATGCCATGAAGACGCTCCGGTGCTGTGAGATCGTAGCCCATGTCTCCATGACGAGATCATCATTGAAGCTGATCCGAAGATGAGCCTGGAAGTCCTGTGTGAGCAGATGGCTCATGTTCCTCCCTGGGCGGACGGGCTTTTGCTCCGTGCCGATGGGTATGTTTGTGATTTTTATAAAAAGGACTGACATTTTTCCTCAAACCGTCAGATTTCACCTCCTGCCAAGGCTACCTGGTAGGAGGTGTTTTTTTATGCAGGTGACACAGATACCGGACGGCATCATGAACACGGAAGTGTCGAAGCCGACCAATGAAGAAATGCAGAACAAATACAACTATTTTCTTGCGGAACAGTTAACAAAAAAGCTGCTCGATAAGGGGCTGATTTCCGTTGACGAATTTGACAAGATCATGGCGAAAAACCGCCGATCTTTCTCTCCGTTTATATCGAAGATTATCCCGTAAATGAGTTGCTATTTCGGGCAAAAAGAGTGATGTATAGACTACCCCTATTAAAAAGGATGGTGAGACTATGAAAAAGATAACGAAAATCGAGGCGGCAAAGGACAGCGGCAGGAAGAAACTGCGCGTTGCCGCCTATGCAAGGGTATCCACGGACTCCGATGAGCAACTGGTGAGCCTGGAAACGCAGAAGAACCACTACGAGCGATACATCAAGGCACGGCCTGACTGGGAATACGCCGGACTGTATTATGACGAAGGGGTGAGCGGAACATCGATGGCAAAGCGTGACGGTCTGCTTCGGCTTTTGGAAGACTGCGATACCGGGCTGATCGATTACATCATCGTGAAGTCCATCAGCTGTTTTTCAAGAAATACGGTAGACAGTATAGAGACGGTTAGAAAACTCTGCGAAAAGGGCATTTACATCTATTTCGAGAAGGAAAAAATCGACACCGGAAAGATGGAGGGCGAACTTCTGCTCTCCATTCTTTCGAGCCTTGCCGAGAGCGAATTCGGCAAACGTAAGGTATGCATCAATATCCTCATCCGTATAAGAGAAGCGCTTATTCCATGAACCAATCGTTTCCTTCTGTCCGGTGTTTACATTAACTGTTTCAATCTGTCCGAAAGCGGCGTTCGTCTGAGCATATATAAAGTCGATATTTCCACTGTTTAAGGTATCCCCGATATTGTAATAAAACGGGTTGGAATAAAAGTTTCCATGGATACCGGTGATGGCGATCATAACCGTATCAGCGGACCGTTTTTCCTCTGGCCGGAACAGAACGCCATTCAGGACGGAACCTCTTTTTGTCGGGACATTTAATCGAAACATCATTCCTGCTCCCTCCTTCTGAATACGCACTTGTGTGCCTGTGATGAGTAGCAGGCATTGCAGGAGACGCATTTTGATATAACATTCGGATCGGCTTTCATCTTATTTGGAAGATCCGGTTCTCTTAAGAGCGGTCTGGAAAGGGAGATAAGCTCGATATCCGTTTTGTTCAGAACATCTTCCATTACATCCAAGCTTCTAAAGCCCCCGACTACGATGACAGGACAACTCACTGCTTTGGCAACTGCGGCCGCGACAGGAACAAAGTATCCCTCGTTCACATGCGCTTTGATGCCGCCGACAGACGTTCCGTTTCCGCTTACTTCGATGGAGTCAATGCCGGCCTGATCAAGAAGCTTGCAGATGGCAAGGCATTCCGACTCTTCCAGTCCGCCATAGGTAAAGTCACTGCTATTGATCTTAACCGTGATATGAAGCTTTGGTGCAGCCTCCCGAATGCCGCTCACAATATCCAGAAGGATACGAGAACGGTTTTCTGTTGATCCACCATATTCATCGGTACGATGGTTGACTGCGGGACTGATAAAACGACTCAGAAAGAAGAAGTGGGCAGCGTGGATCTGCACTCCGTCAAAGCCAGCTTTTTCAGCCCGGACAGCGGCGGAGGTGAACTGGCTGATTACGTACTGTATCTCATCAGAAGTCATATCATCCGGTTCCACATGCATAAAGCGTCCTTTGATTTCTCGGTAGTAGGCTCCAAGGGCAAGCTGCGTGATGACGGGAGTTCCTTCTGCGTGAATGATATCCGTCAGTCTTTTATACTGCGGAATGAGGGAGTCATCACAGAGTCGCATCATGCCGCCAAAGTAGTAGTCGTGTAGGCTGGCGCTGGTAAAGCCTGTGATGATGGCGCCGACTCCGCCCTTTGCCAGTCCTTCGTATATTTCGTATGCTTCTTCTGTTACGCTACCGTCAGGGTTTGCAATACCTTCCCAGGTAGCAGAGCGTATGAGATGGTTTTTCAGAGCGATATTTTTCAGCTGTTTTTCTTCAAATATTTTCTTCATGATAGGGTTCCTCCATCTTTGTTATTGTCATTTCCTGAAAGCCATGTATTCCGGGAACATCTGAACGGTCTGTCATGGTATATTCCACCTGAAGCAGCAGGCCATCAGGGCGTTCTGTGAATTTATAATGTGCGGTGTGCAGAAAGAATTCATACTTTAGTGACAGCGTTCCATAGTTGACTGATGTATCTGAACTGGGATCAAAGAACATATCCCCCTCAAAAGCACCGACACGATGTATGAGCATGGCCTTTTCAGATGCCTCGATTCCGACTTTTGTAATCGCGTTCCCGGTAAAGTCAGTATATACAATGGTGTGAGTGCCTTTTTGCGTTTTGTATTCGCCAATGTAGTTATTATTTGTTATTTCTCCATCGAGAGAACTTCTTAACTTTATACGCACCGGATAAATCATCTTTTCTTCCATTTATTCATTCCCCTGGTTCGTTTCTTCGAAAATCTGCTCCATCCTGATGTCCGGCACGATCCATAGAAGTGTCATGGCCAGAAGAAGGATATAGGAGATAAAGAGTAGTGGTCCAATAAAGGCGAAGACAAGAGCAGCGAGTTCGAGGATAATGGTTGCCAGTTCCTTTGTTCCCTTGTTTAATCTTTTATGCGCAGAAGAATCCTTATAGCTGGAAAGGATCGTTCTTTCGACCAGTATGAATGCCAGAGACTCAACGAGATTCACTGCAACATAAGTAATCGTTGGAAGAGATGCGAAGTTTGTCTTTCCATCCCATGCGGTTGCTACGGGATAGAAGGACAGGGTGAACAGGTAAAAATGGTTTGCCCAGATAATCTTGCCGTTAATATGGTCCGTAACCTTCAGCAGATGATGATGGTTTGCCCAGTTGGTTCCGATCATTATAAAGCTGACAGTGTAAACGAGAACAAGAGGCAGTATCTCTGTAAGGTCTGTGAGGTTTTCGCCCTTGGGCGGTTCTATCAATAAGACTGTTATAGTGATGATAATGGCGATTACGCCATCGCTGAATGCTTCTAATCTGCCATTGTCCATGAAAAAGCTCCTTTACAAATTTGTCAAGGTCTATTATAATGTGGTACAAAGAAAAAACAAGAAGGCATAATATTCTTTTCAACTATAAAAAATATAGTAATGGAGCTAGAGATGAGTAAGAAACCGTTACCCAAAGAAGAAAACATCTATGAAACAGATTGCCCAATCCTCTATGCGATGGAACTGATCGGGCAGAAGTGGAAGCTTCCGATTCTGTGGTATATCGCTGATGCGGAGAATCAGACACTCAGATATCGTGAACTGGAGAGAAAGGTTGTAGGTATTACTGCGACCATGTTGACGAAGTGCCTTAGAGAACTGGAGCAGGACAAGTTCATCACAAGGAAGCAGTACAGTACGATACCTCCGACGGTGGAGTATTCACTTGCAAAACGTGGTAAGACATTGATTCCGGCATTGGAGTCGGTATATCAATGGGCTGACGATCAAATGAAGGAAAAAATTTGACTTCTGGACTGATTTCCTCAAAGCAAAATTTCGTGGACTGTTCTAAATCCGACATTTGCGAAACTGTTGACATTCATAGTGAAGTCCCAAGGCATGTGGAGACGGTAGCGCTGCTAGAAAAAATTTCCTGAATTTACTAAGGACGCTTAAGGAGGGAAGCTTGTGAAGGGTTCAGAAGCTAGGATGACGGTATTCATGGAAGGTGCTGACAAACGTTTTGTGATACCGGTATATCAGAGAAAGTACGATTGGCGATATGAGAACTGCCGCCAGTTATACGACGACTTAAAGAAGATCGTCAAGGATGGCAGAGAAAGTCATTTCTTTGGCAGCATCGTTTCTGCTGTTGTTCCGAATGGAAACAAAATTGAATATCACATTATTGACGGTCAACAGAGATTAACGACGGTCTCCTTATTGCTGTTAGCGATTCGCAATCTTATTGCACAGGGTAAAGTAAAGCCAGTCGAAGATAAGCTGGATGAACAGATCAGTCAGCGCTTTCTTATATCACCTTGGGCGAATTCGGGTGACAAGATTAAACTTCGTCCAGCTAAGAGTGACAGAGAAGCGCTGATAAAACTGTTTGGTGACGAGAAAGATTATGACTGCAGCTCCAACCTGACCATCAATTATCAGTTCTTTTATGATATGGTGATAAAAGAAGAGGTTGCAGTAGAAGATTTATATGCTGCTATTGGTAAACTGGAAATCATCAGCATCACATTAGACAAAGGCGATAACGCACAGATTATTTTTGAAAGTTTAAATGCGACTGGGCTGGCTCTTTCAGAGGGTGATAAAATCAGAAACTATATCCTAATGGGGCTTCCTGCTCAGGTACAGACGAAGTATTACGATACATATTGGGAGAAAATTGAAAAGTGTACGGATAATAATGTCAGTGATTTTATCAGAGATTATTTGAGTATAAGACAAAAGACTATACCGGCAAGAGGGAGGATTTATAAAGCGTTTAAGAATTATGCTGTATCTCTTCCCATCGACGACTTGCTTACAGATCTTCTCCGATATGCAAGATTCTTTGAGAAACTCCTTACGTGTAAGAGTGGATTAAAGGAGAAGAAATTAGATGCTTGTTTGTATCGTTTAATGCGTCTGGGGATTGTCGTTACTCGTCCGTTCTTTATGGAAGTATTCAAATTGCATCAGGAGAAAGAGTTAAGCACAGACGATGTGTTGAAAATATTTTTAATCACTGAGAATTATTTATTCAGAAGAAATATTTGCGAGGTACCTACCAATGCCTTGAATAAGATTTTTTTGAATTTAAATAATGAAATCCGTTGCTATAATCATAAAGCAGATGATTATGTTTCAAAGTTTATATATATATTGCTTTCAAAAAAATGGAACCATCGATTCCCTGATGACAATGAATTTAAAGTATCTCTTGCTGAAAAGCAAGTATATTGGATGCGTGGTAATTATAAGGTATATTTGTTTGAACGTTTAGAAAACTATGGAACTGTTGAAACTAAAGATATTTATAAATATCTTGATGAAGGTATTTATACCATTGAGCATATTATGCCACAGAAATTAACGTTGGCTTGGTGTGATAGCTTGGGAGAAGATGCTGAAGAAATTCATGAAACATGGCTTCACCGCTTAGCAAATCTTACCTTAACGGGCTATAATCGCAGTTTGGGAAACAAAACTTTTGTTGAAAAACGTGATACGAAAGAAGGTGGCTATAAAAGCAGTGGTTTGCGGATGAATCAGAAAATCGCTGCAAAGCAGACGTGGGGATTGGCGGAGCTTAAAGAACGCAATGATGAAATGCTGGAATTGGCGATGGAAATTTGGAAATATCCGATAACAAATTTTACACCATCACGAAAGGCATATGATTCCTGTACGTTAGACGATGAGACGTTCGATCTTACTGACAGAGAGATCGCTAGATACAGCTATTTAACGATAGAACAGACCGTAAAAAATTGGACGGATATGTTTGAAGATCTTGTCAAATTTTTCTATCAAAAGGATAAGTCTGTACTTATCTCACTTGCCTACAAAAAGAAAGAAGACACGGTCCTTGCTGTATATGTCAGAAACAACAAATCTGATTTGCGCAGTGCACTGAAGATCGATGAAAATCTGTATATCGAACAGAATACAAGCACAGCAGTGAAAATTTCTATACTCCGGAGAATCTTTGCCTTGTATAAAGCAGACCCTATGGACTTGGTATTCTATCTCAAAGATTAAATGGAATAAATGGAATTAAATAGTTTGCGAGTGGTTATCGCACTGAAGCATATTTATTCTTTCTGTTTAGAGGAGGCTGAGCAGTAATGGCAAAGAAGGAAGTAAAGACTGACCTTTGGGTCGCAAAGCAACTCGATGAGTGCGGAATCAAGTTTGACGCGCAGGGTAGCAACAAGAAAGAAATTGACGATGCTTTAAGAACGGCGTCGAAGCGAGGGACAGGCAAGGCGGGTTATCCCGAGTATGTCGCTGTCATTGGCGATTTTGTCCTCGTTATCGAGGATAAGGCAGCACTTGATAGGCATGTCAGCTTAACCGATAAGGGTGTGATTGACACGAATGTCAAGTCCGTGACCGATTATGCTGTCAATGGTGCTTACTTTTATGGGAAACATATTGCACAGAACAGCAGCTTCAAGAAGGTGTTCGCCGTTGGTGTTTCTGGTGACGAGAAGCACCATAAGATTACACCGTTATGGGTCGATGACCGTGAGAGCTATAAGCAGTTGCCGGATATTGAATCGTTCATCTGGTTCTCGCCGAATAACATTAACGAGTACTATACAAGGTATGTTCTGGAAGAGGCTACCGATGTTGAAAAGACGACGGAACAGATTCTCAAGGACGCTGCTGAACTTCACGAGTATTTACGTACCTATGGAACGTTGAAAGACCAAGACAAGCCGCTTGTGGTGGCGGGAATCTTGCTCGCACTCGATGAAATCGAGTTTGGCGGGTTCAGCGTCGATTCGCTGACAGGAGACCAGGTTGCAGGCAACCGCGATGGTGACAAGTTGATGAACGCAATCAAGACGCGCCTGACACGCTCCAATGTGGGGCCGGACGTAAAGAAAGATAAACTACTTTCTGAGTTTGCTATCTTGCAGACGAGCTTCCGCTTGAATGAAATTAACGAGACGTTGGGGAAGACGCCGCTAAAGTACTACACGGAGTTTTTGTACGAGCACGTGTTCAAGAACATCAAGTATCAAAAGACGTCCGAGGATTTCATCGGTCGTTTCTATGGCGAATTCATGAGCTATTCAGGCGGTGATGGGCAGACGCTGGGGATTATCCTTACGCCTCGTCATATCACCGACCTTATGTGCGATTTGGTGGACATTCAGCCGGACGACGTGGTTTTAGACCCGACGTGTGGGACAGCAGGATTTTTGATTGCTGCGATGCATAAGATGCTTTCCATGGCAGATAGTGAACAGCAGAGAAAGAGCATCAAGAAGAAGCAGCTTCACGGCTTTGAGCTTCAGAGTAATATGTTTGCAGTGGCTGCCGCGAACATGATTCTGCGTCGTGATGGCAACAGTAACCTTGAATGCAGCGACTTTTTGGTCAAGAATCCTGCTCAGGTGCAGATGAAGGGTGCGACGGTCGGCTTGATGAACCCTCCGTATTCGCAGGGTACGAAGGCAGACCCTAGCCAGTACGAGCTTTCGTTCATCGAGCACATGTTGGATTCGCTGACGGTGGATGCGAGGGCTGCGGTTATCGTGCCTCAGTCATCCATGACGGGAAAGTCAAAGGTAGAGCGGGCTTTCAAAGAAAGCATTATGAAGCACCACACACTTGAGGGTGTTATCACGTGCAACACGGAAACGTTTTACGGTGTGGGCGTGAACCCGGTTATTGCCGTGTTCACGGCGCATGAACCGCATCCAAAGGATAAGATCTG
>ERZ773051.1062-NODE-1062-length-16022-cov-5.254963_pt1 | contig 16022 bp, 27 predicted proteins | sample MGYA00580631_ERZ773051 | MGnify/ENA primary metagenome ERZ773051 (study PRJEB29015, sample SAMEA2738137) | human oral metagenome | biome: human oral; feature: human-associated habitat; material: saliva | place: China | collected 2204 ...
CATCGCTTGCCGTGGTCTTCATCGGATTCCCAGCTAAGTCATACTCAACATGATTATCCTCAACATCCGACAGGCTTATATGCTCTTCAAAGACCTCGTTAAATATCTCTGACATTTCTTCGACGCTGAAATCTTCTAAAGTCTCGCCAGTCAAGATACGGATTCCAAAATGAGGCTTAACAAACTCTGGGACCTCTGCATCTTGCCACATCTCAAAGAGGCGTAGAATGTTATCAAAGGACAGATTAAGGGCGTACTCTTTATTATCAATAACTAACTTGTCTGTTAGTCTTCGTGACAGATCAAGCATTTAGGTATTTGTCTAGGGCGGCTTTTGAGTTTTGGTTTTCAAATTCCTCTGAAATACCTTTGATAGCTTCAATGAGATAGAACATAGCGTTAATTGTTGACTGACCAGCGAATGCATAGACTTGTTTAAACGCTTCTTCATCATCGAATACTTGGTTGAAACCATCTTCTACCAATACTTTCAATGCTCCAAGAGCTTCTTCATCGCTTGTCTCTTGGAACGCTTGCCCTTTGGCTTGCAAATCCTCACCAACAGCCTTCATACGTTGGATGTTGCCGTCTGACACTGGGAAATTAAGTTGAAATTCACCAAAATCGACTGGAATGACATTGCTACGTTTTTTAATTACTACCATGTTGTTATTTCTCCTTTTGAATACGAAAAAAGAGGGCAAGGGCTAACCCCCACCCTCTTAGTTGTCTTATCTTCTTTATTTAATTAGTGATTAACCAACGCTTGATGGCGAGTTGGTATCTGATGATGAGCTAGAAGTCACTGCTGGTGTCCCAGAAGGTGCCGCTGGTGTTCCAGTAGCTCCAGAAGCTGCAGTTGCACGTCCAGCCGGTGCTGATGTGATGTCGTGCTTCTCTGGTGTGCGTGACCAGTTAACTTGGAACTTGATTGTCTCAAGCTCAGACGCTTCACCGTCACCGACTTCAATTTCAGAAAGTCGAGCAAGACCTTCTTTGTAATATTTTCCTGTTGGTACTACTTCTTTGTACCAGACAATAAGGTCATCACCTACAGCGTCTTCTTTATCAGCAACAAAGTCTTGAGCTTTATCACCATGGTCACGGTGTCCTTCGAATGAACGACCACGAGATTTAGAAGTGATGATTTTTTCTTTAGTACCGTCACCGTCGAAATAAGCAACGTCATCATCTTCTGCGTCATTCTCTGGTGCAGATTCTTTGATACCTTTGGCGATCCAAAGATACTTATCATCAGTTGGTGGTGTGTCTGGATGTTCTGGGTCGTATGGTGCGATATAGTGTTTGCGAATCGCATTTTTAAATTTAGCCATTAATTAAGGCTCCTTTCTACTTCAATAGTTGCTTCTAAATCAAGCAAATAAATGTAATAATCTTGGTCATTGACATCGTTGAGGCTTGGTGTCTCAACTTTCAACGACAAAAATGTGTAAGAATTGTTCAAACTTGGTAATTCAAGACCGATTTTGGAAAGCTCAGTGTTGATTTTCCAAAGGACAGCATTAACTTTCTGTTGGTCTTTGGACTTGATAGCAATTTCAAACGGTAATGACAAAATCTGTGTACCAGCCATGTCTTCGTCTTCCACTTTGCCACCAGGTAAAGCATATATTACCAAGTCTTCACCTTCATTTAGATAGTCCAGTCGAGGTGTTAGTGGCAAGCCTAGACCAGCTAGAAATTCTTGCAACACCTCTGAAAAATCGTTGTTATTCATTACTTAACTCCCATTGCTTTAATCGCCACTTTGCCCCAATCTTTCTTATGTTTGGCAGCAGCCTTTCTATCCCAACGTGGGCCAGTCCCTGGTTTTGGTTTTTTCGCTAACAGTTCGTCTTTTTTTGCAAAGAAAAATTTCCGTTGTTTCTCTGAGAAGAACAACTTAAGTCTGCGGTTATAAAACCTAATTCTTGCATATTTCGTTGACCACGTTAACGTATCAACGTTTGCATGCCCAGACTCTCTCAGTTTCCCAGACTGCATAGGAACAAACTTGCTCATATCCAAAAGCATTTGGTCAGTCATGGCAATTTGACCACGCCTAACAGCTTCAGGACTGCATTTCTTCTCAAGTCCTTTTAAGTCGACCTTAACGTTAACACTAGCACCCATTTAGATCACTTCTACTTCATAACATAGGATTGATTTTTTGAATGGATGATACTGTGGAATTATTTTGCGAATGATGTAATTCCTGTTCTCGTCAGCAACTCGACCATTCAACCAACTATCATCCAATTCGATGGGTGCGTACTTTGGATAGATCATGAGGACTGAGGAATTATTCTCACTTCGGTCTGCGCCACTACCAGTGTGAGAAACCGACCTATCAAACCTTACATGTTTTAACACGATAGGGTCTGAGTAAGTCTCTTTCCCCCACTTATCTTCGCCATCGGGCTTTTGAATAGTAACCGTATCAACCAACATGCGTTTATCTATCATAGTCCACCCCCACAATTAGGCTAAAACCTGCTTGTTTTAGGGCGTTTTCAGCATCCAAACATAAGTTAAATTGCTGACCTGCTGTAATTCTGTGTTTACTGCCATAATCAACTCGTGTACGGCCAATAGTAACGCTTGACATGGTTTGCTTTTCATCGGCTGTCATGACGCCTGAGGTGTCTAGATAGGCAATCTGGAACGCCATAGCTAACTTAACAGCTTGTTTGCGATAATCTGCCTCTTTCTCAAAGTCTATATGCTGTTGATAGATGCCTTGAGTATAGAAATTAATAGCAATTTCTGCTCTTTTTTCTAGCTTGTCGAAGTCAGCCACTTCATGAAAGCCCATGTCAACAAATTCTTCTTTTGTTAAATAAGACATAGTAACCTCCTTTTCAAATAAAGGGGTTGCCACCCCTTATTCATCGTCATCTTCGACCGTCTCAGTATCAGCTTTCTTAGCTCGAGTTGTCTTTTTAGGTGCTTCAGCTTCGTCAACTGGTACAAGTACCGCTTTAACATCAGGGAATGCTGTCTTGAGGTCTTTGTTAACCTGTGCAGCATGATCGTCTTCAAGTTCGATATGCTCGTCAACAATCACGCTCTTTCCAAGTGATGCAAAGTGTAAGTTTTTAGTTGCTTTGTATAGTGCCATGAGCCACCTCCTAAACGACTGTACCTGTCACTTTAACAATAGCTTTCTTGTTATCATCGAGAACGTAAGTACCACCTTTAGCAGCAGCTTGCAAAAGAACACCATCAAACGCTGTAGCTTCGATAGAACGAGCTGTAGAGATACCGACGAATGGAATAACGATTCCGTCTGGTGAGAACACAGCTAGTGTGCCATCTGGCAAGTATTGAGCAGGTGTTTCAACCAAAGTAAAGCCTTTGTAGCGAGCAAGACCATTGTTGTCGATAGATACGCTTGAACCTTTAGCAGATGTATTGGCAGTCATGTCAATGATTGCGTTGAAAAGCTCTGGGCGTAGATAGATCGTGACTGGTGCTGTTACTTCTTGGTTGATGTAGTAAGCGTCAACCTTGTTGAACAAAGCTTTCACTTTTTCTTCAGTAAAGTCAGCAAGAGCCTCAATAGAACCAGCGTTATCTGACAAGAATTTACCGATACGCTTGTTCATTTGGCGAGTTTGTGCCTCAGATTGCAATTTCAAACGGTCAGCGATTGCAGCGTTTAGATCGTTGTTAACAGTGTAACGGTCAAGTCCTTCGTGGATGGCAAGGTTGTAGTCATATGGGACATCTGTGTTAGCGTATTTGATTTCAGTCAAAGCGCCAAAGCGTGAGCCAGTTCCAGTGCCATCACCGAAACCACCATCATTTGCACCTGTTTTGTACTCTCCTACAACTACTGGTGTATTGTTGGTTTTAACAGAGAAGGCAGTGGCATTTTCTTGTACGCCATCCAAAATTTGAATAGGTGACAATGCGCCAGAGAAGGCTGCACGTACACCGAATACAGTTCCTAGAATGCCAGCGTATTGCTTCTCGTAGCGACGGACTGGGTTGTTTTGATTAGTAGCAGTCATTACTAATCTCCTTTCTTATTATTTCCCGTACCCATCAATGACAGCTTGGAATGGGTCAGCATTGCTTGAACCATTAGCGGCTGGATTCCCTGATGGTACGATACTAGGGTTAGGTGTATCGTTACCTTCCTCAGCTTGGAAAAGATAAGGGTCGCTTTCCTTTAGACTATTGATAACATCGTCAAGTTGTGGTTTGCCATTATCGTCAAGCTCAATGGCATCAACGTCAATGAATTTCATCAATGTTGCTGGATTGTGTGCCTTGGTGTCTTTCAAAGCTAGGTTGATAGCGTTCACCTTGTTGGTTTTTGCAAGTTCAGCAGCAGCATCAGCCTTGTACTTGTCGTATTCTGCTTGCAATTTAGCAAGAGCTTCTTTCTGTTCGGAACTTGTATTTGCATCAGTCTTCAACGTTTCAAGTTGTGCTTCTGTGTTTTGCAATTGGTTTTTAAGGCTATCTCGTTCTTGGGTTGCTGTTTCTAGGTCTGATTTAATGGCGTTCAAGTCCTTGCCGTGCAAAGCAAACACCTCTTTGACCTGTTCTTCAGTCAATCCAAGCCCTTGTAGTTCCTCGGTTGTAAATGCCATGTTTTACCTCCTTAGTTCTTTTTAGGTGGATAACTCCCACCGAAAAAGCAAAAATGTTATTTACTAACTCAGTTTACTTTGAATGTAATGGGTTTTTTTACGGTTTTAGGGCAACAAAAAAACACCAAGATTTCTCTAGGTGTCTCGTGTTAGATTTCCTGTGATAGCAAATAGAACAGGGTTTCTATAGTACCTCTCACGGTTTTCATCTCGATACAAGAATGGATGGTCATCAATATACGATTTCAAGGCTCTCTTTTGGTCTGTGAGCTTTGTTTTGTATTTGTCGGTCAATTCATCGTTGTGCATAAGTTCGGCAACATGTAACTGCTCTTTAGAGTTCCTGATAGCTCTCTCCATTGCTCTCTGCTTGCTCTGGATATTGGCGTTCTCTATGGCTTGTTCTTCGGTCAAGTCTTTCAAGTCGTCGTCAATATCGGGCATATAGTTAGCACCAGGAATAAACGGGGTCATGGTGTGTCCGCAGTTAATACCTTGACATCCACCAGGCTTACCATAACCGTAATCATCGAGAGCGTATATCTTAACACCTTCCTCGGTTCTAGCTTGCCCAGTCGTGACTATTTGATTTTGGAGGGGTGCACACATTTCCCGTGCCGCTGCCTTGATTGAGTAATAGAATGTATCAATCCCCAACTCTTGAGCTGGTCTCATTCGCATTTCGTTGAATGTCCGCCTAACGGTTGTGTTAATAACTGTCCTAGCATAATCATCAGCCCTTCTTCTACGACCAGCCTTGTCGGTATATCCATAGAAGCCACGCTGTTGAAACTTCATTATTGTTTCGTCAAGGGCTTCTTGATGGGTTGCCATACCAGTGACTACTTTAGCTACTGTAGTCTCTATGATATCCTTATACATCGCTTGGACACTCTTTGGGAGTGTAGTGTTGATAAGGTTGTGCACGTCATCGACCGCTTGATTAGAGTAACTAATCAGATCTTTCATGACTTTATAATCATAGGCGTTGGAGTTTAATTGCTCGTGAGTGTCTTTATAGACCTTATAACCTTCGTTTTCGATGATGTCCCTGATTAGTTCCTCGGCAATTCCAGACCTTTCAGCTATTAGTTTGACATTGTAATCGTTCAACATTCCCATGTCAGCCATCTTTTCTAACTGCCACAGATAGGGTTGCTTTTCAAGGTAATAAGTTCCACGGTCGTGCAACCGCTCCACAACATTGTCGAATAGGTCGTTACACAACTGACGATAGATGTCCGAGACATTATCAGCCATCAACATTAATTGTTGGTCGTTTAATTTAATTGGTTTCTTCTTAGTCATAATCTACTACTCCCCGTAGATATTAACCTCATCAGCAGTCCTAAAAGCGTTAGCACTTACCATAGTTTCATCGTTGATACTTTGGTAAATTTCTTTGGCTTGTTCCTCGGTCACGTTCAAAGTCTTCTCAATAGCCATTGTCTTAGGCACCAACCCAGCCGCTACCATCTTAGCCCAGTAGTCAAGTTCAGCATGACGGTCAGTGAATACACCGTCATCAAGGTTCACTGAAATCTCGTCAAGCTCTGGAACAGTCCCTTTGTAGATTCCAACAGCCTTACCAAGCTCACACATAGACACGCAAAGCTCTTTAATGGACTGTTCGACAAACGCCACAATGCTGTTGCGCATTTGATAGGTATCTGAGTTTTCACTGACAATCTCAGTAGCTGTCTTAACACCTTGACCGTCAAAGGTGAACATGCCACTAGATACACCTATCTGCATTTCAAATAGTTTTAGCCCTTCAGCGATAGCTGAGATGTAATCAGATGAGCGAATAGGTGTTGTAAGGTCGGTGATAGATCCACTATCCATATTGCTAGCTCCAACTTGCATGTAAACATTCTGTTCAACGTCAAAACGGCGCTTGAATGTGATGTTCCCTTGTTCATCTTGCACTTTGAGTTGTGTCATCTGCTCAGGAACAAGCACGCGCCTTTGACCCATCTTGACCTCCCACATGAATTCATCATAGGTGCGGTTAATAAAGTCAATGGTTGTCTTAGCATTGTCAAAGATAGATAAGCCTAATGGACTGTTAATATCTTTATTGTTCATACCTGGCGTTTTCAGGTACGTAAATAGTGGACGTGAGAGGTCTTTTAACACCGTCACTGGTTCAAGGTCGGGATAAAGCTCGCTTAAGTTGACACGTTCACCGAGCGTGCTATCTGTTCTTGATTTGTAAAGTTCGTTAGTGATACGGTACAGGCTCTTATCTTTCGTACTGCCATACGTATCGCCGTCCTTAGTCACCCACTCGTGAAATTCTACCAAGGTGTAGTACACGTTGTTTTTTCCCTCTGATTTGATTGTCTTCGTCAGAATAGCAGCGCTTGATACATCCTGTGTATTAGACTGTAAAGGCAAGAAAACAGGTGCTTGAATAAATGCTACACGTATCTTGTCACCGTCCACATAAGGGCGCATAGCAAGCCCACCAAGGGCTAAACAAGATTCCAAATAGCGTTCAAAGTTCTTGTTAAAGCGGTCATTGCCAAGCATGTCGTTAAGGAAATCATTCAGCGTATCATCATCCGCTGTGATTTCTGCTTGCTCATTATAGACAAGGCTAGCAATCTTCTTCGAAGCCGTACGTGCAATCGGTAAGTGATTCAGCTTTCTATGTTTTCTATCGCCGTCTGTGTTGGTGTATTCAACATCATCAAACTTAGATTGATAATAGCTTAGATTATGTTGGATACGATTAAACTCTGATTTTGTCACAGCTACTTTTGGATGATCTAGTATGCTGTTTAGGTTTGCTGTTTCCATGTTATACCTCCCACGGTTGAAAAAGTCTTTTATTTTCTGCATTAGGTTCATTGTTGTCCTCCTTATGAGTTACCCACACGCAAACCGAGTATTTTTGCGTTATCTAACACGAAGTACTGGGCAACGTCACACGTATGGTCATCATCTTTAATGACATTCGGATTGTCTGATTTAATGGTTTTCTCATCCCACCGATACATTTTATGCTCCTCGATGAATATCTTGTTATTCTCGATGTCGAGGTAATAAAAGCGCCCTTCTGTCAGCAATGACTGGAATGTGTCAATCATCGTCACCTTCTTTAGCTTAGCCACTGGATGCCATCTAATAGCAAAGTCAAGGTACATTTGGTTTCTCAAAGCTCCCTCTGCACTATCTATGGTGTACTGCAGGATTGGTACTTTATACTGTCCAACGACCTTGGTTGTGAAATAGTAAATATCCTGTGATAACTGGCTAGGTGCTTTCTTAACGACTTGCCCAGCTGGTGAGTAGTACCAAGTATCAAGTAAGATAACCTTTCCTTTGGCTGTGATACCAAAAGCACAACATGCTGTGGCTGATTGTTGGTGTCCACCGTCAAGCGCAAACGATATACCGATAAGCCTATCGTCACTTGGTAAAGCCTCCAAAGGGTGGAACGTAGTCATGTTGTAGATGTTGTTACCAAGTCCCACAGACTCGCCTAGATAGACATATCTGTAATAGTCGTAGTCGTTCTCTTTGATACGCTCTATATCAGCCAGCATTTGATCATTGACAAAACCTAACTCATCATCAAGGTAGGTGCTAGAATGACACAGATAATTATCTTCTGTCTTCATTTTCTCAAACCACTCATTAATCCAGCTGTAGGGATTGATAGGTGGATTGTAGCTCCAGAATATTTGTACGAATTTGGCGCGTGGGTGTTTCTGTCGCATAAAAGTAATGTTAGTCTGGTCAAACTCTTCAGCGCTTGAAAACTCAGCGGCTTCCTCATACCAAACAGCAACGATATTACCAATGTTGTTTGATTTTAGTTTTTGGTAGTCGTCCAAGCCATAGAAGTAAAAGGTCGAACCTGTCTTCTTATGCGTTATTTTAAACGGACTGACTGTCATCTTAAAACGACTAGTTAAACCAAATAGCGTTAGCCCCCACTGAATTTGATTATAGACACTATCCCTGATTGTGTTGGCTACTTTGCGGATAATTACAATGTTTGCTGTCTCACCTCTCACGATGTACCAAAGCATTATGATGATGAGTTTCAAAGTAATCACAGATGACTTAAACGAGTTCCGGCCACCCTTTAGGATGTTATATGGCTTTTTGGACTGCCAAACGCTTTTAAAGTGAGGGTTAACGTTCTTCTGAATATCAATGACCTTCATCGTCACCCTCCCAACTATCGACAATAGTAATCGTATCGTCTTCTATCTGTGTATCTGTCAACTGTGCTTTCAACCTCTCAATCTCAAGCTCTAGTTTTTCAGACTGTTTAGCTGTTGGGTAGCGTTTCAGAATTTCGTTAATGGCTTTGATAACTGTATTGTTATCTGCTTTTTTCATGATACGCTCGATCTCCCCCGTGACCGGATTCATCATGATAACTTCTTCATCACGTTTACCTCTGGCAATGTCAGAAAGGATAGAAAGTCCCTCTTCCGCATCCATGATGTTCGACTTGTGTTGCTGTCGTCTTCGCTTATGGATCTCTTCCATTTGCTCATCTATGTAAGCTTTTATGCCAACGTTTGCCAATAATTTATGTGATTGACTTCTTGCATAAGTTTTAGAGTAGCCAGCTTCTAGCGCTGATTGCTCGATATTCCCTGTCTTGATGTATTCGTCGGCAAAACGTTTCTGTCTTTCTTTCATCGTTCCTCCTTTCAATCAAAAAATCACAAGTATAATTACTCATGATTTCATTTTATATGCTAAAAGAGGGGATGTTTTACGGTTATTTCGACAGTGGAATGTGTTTGTAAGTTGCAAGTACGTAATCATCAAACCAGTCGTTAATCTGGGAATAAGCAGGGCTAGGACTTTTGTGAAGTATCTTTTGACATGCACCGATGACATTGATGTTCCTATACACGTAGACTTCCTTGATTGTCTTTAGCAACAGTTTGTCAGACTTATCAGTGTATTCCTCTGTTGTATTCCGTAAATTGGTTAGAAAGGCCGCTTCTTCAGAATTGCCTTTTAAAAACGCCTCGTGTATTTTCTGTTCTAGCACGGTCTTTTTTGGATTCTTCTTATCTCTCAGGAAATACCACCTAAGCCAATTAATTTCCCTGCTATGATTAATTGATAGGCGCTCTATTTTCTTCTTTGTCATTCTCACCACCTACACACCAAGCGCATAGGCACGGTACAGATAACGTTTAACGCTTGGCTTGTTACGCCCAAGCTCGCCCTTAGTTCGATATGCAAGAGTGATACGGTCAACTTCACTATCTAGACTCTCTGGCCATTCGTAATGGTTGAAGACATACTTAGCTATCTCACTGAATAGCTCTCTGGATAGCAGTCCTTCTAACTGAATTACCTTGCGAGGCGTTAGATTAACATGCTCTACATAGAGTGCATTGATAGCACTGTAGATATTCTTAGCTTCTCTCTTCGAGCAACCCTTAATTTCCATGATATGTGCCACGATACTGTTTGGATAAGTAGCTCTCAGTTGCTCCACTTCCTCACGATACCTCTGAAACAGTTCCTTAGTAAGTCCAGCATTTGCCTTATCAACGGCTTGGCGACCTGTGCTAGGTTTGCCAGTATAATGTTCTGACAGATAAGCTTGCAAGCCGTTTATCAGATTGCGTGAGAGAAACCCTTTTAGTTCATTAGCAGTGTCAGGCGACAGTCTAGAGTGTCCTTTAACCACATTGTAGAATCTCTGAAAATATTTCCTAGCTTGACGGCGGTCACACTGTTTAACCTCTTGGATGTGCTTGGTGAGCGTTCTATTATGTTCCGCTTTCAGCTTGTTAAATTCGTCGACTAACCGTTGGAATAGCTCCTCGGTCAGCCCAGCGTTGGGGTAATTACTAGGCATTAGTTCGCCTCCAACAATTCCGGATTTTCGTAGATGTTGCCGATGATGTACGTTGAATCAGCAACATTGCACAAGCGTTCGAAATTATTGTATCTAAACAAACTATTCGTCCACATACCTAAATCGGTTCTGTACTCGACTACACCATCCAACAGTCCGTCTTTTGTTCCCAAAACATCTCCTTCAAAGATTTCTTTGCCGTTCTTATCTCTCAATCCTGTTGATTGCATGAGGATAATATTTTCATCTCTCGGATGCAGTTCTATTTCTTGTTTTCTATTTCTGTAAATCTCTGCCATGCCGTTCATGGATTTCGTTTCTCTATCCCACGCTCTATATTTTGGGATCATTGTCCTCTCTCCTTCAAATAGCTAGGGATGTCATCCCCAACATTTACGCTGTCATACTGCTCCTTGCTAACAAGGAATTTCCCATACGCTCCGCAATCAATCGTGTAGAGCTTGCCTACCATGGATTTTCCAGTGACCTTGCCATGTAGCTCCACTGCGTTATCTGCCTTGTGGATAAGTACCATCTCAATCGGTCGGTTGACTACGCTGATTACTGTACCAATGTTAATCGCTAGCGATAGCACTAGCAGAATCGTCGCTACTATTAGCTGATTTTCTCGTTTAGAGATCTTCCTCCTTGACGAATGTTCCATTTACCATCTTTCCCTTTCTATTCTTAATTTCCTCGTATGCAATGCTTAGACATTCAGTCACATCTAGGTCTAACTGGTGAGCTAGCACGATAATCGTTACTAGCGTGTCACCAATAGCGTCTTTAAGTGCTGCTTGTGGTTCCGTGAATTTGGTTGGTTTCAAGAGTACATCTCGAATCTCACCGACTTCCTCAGTAACACGCATCCACTGTATCTTCGGGTCTGCTTGCTTTAAGTTGCGTTCATCAGCCCAATCATTGATACGGATGATTAAATCCGAAAATGTGTTATCAGGGTCGTAGCCTAGCAAATAAGGGATTGATACATTGAAATGGTCAGCTAACTTCTTAGCGTTGCTCCCTTTGATTTCGTGGGTGCCGTGTTCCCAATTTAAAATAGTCAGCTTTGTAACATCCATTAGTTCCGCTAGCTCTACTCTGGTCATTCCTTTTGATTCTCTTAATTGTTTAAGTCTGTTCATTTCCGTCCCCCTCGAAATAGTTGATCGTAGATGTAAGTGACCACTAAGACGATAATTTGAACTACTATCATAGCGCTTATCACTCGTTGGTCTTTTACTGCCAATCCCATCGCGAAATCAAGGAGTAGTGCGCACGTTGTAAACTCAACTGCATCCATCTATTCCACCTCCTCAACTTCCACGCCTTCACAATCGAATACCCAGCCGAAAGAATTTTTTTTAAGGAACTCTTTCGTAAATTTAGGTTTAAAGAACATTGATTCAGTTTTGCTACTTAGTTTAAAAGATTGTTCTTCTGTATCATAGTTAAGGTAGCTATAAATCTTTCCAATATTTTTAAACCTAACCATATACTTCGTCTCTTTCTTCACCTCATAGCCAAACTGGTGCATGTTGACAATTATTTTGATAGCATTTTCGTTTTTGCGATACCAACGTGTGATATCGTCATTTAATGTTTTTTTAGGTACACAGGCATCTTCGTCCAAACTTTCAAACATATCCCAAGCCAAGTAATGTAAGTTTAAGTAAAATTCACCTTTAATTTCCTCATACCAATCCGCCACGTACTGCGGCACCACTGGTTTAGGGAACAGCGAATCATATAGGTCTTCTGCGTGAGCTATTGAAAGGCGTCCTACTGTTGCTAGCTTCTGTACTGCTTCATTTCTGGTCATTCTACTTACTCCCTTAATCGACATTTTTAAGTTTTACAGGCACCCACATTTTAGGGTTGTAATTGATCTCATATTTGTATTTTGAAACATTCGGTACTTCAACATCTTCTACTACATAAGAGACATTATCTGACAAACCGATAATATGTTTTTGATATTTGTTCTTACCATTTTCTACAACAATTTCAAGTTGTTTATCATGAGTATCAGCCTTGATGGACATCCTACCGCTCATTTGGAACATTACGTCATTTGTAATAGCATCAATAACCGTTACTTTACGAACAACATTAAAGTTATCCGATTCTTGAGATAAATTTTCAGATACTCTATTTGCTTCTGTGCAACCAGTTAAAAATAATAAACCACTTACAGCAATAATTGCCATTTTGCTTAATTTGTTCATGCTTCCACCTCACACATAATATTTTCGTTCCAAGTCAATCATCTCTTGCCTAAGCTCAATTCCCAGACGTTTGATTTTTGATTTATTAGCTGCCGATGCTGTCCACTTGTTAGGTGGTTCTTTAAAAAGTTTTTCACATTCTGAAATGTACCTATCATAGATACTATTTAAGTAAATCAATTCATCCATCACATTCCACCATTTCCATTGTATACATCCTAGAATTGCGATATTTCAATCTCAATCTATGCATTTCGTTGATAGCATCGTTCTTATCGCTGAAGACTTGCTCACTATCTTCCATGTTGTCGTAATAGACGATTACTTTATATTTCATAGCTCAATTAATCTCCTTCCCTTGTCGGTTACTTTTCATTCAAGCTCCTTGATTTCAAATTCAATGCGTGGGTTAGGACTGTACTTCTTGCGAGCTCTTAAATCGCAAACAATACTGTCATCCGTCCATACGATACCCTTCTTATCAACTTTGTTGTAACCAGCCTTTGAGATACTGTCAAAGAGTGCTTTGACCAAATTGTCAATATCGGGCTTTCTGAAATGCCAAAGCGTTTCAGCCATAAAACGCTTAAACATGTCCCACGTTTTAGCCCTAGCCTTTGGCGTGGGCTTTTTTGATACGTTCAGCGGTGCCTTCATGTAAAATGTGACATCAACCATAATCGGGCCGTCGAAGAATTGTCCGTCGTATTCTTGCTCAATGAGTTGCGAGCATTGTCTACGCCATGCCTTCATTTTAGGGTCTTCATAAGTCCCGAATTTGCTGAATCGTGGCCTTGTTTGAGGTTTGGGCTCGATGTTTAAAATCATCTTCATAGCTTCACCTTAGAATGGCAAATCATCATCACTGATATCAAAAGGGTTTGTGTTACCGTATGGACTGCTATCTCTTGCAAAGTTTGGCCCTTGCTGTTGCGGTTGCTGGTTATATCCATTGTTGACGTTTCCGCCTTTCGAGCTATTTCCATTTTGGAAAGAGCTCCCTTGGTTCTGTTGGTTGCCTTGACTATTGCGACTTTCCAACATTTGGAAATTCTCAGCGACAACCTCAGTCACGTATACACGTTGACCTTGCTGATTCTCGTAGCTACGGGTCTGAATGCGTCCAGTAATGCCAATCAATGCGCCTTTTTTAGCCCAGTTAGCCAAATTTTCAGCTTGCTGACGCCAGATAACGCAATTGATAAAGTCTGTTTCACGCTCGCCGTTAGCGTCCTTGAAGTTGCGGTTAACCGCTAGGCTAAACGTAGCTACTGCGATGTTACTGGTCGTGTATTTAAGTTCTGGGTCACGGGTTAGGCGACCAACTAGCACACAATTATTGATCATTGATTTTCTCCTATAATTTCATAATTTACAAAGTTGTCATCCAGCAACTTAGCAAACAACTTAGCAAATTGATGCCATTGATTCTCACCGCCGTGGAAAGTTAGCGAAAGATTGACCTTGTAAGGTTCAGTGGGTTTGCTCGACATTTCCTCGACTGGTTTAGCGTCTTCGATAACCTCACCAGTTTCAGCATTGACCGCTTTGATTTCCTCGCTAGCTGACTGTTTAGCCATTGCTTCAATCTCTGCTAGGCGTGCCGCTTCTGCTTTCTCTTTAGCTTCCGCTTTCTGCTTGCGTTCAATAGCTGCGTCACGATCCTTCTTCATTTGCTTGAGGATTTCAACTAGAGGTGTGTCATTATTTAACGCTCTAGTGTACGGTTCCGCTGGCAACTCATAGTCAAGGGCTTGTTCCTCAATCATGGCAATGTTGGCCTTGTATTCTTCAAGGCGGTCATACTCAGCCAAAACCAAAGCGTCGATTTCTTCGATAGTTTCTTTTTTGAGTTCCATCTTCTTGTCTTTGAAATACTTCTTCAAAGAATAGCCGTCGTACTTGTCCTTAAACGTGTCCTTGTCTAGCCCTGCCAGTTCGCATTTTTCTTCGAATACAGCTCTAACGTGGTCAGCTCGGAGCAATCTATTGTGTTCGTCAATCTCGTCTCGTTTGGCACGTAACTTGTTGATAAGTCCTTCGAGCGGCTCTTTAGATGTCTTGAAATTAGCTTCAAACTCATTAAGCGGATTCTTGTACACTTTCGAGATGTCTTTTCGCTTGTCGTCCAACTTTGTCAAGAGCCCATTGAAGCGTGTAAACTCCTTCTTAATATCGTCATATTCCAAGTTATCAAGTTGTTCATCAGACAACTCACTAACCGCTGTCTGAATAGCCTTGTCGAATGCGTCAAAATCAAAGCTGATTTTTCCCGGCGTATAGACCGGTTCGATTGTTTCCAAAAAATTGTTCGTTACGTCTTTCATGTCTAGTTTCCTCTCCTTTTATTGATTTCCCCTTGAAGGTCATTGACCACGATTTCAAGCCCAGGCACTAGCAACTCATGGAAATTGTTGAGTTTATATTTCTGTAAATAGTAGTTCCCGATAGCTTCAAAATCTTTGTTGCTTAACAAAGCCAACTCATTGATTTGTTGCATAATAAGGTCATGCTGATCGTTGCTAATAAAATTAGGTTGTGGGCTGTTTTGTTGCTGGTGTTGTGCTTGCGGTTGCTGATTTTGATGTGGTTGGTTTGGTCTCAAACTCTCTTCTGCCACTTCGAAGTGGTCCACATCTTCCTCGCCAATTGCGAATAATGCTTGCAAGGCGTACTTTCCAGCGTATGATTGTACGGCCCCTACCCATTGCGGTTCATTCATTTGCTTTAAGTCTCCGTTTCGGGTTTTCAAAATCGGTACGGGAGATAATTCTGCGAACGCTACTGCTTGCTCTTTCTCCTCTCGGTTAGATGCCGTTGCAATCGCCTTGATAAAAGTCTTGCCAGAGAATTCGACTAGATCATAGTTGACTACAACGCTCCAATTTGATTTTAAACTTTTAAAAGCGTTGTAAATGTCCTCGACGTGCCTTGAAGCGTACTTGGCAGTCCCTTCTTTCTTTTTTTCAAGTTGCATCCGTTGTTGCAACTCTGTAAATGTCATCTCTTCCATGTCATATCCTTTTTAAATACCCCTAATTCTCAAATTTTGGGGGTTATTTGCCGTTTTACCGTTCCTCTAGTGTAATTGTGCCACTAGATTAGTTAGGACAGTTACAAGCGATTTTTAGAGCCATTTCCTGCCCTTTGACTTTTTTAGGTGCCATAACTTCTTTTTGAGCTTGGCGTTTTCTTGAGCAAGTGACAAGATTCTGTCTTGCTGACTGTTGATAATCTCGCCCAGCTCACGACCTAAATTCATGTACTTGTTCCGCCATCGGTTCTCGACTTCATAAGTTTCTTGTTCCATATTTAATGCCTGCCCTCCCACCACTTCTG
>ERZ773051.1072-NODE-1072-length-15963-cov-3.459454_pt1 | contig 15963 bp, 14 predicted proteins | sample MGYA00580631_ERZ773051 | MGnify/ENA primary metagenome ERZ773051 (study PRJEB29015, sample SAMEA2738137) | human oral metagenome | biome: human oral; feature: human-associated habitat; material: saliva | place: China | collected 2204 ...
AAGATGGGAAGGAAACCAAGGCCGCGTCATGGCGCGACGCTCCCGAACCCATCGCCGACATCGCGGAAACCGTCGATTACGACCTCGTGGTGGTGGGAGCCGGCAACGCCGGCCTCATGGGCGCCATGACCGCCCAGCAGCAGGGTTTCAAGGTCGTCATCATCGAAAAGGGGCAGCAGGTCGCCTCGGCGCGCGAGGCGGTGGGCTCGATCGGATCGCGCCATGCGGGCGAGCACACCCCCGATATCCCCATGCTCATGAACCACGTGCGCAAAGCCCAGACCGGCGACGTGAACATGGCGCTCTGGCGCACCTGGTGCGACAAGTCGGGCGAGTTCATGGATTGGCTCGAGGACACCGAAACCCCTGCCGGCATGACCTTCCCCTTCGAATGGCATGCACCCGACGACCCTGAAGCCTACTACCCCGCGATGTGCACCAATCCGGTCATGGGCGAATTCAATCCCGAAGGCCCCAACTACGGCGCATACCAGCATCTCGAGGTCATGCGCGACCTCTTTCTCGAGGCCGGCGGCACGATCGATTTCCTGACCACGGGCGAGCAGCTCGTCCAGGACGAATCAGGCAAGGTCACGGGCGTTCTCGCACGTTTCAACAAAGACCAGTACCGCCAGTACAACGCGGCGAAGGGCGTCATCGTCTGCACCGGCGGCTACGGCGCGAACCGCGAAATGGTCGAGGATCTGTGTCCCGACGCCCTTAAGTACTGCACCAGCACCGCGGCCACCACGGAATCCGGCGACGGCATCCGCATGGCGCTCTGGGCGGGCGCATACCTGGAAGCAGGCGCAGGCGCCATGGTCTGGAACCGCGGCATCACCGATGACACCGAGCAGGTCGGTCCCGACATGGGCATGCCGCTCTTCCTTCCCGCAAGCCAACCCTTCCTGCGCGTGAACGTGCACGGCGAGCGCTTCATGAACGAGGATTCCACCTATCCCGAGATCTACGCCCAGGGCACGCGCCAACCCAAGGGATTCAGCTGGCAGGTGTTCGACGGCACGTATTGGGAAGACATCCAGCGCTTCGACACCGGCGGATGCTCGCGCCTGGCTCCCGCCCCCGATGGCAGCGCGTTCAACGCCGACGTGTACGATCTCGAAGCCATGAGCAAGGATCATCTCGACAGTTTCTGGATGCAGCCGCGCCTCGACGATGGCACGCTCAAGAAATGCGACACGCTCGAGGAGCTCGCGAAGACCATGTTCTCCGATGAAGCGGACCAGAAGGCCTTCCTCGCCACCGTCGAGCGCTACAACGAGGTCATGGCTTCAGGCGACGTCGATTACGGCAAGGCGGCCTATCGCTGCAGCACCGTCGATACGGCTCCCTTCTACGCCATCCGCACGACAGGCAATTTCCTCGTGACCATCAACGGCATCGTGACCGACACCGACAGCCGTGCGCTGCGTCAGGACGGCACGGTCATCGAAGGGCTCTACGTCTGCGGCAACGACCAGGGCGGCTTCTATCCGCACGGATATCCGAGCGAATTCACCGGCGTCAATGCAGGACGCTGCGGCTGCTTCGCACGCATCGCCGCCAAGCATGCCTGCGGCATCGCCTAACGAACCGTCCCTCTTGCGGGCGACGCAGGCGACGCGCATCCCTCCTGCACGGCGCCTGCGTGCTTTTCTCGCATGACGAATCGCATCCCGTTCCCATCAGGAAGCGGGATGCGATTCGTCGCATGCAGCCCGTCATCATGCGGTGTGGCGAAACCCGAAGAACCACGCACCTATATGATGCAAGAGAGGCATGCATGGCCGCGTCATCGCGCCCGCTCGATCCCTCCTGCGTCAAAGCGCCAGGTCGAGCAGCTCTTGACGGGAATGGACGTCGGCCTTCACATAGATATGCTTGACATGCGTCGCCACGGTATCGCGCGAGATGGAAAGCTCATCGCGGATATAGGGCACCGATCGGCCGCGCATAAGCAGGACGAACACCTCGGTTTCGCGCTGGGTCAGGCAGAATTCCGCCGAAAGCTCCGCGAGCCGATGCTCGGATGAGGATGCGCCAGGCATACCCGTCGCCATAGCGGCCATGCCGGCATCGGCCGAAGCATCGGCGCCGGCGGCGCGCAGTCCCTCATCGCCATCGGCGATCGATGGAACGGCGGCGCCAAACGAACCTGCACCCCGCACGAACGTCGTCTCCTCGGAAGCCGAGCTCGGAACCTTGAAACACGAATCGTCGCCGAGCACGAGCATGGTGCAGAAGACCAGTGCCACGATGCTTGCGATCGCAAACGTCGCGAGCGCACGCTCATCTACAGCCACGAGCGGCGAGAACCAAAGCAACGCAATGACGCCCAGCAGATCGCCCGCATGCACGCAGATCCATCCCCATCCATACGACTGCGTTGCCGTGGAAAGCCCGCGCGCGGCGAAGCGCGCGAAGTACATCTGGGTTATCGTGCAGAACGCGAAACGGGCGGCAAGCGAGATGCCGTTGGCGATATAGGGACCGAACGAATCGCCGTATACGGCGAGCGCCGCGAAGGCCGTTACGAGAAGCGGGCATATCCACCGGAACACGAACGAAACCGATATCCGCCGCGGACCCGACACCGAAACCATGCCCACGACAAGCATCAGCACGGCCGCCGCGATCATGACGATTTGAAGCCCCGACGCATCATCGGCCGGCTGCTCCCAGAATCCACCGGCGACGCAGGCAAAGAGGCATGCGAGCAGCACGCCCCAGCCGCTGCGCCCGAAGAGCCTCGACGCACGCGCAGGCTTCGACAAGAGCCGGTCATGCGCCGCAGCGACGTCGGAAGCATGCATGGCATCGGAGCCTTCGAGAACCTGCATGCGTGCAGCGCCTGCCAGAGAACGCTGCAGCATGGCAACGGACGCGATCGGAAGAAGCGCGACGAATGCGATGCCCACGACGCCCGACATGGATGAAGCGATAAGGATGAGCACGGCCGCCGCCAACGCCGAAGCCGGCGCATGCAGCTCAACATCTTCTTGGGACAACCCCGCATACCGAATGCCCCAGCCGACCCAGAGAACCGCGCTTCCCATACCTGAACCTATGGCCCCGACTCCATACGCGACCGGCGCGAGCGACTGTCCCAAAAACAGAAGCGGCGTCGATGCGCATGCCATTGCAGCGGATACCCAAAGCACGGCCGGATGATCCACGACGGCACCGAGGCGTCGCTCCACGAACACGAGGGCCGCAAGCGCAGCGATCGCCGACAGCACGGGAAGCACGGAGAGCGCCGATCCCCTGTTGGATTCAGTGAGGACGGCAGGGGCGAGCGATCCCATGGCATTCAGTGCGACATCGGTGTAGAACGTGCAGAACACCCAGGCAAGCAATAGTCCCCAACCCAGATATCGCACGCGAATCAAATGCAGCTCCTCGAGCACATGACCCCCTCGATCCTTCCTGCCGCCGATCGCACGAAACACCTTCCCGCACACGGAAAGAAACGCGATCGGCTCGGGCCGATATCCTATCACGCGACGAGGATCCGCCGCACGCCGTAAGCGAAAGCGCCATCAGGGCACCCAGCAGCGCTCCCGCAGCAATCAAGGAGAACTTCTTCTTGATGCCCCTCCTCCGTAGATCGAGTCAACGTCGCATGCATGCGGGACCTTCTCGCATGCACCATGCCACATGGCACTCTACGCACAAAGCGCCTTACGTAAGGATCAAAAGCGATGCGGACGAACGCCTTTCGGCCCAAAGGGAGAAGCGACGATTCCGTTCTGCGCAGAGCGGAATACGGAGACGCATCGAGAGAACCGATATCTCCCAAACAGACAATCGACGTTAGAATGGACAGAGTGAAAAAGCCGCATCGAGCAAGAAAGACGGCCTACGAAGGCACCTGTCGCATGAACGAAAGGAGCAAACAATGGAATTCATGAAGCTCGCCGCGCAGCGGTATTCCGTCAGGAAGTTCTCGGACGCTCCTGTCGAACCCGAAAAGCTTTCCGCCGTCCTTGAAGCAGGAAATATCGCCCCGACCGCGAAGAACCTCCAACCCCAACGCATCTATGTCCTGAACAGCGCGGAGGCGCTTGAAAAGGTGGACGGCCTCACACGATGCCGGTTCGGCGCCCCGGTCGTGCTCCTGATCGCCTACGACGCAGACGAGGACTGGAAGAACCCGCTTGAGGAAGGAATCCATGCCGGGCAGCAGAATGCGAGCATCGTGGCCTCGCACATAATGCTTGCAGCCACCGAGGCGGGGCTCGGCACCTGCTGGGTCAATCTCTTTCCCAATTCCCAGGCGAACGAAGCGTTCGGCTTGCCTGGATCCATCGTGCCCGTGCTGCTCATGCCGATCGGCTACGCAGCCCCGGACGCGAAACCATCCAGACTGCACGACGAGCGCAAGCCCCTTGAAGAGACCGTAACGTATGTGTAGGACCTATCGCGCCCGAACGTAGCAATCGTAGCGGATCGTCTTGCCTCGCAGGCCATAGGAAGGCTTCCTGCCCGCGAGGAACGGCCCTTTGAGCGGACGCTTCACGACGACCTTGCGTGGACCCGCCGTCAAGGCGGCGTCGAGGAGCGTCGATTCGTCGTCGCAGGGAGCTTCGAGCCGCTGGATCAGCTGAAGCTTCTTCTTGGCCACAGCATCTTTGCGCTTCTCGGGAAACATCGGGTCCAGATAGACCACGTCGGGCCGCCGGCCATCATGCATCGCCTCGTCCAAAGCATCGCGCGCATCGCCTTGGACAAGGGTCATGCGCGCGACGATCCCTGCAAGCTCAGGATCCTTCCGCGCACGTTCCATCGCATCGGCGAGCAGGGCTGCCACCACGGGGTTTCGCTCGAGGAGCGTGACCGAGAAACCGGAAGCCGCCAGCAGAAACGAATCCTCGCCCAGACCGGCCGTGAAATCCATGGCGACAGGCGCGAATGCCCCTTTGACGCGGCAGGCACGTACAAGCAGCTCCTTGGAAAGAACGCCTGCTCGCACGCGAGGACGCATGCGCGAAAAATCGCCGCGCACATCGACCCCGTCGTGCGAAAGCGTCAAGCCCTCGACGCGCATATGCAGATCAAGGCCGCATGCACGGGCGCATGCCTGTGCATGCTCGAGCCGATCGTCACGTATATCCGAGGTGCCGCTTCGTGCCATGGCGGCGCGGTTACGCGCGGGTCGCGCTCGAAGCAGCCGCTTTTCCGCGCCCGAACTTCAGGCCGTCGGTCAGGATGTAGACGACCATGCCCACCGCAAGCAACATCGGATAGAACAGAAACGGGATGATGGACACCGACGAGATGCCCGCGATGCCTGCTCCGATCAGAAGCTGAGCGCCGTACGGGATGATGCCCTGACCGATGCACGACCACGTATCGAGCAGCGATGCCGCCTCACGCGGAGAAACGTCGTATTCCTCGCTGATCTGCTTGGCGACCGAACCTGCCATCACGATGGCGACCGTGTTGTTCGCCGCCGCGACGTCCAGCAGGAAGACGAGCAGGCCGATGCCCGCCATGCCGCCCTTGCGCCCATGGAAGTGCTTATGGATGAACTGCAGGATGGCCGCGAACCCGCCGTGCTGACGCATGAGCGCGCCGATGGCCGCGACCAGGATGGTCACGATCATGGTTTCGAACATGCCGGTCGCGCCGGTACCCATGGACGTGAACGCGCTCACGAAGGAAAGCGTGCCGGCGGCAACGCCCGTCAGCAGCATGAGCAGAATGCCGATCGTCAACACCAGAAGCACGTTCATGCCGGTCATGGCGAGGATGAGCACGACGAAGTACGGTACGGCGAGCACCGGGTTGAACTCGTAAGTGCCCACAGACGCAGGCGCCGAAGAAGACGCGACGACGGCGATGACAACCATGGAAACGAGCGCGACGGGAATGGCGATCTTCGCGTTCTCGTAGAACTTATCCTTCATGGCCGCGCCTTGGGTTTTCGTGGATGCGATCGTCGTATCGGAGATGAACGAGAGGTTATCGCCGAACATGGCGCCGCCGATGACGCTCGCCACGCAAAACGTAAGGTTGAGATCGGCATTCGCCGACACGGCGACGGCAATGGGAGCCAAGACCGACACCGTGCCCGTGCTCGTGCCCATCGCAAGCGAGATGATGGCCGCGATAAGGAAGAGCCCCGGAATGGCGAAACTCGACGGGATGACCGAAAGCATCATGTTCGCCGTGCTCTCCGCACCGCCGGCCGCGCTTGCCAAACCGCTGAACACTCCGGCGAACAGGAAGATGAACAGCATGATGACGATGTTTTCGTCCCCGATGCCGCGCGCGCAATGACGGATCTTCTCATCGAAGGAAAGCGACCTGTTCTGCACGAGTGCCACGGTCAGAGCGACCATGAACGCCACGACGACCGAGATCACGTAGAAGCCCATCTGCCCGTCGATGGGCCTGACGTATTCGAAGTACACGCCCGACCCCAGGTAGAGCACCAGGAACACGATTATGGGCAGCAGCGCGAACCCATTCGGTCCGATCGCCTCGCCTCCGGACTCCTGGAGGCGCGCCTCTTCGACGGCGGCCGTAGCGGCCGCGGATTCGGCCTGGCCCGTTTCTCTCTTCTCAAGCATCGGTCTCTTCTTCCCTCGTCTGAACATGAGTTTTCGCATTATGGCATACGAACGTGAACGAGGGGTTTCCAAGCCGTCGATTCATACGACGCATGCGGCGAACGCACGCTCTCCTCAGGCATCCGCTCGCCTCACATCCTCGACGTCGCGATTCACGAGCCGCGCGCGGCGAACGCGCGGGCGATGGCGATCCCCGAAAACGAGGACCGGGAAATACGAGCACGCTTCTTTACGCGTAGATCTCCCGCTCCACGACAAGGTCGTTCTTGATCTTTCCGACGAGCTTCTGCAGAGCATCCACGCAGTGCGGACGAATATCGGCGCCGATGAGCACGTACATGATGGAATCGCCCACCTTGAGCACGCCTTCGTTGAGCCACACGCGCACGTAGTAGACGCCTGGCCAGGTGAGCGCTTCGGCAACGGCGGCATCCACGCCTGCCGCATCGTAGCTGAAATCGACCTGCGACACCTCTCCCAGACCTTCGGCGCCTTCGCGCACCTGACGCTTAGGCGTGACGCGCACGACGCCGTTGTGCGTCAGGTACATGCCGCACTGCGCGGCGCTTGGGTCGGCCTTCGCTTCTGCGAGCCATTGATCGATGGACGGATGTTCCTTCGGCATATTCGCGCTCCTTCTGTCATGCGAAAACGACTGCGATGCATTCGATGCGAATCGGATGTTCGGTCCAACGATACCACTCCCCCGGCAGAATGGATGCCCCGCAATGCTCTACCGCATGCGACGCATCGCATGCAGACATGAAATGCACAACGCCCCATGCCGCCTAACGGATATGCGTGCGCGCAGCGCATGACGCTCGAAGCGTGCGTGCGCAGCGCATAGCGCCTGGAAGCAACGCGCCCCACGCGCTGCGCGCATCGTCGGTCTTCACGCCGAGCAATAGAATAATTCCTTCTATTTCATTCTTTTTACAATATATATTTGACACTATGCAATGTATATCGCATACTGCACGGTAATGCACGATATATCTTACAGACGGAAGGCGGGCATATGGAAGGGCAGAAGAACCTTCGCATGAAAGCCGCCCGTGCGGCGCGCGACATGTCGCAAGGCGATCTTGCCGCGGCCGTAGGCGCCACGAGGCAGACCATAGGACTCATCGAGGCGGGCGGCTACAACCCGACGTTGAATCTCTGCATAGCCATCTGCCGTGCGCTTGGGTGCACGTTGAACGACCTGTTCTGGATCGAGGGGAAATCTCATGACTAGTTTGATGAAAACCTGGAACGATTACATGAAGCCCGCCGACGAGCGCGAGGAAACCGAGGGAGATCGCGCGTTCAAGAAGCCTTTCTGGTTCCTCATCGCAGGCATCATGGTCGTCACGTTCTATCTGATGTCGTACGTGCAGCTCGTGGACGTCCATCATCTCGATATATCATGACCGAAGGGGTGAAAGCCGCCTTGAGCGCGATCGTATCGGCGCTCTTCGCATGCATGGCCATCGCATGCATCGTCGTGGCGAACACCCAGCAGGCAAAGGGGATCTATTACGGATCGAAGTTCGGCCATAACGCCTCGTTTCCGCTCGAATTCACCCTCGCCTATTCCGCCGGATCCGCAATCGTCTTTTCCTGCACCCTCTTTGCCGTACGCACCATCACCGAAGTGCAGCTCGTAGGATTCGAACAGGCATATCTGCTGGCAAACTTCCTTATGGGAGCTGCATTCGGCATCTTCGTCTTCGGGTTTGCGGTTCTCGCCCTTTTCCTTGCCTGGTCGCAAGCCCGCAAAGCCGCAGAAGCCTTGGCGAGAGAGCTGGACGACTGACAAGGGTTCAGAGATGATGGGCGTGCGGAATCGATAGCGCATGCAGCTGTCCTCATGCCCGCATCCCCGGCATATCCTTCGAAACCCGCACGATCCCGTCTCCGCATAGGCCGAGGCACGAAACCGCCTTCGGGCATCCTACCCCAGCATGACCATGCAGAGGAAGGCGACGATCACCATGGTCATTAAGACGACGACGGCGATGCTCGCGGGAATGAGCCTGCGTTTCCAAACCGACACGACGGCGATCGTGTCGATGACGTCGAGCACGAAGCAGAACTGAAGGGCGATGTTCACAAGCATCATGATAACGCCCATCTGGCCCGACCGCCGAAGGCAGATGAAATACGCGAGTCCCCAAGGAACGAACGAAAGAAGGATCAGATAGTCCACAAGCATGAAGAACAGGGCGCCGAAGGGACCGGTGAAGAATGCGAGCACAATGCTCGCAAACACTCCGAACATGAAGAATCCCAGATAAAACGGCACCGTCGCATACCGCACGATGGCAAGGGACCTCATGAGGTATTCCTCATACGCAGGGGACGTATGCACGAACGCCCAGATGGCATTGACCAACGCGGACGCAAGATACAGGATGATGATAAGGTCGTACGGCCCGTCGTCGTCATTGGCGCCCATCAGGAAAAAGAAGCAGAACAGCAATGCAACCTGAACGATGGGAAATGCGTACCACCAAACCGCATAGGGTTTCTTCGGGAGTGTTCGGACGTCTTCCGGTGAAAGAGTCGAAATCTGCTCTTGCATGAAGCCTCCTCGCGCGGCGATGAATCCTGAAACACCATACCACGCGCGCGGGAAGAAGAGATCCGATTCAGCGACGATCCCCCTCCCTTCCGCATGCGACATGAAACGAAGCGCATGGCACGTCGAATGCGTTCGCATTATCCCCTTTATAGTTCAGAAACCCTGTATATCTGAACTTAAAACGAACGAAACGCACCGAATGCGGTTCAAGTTCAATGAATCATGGTATTCTTCCGTACTAGTTCAATTTAACCACTGAACTACGGAAGGACACGCTCATGGAAGAAACCTTCGCATCCCGCCTGCGCGAGGCGATGACGGCCGCGCGATTCAAGCAGGTCGACCTTGTGCGCACGGCGCAGATACAGGGTCGCAAACTCGGAAAAAGCCAGCTCAGCCAATATTTGAGCGGCAAGACCACCCCTCGTGCCGAAACGCTTTCATTCCTCGCGGAAGCGCTCGGCGTCACGCAAGACTGGCTTCTGCGCGGAGCGACGGAGGCGTCGGCAAAGGAGTCTTCTTCAAGCATACCGACGCACGCCCCAACGCACAGAGCCGAAACGCCCAGAATCTCGCATGCCAACGGCCGCACGAAAACCGTACGATCAGCCTCTCGCCTATCCCCCGTTACGAAATCCGCTCCCTCGGCAGCCGCCGAAGCCGAAGGCGCGCGACGTCTCTTCAGGAAGTCCTCCAAACTCGACAACGTGCTCTACGACGTGCGCGGACCCGTCGTCGACGAGGCGAACCGCATGGAGGAGGCCGGCACGCATGTCCTGAAGCTCAATATCGGCAATCCCGCCCCATTCGGCTTCCGCACGCCCGACGAGGTCGTCTACGACATGGCACGCCAGCTTCCCGACTGCGAAGGATATTCCGATAGCCGCGGACTGTTCTCGGCCCGCAAGGCTATCATGCAGTATTCCCAGCTCAAGAAGCTTCCGAATGTCACCATGAACGACATCTACACCGGCAACGGCGTCAGCGAGCTCATTAACCTCTGCATGCAGGCCTTGCTCGATTCAGGCGACGAAATCCTCATTCCCTCGCCTGATTACCCCCTGTGGACCGCATGCGCAACGCTCGCGGGCGGAACCCCCGTACACTATATCTGCGATGAGCAGGCCGACTGGTATCCGGACATCGACGACATGCGCGCCAAGATCACATCCCGCACCAAGGCGATCGTCATCATCAACCCGAACAACCCGACCGGCGCGCTCTATCCTCGAGAAGTCCTGCAGGAAATCGTCGACGTCGCGCGCGAGCACCGGCTCATGATCTTCTCCGATGAAATCTACGACCGCTTGGTCATGGATGGCGAAGAGCACGTGAGCATCGCTTCGCTCGCCCCCGACCTGTTCTGCATCACGTTCAGCGGGCTCTCGAAATCCCATATGATCGCCGGCTACCGCATCGGCTGGATGATCCTTTCGGGCAACAAGCGTCTGGCCGAGGACTATATCCTGGGCCTCAATATGCTGTCCAACATGCGCCTCTGCTCGAACGTCCCCGCGCAGTCCATCGTGCAGACGGCCCTCGGCGGACACCAAAGCGTCAACGATTACATCGTGCCCGGCGGGCGCATCTACGAGCAGCGCGAATACGTCTACAATGCCCTCAAGGACATTCCCGGCATCAGCGTGGTGAAGCCGAAGGCCGCCTTCTATATCTTCCCCAAGCTCGATGTGAAGAAATTCGCGATCGAAAACGACGAGCGGTTCGCGCTCGACCTGCTGAAGGAGAAGAAGATCCTCATCGTGCACGGCGGAGGGTTCAACTGGCATGAACCCGATCACTTCCGCATCGTCTACCTGCCCCGCATCGAGGTCTTAAGCGAAGCAATGGAGCAGATCGGCGATTTCCTCTCGTATTACCGGCAATAGTGCAGGAATGGAAGGCAGGATACGCATGCGTACGAACGCGGTCCGCATACGTCGCGCGACGTCGGATACGACGGCAAGGGTCGCGGCGGGCGAAATAGACGCTGATACGCGAAGCTCGGACGACGAGGCAACGGAAGCCGAAATCGAAACGCAGGAGCCGGCGAAGCCTGCGCATGCGCTGCGTGACAAAATCATCGCGATACTCTGCCTCGTGGTTACGGCGGTCCTCTGCGTGAAGGCGGGGCTCATGATCGCGGCATCCGACAGCAATTGGACGGGAGGCGTCATCCCCATAGCCGGCCTTACCTTCATAGCCTGGCGCGTCTGGCCGCGGGCCGAGGAATAGACGCGGGGATGCTTCTCGTTATCCAGTCGTCCAAGAACCTCATCTGCTCTTCCGTATGGAACCAATGCTCGCCATCAGGCATGAAGCTCGTCCTCTGTCACGCCCGCCCGCTCCATCATTGCAAGGATCAACTTCTCCATATCCACGATCGGCGAGATGATCAGCGCTTTTTCGATCGGCATCTCGGACAACGAGACCAAAGAGAAGTATGCGCCTATGCTCTGAGCGATAAGAAGGACCTTGCTGTATCGGGAATGGAGCGAACTGAAATATGCAGGGAACTCGAACTGCGCTTCCCATGGATACGCCGATGCGTAATCAAAGCCTATGACATCGTATGCATGTCTAAAGAGCTGCCTATATCGATCAGCTTCCTTTGGAGAGCCGCCCCTCCCGTGCACATATACAATCGCACCGTTCATCGCGACCACCCCTTTCTGAAACAAGACGATCGTACATAAATGCATAAAATTGCCTGTCTATGCATAATGATGCAAACAGGCCATCTGTTAATCATCGGTTAATTCCGTAAGAAAATATGAGGAAATATGAGCGATTTTCGCCGTTCCGTTGTAATTACAACAAACTGAAAACAGCCTGCCACCTGGGATTATCCAAATGGCAGGCTGCGAACGCGTGGTGGAGGCGCGGAGAGTCGAACTCCGGTCCATACCAGCTCATCCCCGAGGCTCTACAAGCTTAGTCTGCATTCGATCTCGAACGAATCACGCCTGCAGACGGGCTTGATGCGTCCATACCGGTTCCGTCTTAGCGCACGACCATACCGGTCACGTGACGTGCGAGCGTTCCCCGAAATGACGTCGCGCCGGGATGGGGAAAGGCCCGGGTTGACGAGCTGCTATAAATTAAGCAGCAAGGGCGTACTGCCCAGAGTAGTTCTTGTTGCCAATTAACTTGACGGTACCCCTGTTTATCGTGGCGAGGAGACCACGGCCTGCTCTTCGGTTCAAAACTGCCATGTCGAAACCGGTCGCCCCCAATATGAGGCTTCGGGCGCGACGCACCTGCGCTTCCCGCCCGAAGGGTTCGACGGCGTTCAGCCGTTCGATTATGTAGGTGCCTGGCATCCACCCTATCAAGGTGCACGCCGCTCGTCAACGTGAGGGACGAGCTATCTTACTTGAACCACTGGCGAACATCAACGAGATCGCGGAATTCGTCCGATGCCTCTTTGAGGTCCTTCATCGTGGCAGCGGTCTCGCGTGCGAGGTCCATGCCGCCCTTCGCGAAGCTCTTCACGTCTCCCTGCGTCACGCCGAATGCAAGCTCCTCCGTATCGGGATCTTCTTCCTCGGCCGGGCAGTAGTCGTAATACGCGCAGGCGTCGCAGTCGCCGTCGCAGCCGGCCGCATAGTATGCCGCCGCCTCCGCGTACAGCGCGCGCTCCTGCTCGCAAAGCGCCTCTTCCTCGGGATCGACGACCGCATCCGCTGCCGAATCCTCGACATTGGATGCGCCTTCATCCTCGGCCTGCTGCGCAGTCGCAACCTCCGACTCCTCGACCTGAGGCTTGCCCGCTTTCGGCTTCTCGACCTCCAGCTTCTCGGTCTTCAGCTGTTCGGGCTCGGGTTCTTCCTCGTCCACGAAGTCGCCGTCGCACACGTCGTAGTATGCGCATTCCTCGCACTCGCCGTCGCAGCCGGCATCGTACATGATGCGCCATTCGGCACGCAGGCGTTTCTCACGTTCTTCCTCGAGCTGGGCCTTCAGCGCTTCAAGTTCCTCGTCCTTGCCGCCACCTTTCGCAGACGATGCGCGAGACGCGGCATTCGAGCTCTTCATGCCTGATAGAACCGAGCGTGCGGTGCTCTTGGCCTTCCTCTTGAACAACGACATGCATCCCCCTTACCGCGAGCGCACCTTCATCGCACGCTCGATTTCCCGCTTGGAATCGCGCTCTGCCATCGCGGCGCGCTTGTCATAGAGCTTCTTGCCGCGCGCAACGGCGATTTCGACCTTGACACGGCCATTCGCGTCGAAGTACACGCTGATCGGCACGATGGCCATGCCCGCATCCCTCGTCTTCTGCTCGAGATAGCGGATCTGGCGGCGATGCAGCAGAAGCTTGCGCACGCGATCCGGCTCGCGATTCGCGATGTTGCCATGCGAATACGGCGGGATATGCAGGCCATGCAGCCATGCCTCGCCATGCCGGATAAGCGCGAACGTATCGGTGAGCTGGCAGTTGTTTTCTCGAAGCGAACAGACCTCGGTCCCGGAAAGGACGATGCCCGCCTCGAACGTCTCGATGATCTCATAGTCATGGAACGCCCTGCGATTCTTCGCGATCGGCTTCTTCTCACGAGACATGCGTGCATCCTCCTCTCGCATACCGGCCCCGCCTCGGAGCGCATTGCAGCGGTAATTTTCCTATTATAGCGACTACGCGCGCATCGACGCGAGCCTCATCGAGGTCTCCAGGAAGCACGCGAATGCCGTGAAGCCCGCCTGTTCGATGCAAGAGCGAAGGTCGCCGTGCGCGCATAGGGAAAGACGGCGACGACGCGAATGCGCACTGCATCTCCCAGCCGCACGACATCACCGCTCTCGGTCCCTGCAAGCATGCGGCGCGCTGAATCGAGATGGAAGAATTCTCCTAGATCGCGCATCGGCACGAATCCCTCCGCACCCATTTCGATGCGCACGTAGAACCCCGATGTCGAAACGCCCGAAACCATGCCGTCGAACGGCTCGCCGATATGCTCTGAAAGGAGCTCGTACACCTTGAGCTCCTGCGATTCCCGTGCCGCCGTCTCCGCGACCTTCTCTTGCCGAGAGGCATGGTCGGCTATGGCGGGCAGCGCCGCCTCTTGCGCAGACGTCGTGCCGTCGCGTCCCTGCAGCACGGCCTTCAGCAGGCGGTGCGCCATAAGATCGGGGTAACGTCTGATAGGACTCGTGAAATGCAGATAGGCCGTGCTCGCAAGACCGAAATGAGGCTGGCATTCCGGCGCATACCGCGCCTGTTTCATAGCCCGAAGCACCAACATGGAGACGAGCGAACCTTCGGGACGGCCGTGCGCCCGCGCAAGGACCGCCTGCACTGCCTTGGGAGATCCCATGGCAAACGCGGAAAGGGAAACCGCATCGTCGTAGCCGAATTCATCCAGGATGGGAACGATATCGATCAAATCGCCCGAGTCGGGTGCTTCATGCACACGGTAGATGCACGCAGCGCCGGCATCGCGCATGATGCGAGCAACCGCTTCGTTCGCCGAGATCATCGCCTCTTCCACGAGAGAGGTCGCGTCGTTTCTCCGTCGAAGATCGACTGAAAGGGGACGTCCCTGATCGTCGAGACGCACCTTCGTCTCTTCGCGGTCGAAATCGATGCCTCCCGCACGCACGCGACGCGCCCTAAGCGCCCGCGCGATCCGATGAAGGGATTCGAGACGTGCTGCGATGGCGCGTATGCCGTGCATATCGTCGCCTGCAACGGATGACCCCAAAGCCGACCGAAGAGCGCCGTCGAGTATGCAAGAGCCCGAAAGCTCGTCGGCCGAGCATGCATACCGCGGCGTTTCCCGCCCTTCGAGATCCGACGATCCGAGGGCGCGCATCGATTCCAGACAGGCTTGGACATCCTCATAGACGAATCGCGCCTTCGACTCGATGACGGCAGGATAGGCGTCCACCCGCACAAGATCGAGCGTATGCGAGTAATACAGGTCGACCGTCACGGCACGACGGGCGACATTCGGTTTCAACGAGCATATGTCGTTCGACAGCTTCTCAGGAAGCATGGGAAGCACGCGATCGACGAGATACACGCTCGTCGCCCGTGCCCGCGCCTCGAGATCGAGCGGTGTCGCCCAGGAAACATAGCGGGAAACGTCGGCGATATGCACGCCGACGCGCAGCAGCCCGTCGACCTCGTCGAACGACAACGCGTCATCGAAATCGCAAGCATCCGAAGGATCGATGGTGAACGTGATGCGATGCCGCAGGTCGCGATACCCTTCGTCTCGAAGCGCGCACTCGATGCCCGCCTCTGCGGATGCCGCCTGCGCGAGCGCATCATCGGAAAAGCACGTCGCAAGCGTATGGCGCGCAACGATGAGATCGACATCGATGCCTGCATCGCCCTCGTGTCCCACGACCTCTTCGATGCTGCCGAATGCAGGCTGTCCCGCTTCCGGATAGGCGGTGATGCGCGCGCGTACGATATCGCCCTCGCGCACCGTCGGCGCATCTCTGCGCAGCGTGAAGATATCATGCCTGATGCGCGGATCTTCAGGAACGACGACTCCGTACGGCTCGGCGATTTCGTAGCGTCCCACGATCGACGCATGCGCACGCGTCCCCACGCGCGCGACGCGTCCTTGCGGCCGATCCGTACGCCGCGCCCGACGATTCCCATCTCCACCGGATGCTCGGGAAACAGCAACGACATCGCCGTCGAAGGCTGATTTCATGGCTGATTCGGGAATGAAGAACTCGCCTTCCGCGGTCTTCACGAAACCGTACCCGGACGGCATGACCTCGAGCACGCCTTCCGGCAGGACTCGAGCCGTCCTTCTCGTTCGAAGGCGGCGGGTACGAGGATGGGGCATGGCGAACTAGTTCTTG
>ERZ773051.1080-NODE-1080-length-15861-cov-5.405289_pt1 | contig 15861 bp, 22 predicted proteins | sample MGYA00580631_ERZ773051 | MGnify/ENA primary metagenome ERZ773051 (study PRJEB29015, sample SAMEA2738137) | human oral metagenome | biome: human oral; feature: human-associated habitat; material: saliva | place: China | collected 2204 ...
TCTTGAGCGATATGAACGACTTTGTTCCTTTTAATGAGGTTTACCAAACGGCCTTCAAAGAGGAATTCCCAGCTCGTTCAGCTGTGGAAGTAGCTCGTCTTCCTCGCGATGTGAAAGTCGAAATTGAAGTCACCGCAGAGATTGGATAAGCTAGTTGAAGTTTGGCTCTGCCAAACTTTTTTTTGATATAAGGAGAGATAGATGACAAAAAAACAACTTCACCTTGTGATTGTAACAGGGATGAGTGGTGCAGGGAAAACGGTAGCCATTCAGTCCTTCGAGGATTTGGGATATTTCACCATTGACAATATGCCACCAGCTCTCTTGCCTAAGTTTTTACAGTTGGTTGAGACCAAGGATGATGACCACAAACTGGCCTTGGTTGTGGATATGCGGAGCCGTTCTTTCTTTTCAGAGATTCAGGCTGTTTTGGATGAATTGGAAAACCAAGACGATTTGGACTTCAAAATTCTCTTTTTAGACGCAGCGGATAAAGAATTGGTTGCTCGCTATAAAGAAACCAGACGGAGTCACCCTCTAGCAGCAGATGGTCGGATTTTAGATGGCATCAAGCTGGAACGTGAACTCTTGGCACCTTTGAAAAACATGAGTCAAAACGTGGTGGATACGACAGAACTCACTCCGCGTGAACTTCGTAAAACCATTGCTGAGCAATTTTCGGACCAAGAACAAGCCCAGTCTTTCCGTATCGAGGTCATGTCTTTTGGATTCAAGTATGGTATCCCTATCGATGCGGACTTGGTATTTGATGTCCGTTTCTTGCCAAATCCCTATTACCTACCAGAGCTGCGCAATCAAACGGGGCTGGACGAGCCTGTCTACAACTATGTAATGAAACATGCAGAATCGGAAAGTTTCTATCAGCACTTGCTAGCCTTGATTGAGCCAATCTTGCCAAGTTACAAAAAAGAAGGCAAGTCCGTCTTGACCATTGCAGTGGGATGTACAGGTGGACAGCACCGTAGTGTTGCCTTTGCCAAACGCATCGCTGAGGACCTAGCTAAGAACTGGCCTGTCAATGAAAGCCATCGTGACAAAGACAGAAGAAAGGAAACGGTAAACCGTTCATGAGAAAACCTAAAATAACGGTGATTGGTGGAGGAACTGGTATCCCCGTCATTTTGAAAAGCTTGCGAGAAAAGGATGTTGATATCGCAGCCATCGTAACGGTAGCTGATGATGGTGGCTCTTCTGGTGAACTAAGAAAGAATATCCAACAGCTGACACCACCAGGAGATCTTCGCAATGTCCTGGTAGCCATGTCGGATATGCCTAAATTTTATGAGAAGGTTTTTCAGTACCGCTTTTCAGAAGACGCTGGTGCTTTTGCAGGTCATCCTCTAGGAAATATCATTATAGCAGGGCTTTCTGAAATGCAAGGGTCCACTTATAATGCCATGCAGCTGCTAAGTCTCTTTTTCCACACAACAGGAAAAATCTACCCCTCAAGCGATCAGCCTTTGACACTGCATGCAGTCTTTAAAGACGGTTCTGAGGTGGCAGGTGAGAGCCACATTGCAGATCATCCAGGCATGATCGACCATGTCTATGTGACCAATACCTTGGATGATGAAACACCGCAAGCCAGCCGTCGAGTAGTCAATACCATTCTCGAGAGTGACATGATTGTCTTGGGGCCTGGTTCCCTCTTTACATCGATTTTGCCCAATATTGTCATTGAGGAGATTGGGCAGGCTCTCTTGGAGACCAAGGCGGAGATAGCCTATGTCTGCAATATCATGACCCAGCGTGGGGAAACAGAGCACTTTTCAGACAGTGACCACGTGGAAGTCCTCCATCGACACTTAGGTCGGCCTTTTATTGATACGGTCTTGGTGAATATCGAAAAGGTTCCTAGAGAATACATGGATACCAACCGTTTTGATGAATATTTGGTTCAGGTAGAGCATGACTTTGCTGGTCTTTGCAAGCAGGTCCCTCGTGTGATTTCATCCAACTTCCTTCGTTTGGAAAATGGAGGAGCCTTCCATGATGGCGATTTGATTGTAGACGAATTGATGCGCATTATACAGGTGAGAAAATGAGTTTCACAGTAGCAGTAAAAGAAGAAATTCTTGGTCAACACCATCTCAGTCGTTATGAACTATCGGCCATTATCAAGATGTCTGGTAGCATCGGTCTCTCGACTTCTGGCCTGACCTTGTCTGTTGTGACTGAAAATGCCAAGTTGGCTCGGCATCTCTATGAGTCCTTTCTCCATTTTTATGAAATCAAGTCAGAAATTCGTCACCATCAGAGAAGCAATCTTCGCAAGAACCGTGTTTATACGGTCTATACTGACGAGAGGGTGCAGGAGCTTTTAGCTGATTTGCGGCTTGCGGATTCCTTCTTTGGTTTGGAGACAGGCATCGATCCTGATATTTTAGCAGATGAAGAAGCAGGTCGTGCTTACTTATGTGGGGCCTTTCTGGCAAATGGTAGTATTCGAGATCCTGAATCTGGCAAATACCAGTTGGAGATTAGTTCTGTTTATCTGGACCACGCCCAAGGACTGGCCTCTCTCCTTCAGCAGTTTTTGCTGGACGCCAAGGTTATTGAGCGCAAGAAAGGTGCAGTTACCTATCTCCAGCGTGCAGAAGACATCATGGATTTCTTGATTGTGATTGGGGCCATGCAGGCGCGTGATAATTTTGAACGCGTCAAGATTTTGCGTGAAACCCGTAACGACCTCAATCGAGCTAATAACGCTGAAACAGCCAATATCGCTCGGACGGTTTCTGCCAGCATGAAAACCATCAATAATATCAGTAAAATCAAAGATAGAATGGGCTTGGAAAATTTACCAGTGGATTTGCAGGAGGTGGCTCGCTTGCGGATCCAACACCCAGACTACTCTATCCAGCAGTTGGCAGATAGCCTCAGCAATCCCCTGACCAAAAGTGGTGTCAACCACAGACTCAGAAAAATAAACAAGATCGCAGATGAATTATAATGATATAAAGTAACCCCTTGAATTATCAATGTTTTCAAGGGGTTTTGTTGTGTTACAAAATCAAAAAGGGGCAACCAAGGGGCAGAATTAAAAAATAGTATCTAATTTATCGACCAACTTATCCTCCATGTCTTGTGTCGTGTGAGAGTAGATTTCTAAGGTCATCTTAGCATTCGAGTGGCCAACTCGGTCCATGATCGATTTAATGGGAAGTCCCGATTCTGCTAAAAATGAAATATGGGAGTGTCTGAAAATATGGCTGGTTAAATTTTTGTCTATTCCAGCTTCCTTGCCATATTTTTTTAATATCTGTATAAAGCAAGCTATTGTTGTGGGTTGATTCCATTTTTCAAAACAAAAAATATAATCATCGCTTGATAATGGTTGGAAACGTTCGCTAAGTCGCACTATTTGCCTTTGAATAGCTTCTATGACACTCTCTGATACTTTGATTGTCCGTATTGAATTTGTAGTCTTTGGCAGTGTTTTAATTTTGCCAACTGAATCAAAATTACCTGTGATCTCAATTTTGTTGTTTTCGAAGTCTATATTCTTTAGCTGCAAGGCAGTTAACTCACCATATCTCATCCCAGTTAATGCCAGCACAAGAATCATATCAGCGTACTTTTGGTGATATTCTCGACGATTAAGGACATCCACTAATGACTTTATTTCTTCCATGGTAAGGAAATTGTTACGCTTTTTTTCCAGTTCTTCTAAAGTTTTGGGCTTTTTCGGGATAGTAGTATAATCGACCTCGTTGTTTTCGATGTATGAGTATTGAATAGCATAATTAAAGATACCTCTAAGCCTGTGCCTAACTTTTTTAGCTGTAATATATCCATTACTTTCAATAACTTTTTCAATAGCCTGCTGAAGAAAACGCCTGTCAAGATTGGCCAGTAAGGTATCAGCTGGTATAACTTGTTTCATTGTCTTATCAACTGACTTACAATTATGTTTTGTGGATTCTTTGACTGTTTGTGCCCATGTTTTATAAAAAAGGTTATAGATTTCTTCAAATGTAATGTTTTCTACCTGTTTTGTGCTAAGCTTTTTATTTATCTTTTCCTGCAGGATGAGTGCAGCTTGATTTCTTGCCTGGGGTGTTTTTTTCTCCATCGTGACTGATACTTTTTTTAGTTTCTCAGTGTACGGATCTTTGTATCTTTCAAAAAATTTGTATTTTCCGTTGGGAAGTTCTTCCATCCACATTGCATTTACCTCACTTTTTTGTTAAAATGAGTACAAGAAAACGACCTTTTGAATGGTTGTTTCTCATACAGGATATCCTCACACTCAAAGTTTGGCGATGGCGAGTGTGGGGATTTTTTTGTTTAGTCAAAAAATCTTTCGACATTATTTGCTTGCGCTTGAGTTAGTTTTGTTGAAATAGTTTTAATTTCACCAGTTACAATATTTCTGAGCAATACCGATGCTGATCCAGGTTTTTCTTCTTGGGTAGTAACCGATGTAGAATTGATAGTACCGTTTTTTGCCCTAGCTCCACCCGCAATAGCCCCGATAGGTCCTGCAATAACTCCTCCTAATAGAGCACTGCCAACTCGACCTTTTTGTTTGGTTTTTCCTGTAGTCGTTGTATGCTCAACAATTGTAGAACCAGAAAAACTAAAGTTTTCAAATTCATAGAGTACAGGTTCTTCTGAATATAAACCAATGTAGTACTGGCCATCAACTGTTTTTCTGATAGTAGTAGAACTAGTGAACTGATTTGCTGCTGGTAATGTGATTTTTGTTTCTAACGATGCTTTTTTTCTCATTTCGTTAGCTTTGTCTAATCCTTCTGCTGTCTTATCGACTGCAGTTTTTGCTAATTCTTTTATTTTTTTGAAATCCATAATTTTATCCTATCAATTCATAATATTCATCAATGACCATCAATTCGTCTGCGACTGTTCTAAGTTCATGTTTTTGCATGAAATGAAGATAGTTGAATGATTGATGGTCATCTGATAGAGCAAGTTCTTCTTCTAGTAATTTATGGATCATGTGCCTATTGGCTTCATTCTCGCATCTAGTGTGGTTGTTTTGATACAGTGCGGTAGAATGTTCCAGATGCCCTAATTCGTGGTATATGACCCGTCTTTTTGCGTTTTCGGACAATTCACGGTTTATAAAGATAATATTGATTTCTTTGATGTAGACCCCTGGTCTATGCCAGAGTTCATTATCAAAATAAGCTAGAGTGACACCGTGCGAGTCTACCAACTCTTCAATAGTCATAGGCTATCATCCTTCAAATATTTTTTTAAAATTAGTTGTTTTATCTCATGAACTAGAGTAAAATAGAATTGAAAGGAAGTGATTAAAATGAAGTTGAAACTCTATGCACATTTAGCTGTACTGTTTCAAGTTTCTGCATTTGTTTTTTTGATTTGTTACTTTTTTCTAAGACAAATCCTAACACTTCCAATCATCGTTTTACTCAGTTTCGTTATTTCTGAAATTATTCTTCAACTTTTTCTGGAGATTCGAGTAGTTCATCTTGAAGAATCCTAGTTGCTACTTCTGGAGCTTTGATATCTAGTTGAGATGTAGCGCCTTTAAACTGCGGACTCATTCCTTTATCTATTAACAATGCAATAGCCTCGGCATTTATTTTATTTGCCTGGGCTTTTTTGATTGCTTCATCCCCATCGCTATTTAACTGAGCTTTAAATTTCCCAAGCTTAGAATCAACTTCAAAGTTTGCACCATTGCGTTTAATTAAATTGCGAAAAGCAATTCCTCCAGTTAGAATAATGATAAATACTAGAACCGGGATTAGTATTTCAGGATGTCCAAGTAGTTCAATCGGTCCTTTCGATTGAACATTGGTTCTTAGAACGACTTTCTCATCTTTTAATTCATCAGATTCTTTTACAACATTGACCATTTGCAAGACAGTGTACAGAAATGTTGAGTATTCAAAAGCATCAATATTGTTTTCTTCTTGTACTTTGAAAGTGATACTCATGTGGTCATGATCGATGTAGGCATCATATAGACCGCGGTTGATAAATTTTTTGTAGGCATTTGCATCAGTGATGGTATGGCCTGAATAGACTAATTTGTAAAGTTTCGGGTCAATATCTCTGTTTGGTATAACTCCGAACCAGTGCACATCCATCCTCTTGTTAAATGGGCAAACGTTAGATGCAGACTCTATGACACTATCAGACTCAGTATAAGGTCTACTTGTTATCTCACCAACAAGAAAATCATTTGGGGATTCCGATGGAACGATGACGATATCTCCAACATTAAGACTATATGCAAATTTCATCATTTGATTATAGGCTGAACCAGGTTTTTCTATCCTATTGTCGAACTCCTTGATTTTTCCTTTGATTGCAACTTCGTCAAGATTTTTAAGGTCATCTAATGTTATATAATTCCATCCGATAGCGATATAACCACCTGTAAGAAAGCTTTTAAAAAATTGCCCTTTCTGAGCTCTTACGAACCAATAATCCTTAGAGCTATCAACTGATGGTAGTTGTTGATATATTTTTTCAAAAAGATTTTTGAATAACAAAGTATCTTGTTCAGTAATCGCCATACTATCTACCTCTCAAATAAATCTCGATGATGTTCTGGATGGCATCGATATCTTCCTCTGTAAGTGGCTTGCCATCGAAGGTCTTGGCATTCTCCGCCATCTTTCGCAAGTCGTCAGACGTGTAGCCTGCGATTGTATCATCATTTGCTATAACTGGATTGTCTGTGCGACCGAGCAAGTAGTCAGTCGATACATGAAAATAGTCGGCGATTTCTGAAATTCGTTCAGCGTTGGGCTTTTGAGATTTCAACTTATAGAGTGTATTTCTGCTATAACCTAAATCTTCTTCTAATTTTGTAAGAGAGATTCCACGGTTATCAGCAAGTTCTTTAATTTTTTCGTATGTCGGAAACATTGTTAAATCAACCTTTCTGAGGCATAACAAAAAATATTTCAACTTTTTGGGTGAAAATAGTTGACACATCACCCAATTAGGTGTAAAATAGTTTTTGTAAGTTGATGAGTTAGTAAAAAAACGAAGTTAAAACTTATCTAAAAATAAAATAGCTTTGGCGAGCGAATAAGTTGATAGGTATTGTTTTATCAAGTCTTTTGATTATACTTTCATTTTAACCTTTTGGGTGATATATGTCAAGTAATTATATAAAAAAACTAACTCATTTTCTTACTTTTGAAGAAAGGAGGGACACAAATGTCGAAAAATAAAGCTCCTCTAATATCTTTAGAGAATCTAAAAAACGATATTCAAAATTTTGTTGAGAAGGTCGCTGATGAAGCTATTCAACAATCTGAGACATACTCGCAAGCAATTTTGCTAGTTTCGAAAAACACTAGTTTTTCAGAACATGGCTTAGCGATGACAAAAGCTATCCAAGCCGAAATCACGAAGCGCGCCTTGAATAGCCATGTGTAAAATTTATACAGCTTCGACTTTAACAATTGAAGCAGAGAACGAGAAGAGAAAAAAGAAAGGAGAGAAATATGCCAAATATGGATGGTGGACGTCAAAAAATCAGAGATTATCTGAAAGAACACAATTTGACGATGGCGACGCTAGCGGTACAGTATAGCATGGCTCGTCAGGATGTGACGAATATTCTGAATGGTAAGCTAAAAAATCCACAAGCAAATCAGTTCATTGCTCGTGTGATTGAAGATTTCAAAATTCGGTAACTTTTTAGGTAATTTTTTAAAAAAGGAGAGTATGAGGAATGAAATGAGACCAAAACGGTATCCGTATAGCAGGATAAAACGAAAATTAACAATGAGCGCAGAAAGTATAAGCGTTAAGAACTTATCAGTGGGTTTTGTCAATAAGAAACAACTTCAGAGGGTTATCGAGAAGTAAAAGAAACAAATGGGAGGTTAATAAAGTATGGAACAATACAATTTACCTAAAATCGAAATTGAGTGCGAAGAATTTACTACTCATTCAGATAGCCATTTAAAGTATCCAAGACATGAATATCATTTTGCTAATGGTTATGGTGCCAGTGTAATTCACAACAAGTATTCTTACGGGCTTGAATTGGCAGTCGTCAAACACAACAAGAAAACAGGTTTGTGGGACTTGGATTATGAGTCAGGAATAACCGATGACGTGATTGGATACATTAATGGCAAAGAAGAATTGGAAGAAATTCTTATTAGAATTTCAAATTTATAAACAAAAAAGCACCTAACAATGTCAAGCGCTAATCAAAATAACTAACTGAATTATAACACGAAAGGAGCAAAAATGGAAGCAGTTGAAATTGTAAGAATTAAAGATGTGATCATTGAAAAAGTCTCTGCTAACGATGAAGAATTAGAACATATTTTCGGATGCTCAAAACGGCAAGCGGGAGATCGAAGAAGAGAAATGCAAAAACTCCCTAGTCAGCAAAAACATCTTAGAGATTGTGGTCAGCTCGTCACAATCAAAGGCTTTGACGAATATCTGCAATATCGTGGGACTCAAGCATGGGAAAAAGAAATGAAAAAAAGCAAGAAGATGAGGTCGGTCGGATGAACCTACTAACAAGAATTAAAAATTACTTTTCAGAAGATGTAGAAGAAACTAATCTTGACTGGAAAGAAGTTGCTTTAGATCTCAATCAATCACTGATTGAAACACAAGAAAAACTTCAAAAAACGAATCAAGAAATTGCAGATTTGAAGGAAATTGTAGCAATTTATAAAGAAAAGGAAAACGCAAAATGATGGAATACATTTACCTGGTAACAATCGTAGGGATCGGTCTATGGTCGCTTGTGAATACACTGGATGACCACGTTGAAATGAAGAAGCAAGAGCGTCAGCGAATAGCTAACAATGTCGCACGGATGAATCTGAGAAACTCAGATAAGCAATTTACGTACGACGTGCAACCGCCGGAAGGACTCGCAAAAGGTGTAGAAGAAGGAGTTTAAAATGGTAACGATCAATAAACTAGAAATCGAAAACGTCAAGCGCGTGAAGGCGGTCAAATTAGAGCCGTCAGCGACTGGTTTGACAATCGTCGGAGGAAATAACAACCAAGGCAAAACAAGCGTGCTAGACGCGATTGCTTGGGCGCTGGGTGGCAACAAGTACAAGCCTAGCCAAGCACAACGTGAAGGAAGTACAATTCCGCCTAGCTTAAAAATCACGCTCTCAAACGGCCTGATTGTAGAACGTAGTGGTAAGAACAGCACTCTCAAAGTGATTGACCCGAGTGGCAACAAGGCTGGTCAAAACTTGCTTGATAGTTTCGTTGAGGAGCTGGCTATCAACTTGCCAAAATTTATGGAGCAGACCAGCAAAGAAAAGGCAAAAACTCTATTACAAATCATCGGAGTCGGTCCGCAATTGGCTGAACTGGAGATACAGGAAAAGGCCAAGTATGACGAGCGCCGTGCGATTGGTGTGATTGCTGACCAAAAGGAGAAGTTCGCAAAAGAACAACCGTACTACCCAGATGCACCGAAAGAGCTAGTCTCTATCACTGAACTCATTCAACAACAACAAGCCATCCTTGCTAAAAATGGCGAGAACGCTCGTAAACGTCAAAATTTAACAAGAATCGAAAACGAATATCAAGGTGCGCTTGCAGACGTCGAACGACTTAGCAAAATGCTAGAAGAAGCTCGAGAGAAAGAGCAAGGGCTAGCGCAAGACCTTGATATTGCACGCAAAGACACGCAAGAGTTGATAGATGAATCAACGCAAGAGATTGAAGACAGTATCGCGAATATCGAGCAAATCAACCTCAAAGTGCGCGCCAATCTGGACAAGGATAAAGCAGAAGAAGATGCCAAGGGTTATCGCGAGCAATACAAGGAACTTGACTATGTGATTGCTGATATCCGTAAGCAAAAAACAGACTTGCTCACTAACGCAGACTTGCCGTTGCCTGGTTTATCTGTTGACGATGGTGAATTGCTCTACCTTGGTCAACGCTGGGACAATATGTCTGGTATCCAGCATTTCCAAGAAGCATCCGCTATCGTTCGTAAACTCAAACCAGAATGTGGATTCGTGCTGATCGATAAGCTGGAGCAAATGGATCAGCTAACTCTACATGAGTTCGGTGCATGGCTAGAACAAGAAGGCTTGCAAGCAATCGCAACACGAGTATCAACGGGAGATGAATGCAGCATCCTGATCGAAGACGGGTATAGTGTTAAACCGGTAAAATTTGCAAGCGCCGCTCAACAAGGACACGCTGAAACAGTCGCACCAACATGGCAAGGTGGATTTTAAAAACTAAAGGAGAAAAATCATGAAAAAAACAGAAACTTTTATCGTATTTCGTAACAAAAAAACAGGTGACTTTTTATCGAAATATAAAAGCAAAGAACAAACTCTTGCTTATTCAGCAGAATATACAGAAAAATTGAAACGTGCTGCTAAAAATGAAGTTGAAGCGACAAAAGTACAAATTGAAGATTTTACAAAACTAGCGAATGCATTAAATTGTGAATTGCTTGAAGTTACTGCAACGTATGAGCTGAAAAAACTTGATGGCGAAGAGCCGAAAGATATACGTGATACAACAGAAAATTCCAAACGCGAGTCATTCAAAAAGCTTCTTGATATATTAGCGAATGGATTGGAGGATGACTAAACATGCGAATTACAAGAGGAAAACGGGCGCGGGCTCAAAAAGTAGTTATCTACGGTCCTGAAGGAATTGGGAAATCTAGCTTTGCGAGTCAATTCCCAGAGCCAGTATTTATCGATACGGAAGGTTCGACAGATAACATGGACGTAGCACGATTAGACAAGCCGACAAGCTGGACAATGCTGATCAATGAGATCGCTTTTATCAAGGCTAATCCGACCGAATGCGGAACACTTGTCATCGACACAATCGACTGGGCAGAATCCATGGCAGTAGCTCACGTATGCTCGCAACATGGAAAACAAGGGATTGAAGACTTCGGTTGGGGCAAGGGTTACACTTATGTTCAGGAAGAAATGGGGCGTTTCTTAAATGTCTTATCTGACCTAGTTGATATGGGTATCAACGTGGTATTGACTGCACACGCTCAAATCAAGAAGTTTGAACAGCCAGACGAGATGGGTTCCTATGATCGATACGAATTGAAGCTTGGCCAAAAGACAGGTTCTAAGACCGCTCCACTAGTGAAAGAATGGGCGGACATGGTCCTGTTTGCTAACTACAAGACCTTGGTCATGACAGCCGAGAACGGCAAGAAGAAGGCGCAAGGCGGCGAGCGCGTGATGTATACCAATCATCGACCGGCTTGGGATGCCAAGAATCGCCATGGATTGCCAGACGAGTTGCCGTTCAATTATGTCAGTATTGCTCATATCTTTGCCAGTCAGCAAGTACAACCTATTCCGCCACAACCTCAGACGGTCGCTCCAGCACCTCAGCAAACCACACAGCAAGCCCCTGAGCAAGTCCAAGAGGAATTGCCTCTCGATATGTCACAGGTCGCTGAAAAACCTCAAAATGAAGTTCCTAACGAGCCACAGACACCACATGCTCAATATCATGCAAATTTGCCAAAGAGTTTGACGGACCTCATGGCGCAAGGTAACGTGACGGAAGAAGAACTTCAAAAAGTTGCATATATCCGCGGTCACTTCCCACTGGGCACGCCAATTGAAAACTTCCCTCCTGATTACTGGGATATGATTGTCACACACTGGCAGGCAACTATGGAAGTTATTCAGAACCAAGTGCGAGCAGATCCTGAACTGCCCTTCACGATGTAAATTTTAGGAATTAGAAATCATAGCAAAATATAACAAGGAGTATCTATGAAAGATAAAACTATTAAAATCGATTTGTCGAAAATCGCAAATACAGCCTTACAAGAAAAGGTTGACAAAGAACTTGAAAAAGTCCTTGAGAACATTCTGGACCTGAATACAGAAGCTAAAGCAACCCGTAAGGTCACGATCACACTAACGATGTCAACGGACGATGAGCGTACAGTCGTTAAGACAGGTATGGAAGTCAAATCCACTTTGGCACCACAGAAAGGTGTCGCAACAACTGTCATTGTCGGTCGTGATGATACTGGTAAAATTCACGCAAATGAGCTCAAAAGTGGCGTTCCAGGTCAGACTTACTTTGATGACAACGGAGACATGAGAACTGACACTGGCGAACTCATCGAAAAGGTGGAAAAACAAAGTACAAATATTATTGATTATAATCAAAAGAAAGCAGGTAACTAACCATGACAGAAAATATTAAAGATGCATTATCATACGCAGTTGAACTAGCAGGTAAAGAAAAGAAAATCATTCATTCAGAGACAGGGAAGGAATATTTTGACAACAATAAATATAGCTTACAGGAACTTAACCCTCGTAAGTATGCACCTATCCTTGAGCTTCAGACACTCAAAAGTCTAGTTGACTATCTCAAGTCAGATAACGATTTCATCAGTGATCGTAAACTTGTAGTTGTCGTGGACAGTTGTCAAAAAGTATCTGTATATGATCAAGTTGATTTTGAAAATGGTAAACGTCCTCAGCTCGTATCTGTAAAAGCAACCGTTCCAGTTATTCCTTTTAGTAATTGGCGCGACCAGGAAGAATTCAATATTATGCTGCAGTCTATGTTTATCGATGATGCAGACCGTAATTTGGTTTTGGATTTTGCTAGCCATTTAAAAATCGAAAAAGGTGCAGATGCTCAGGATAACGGCATTACACAAACGGTGACTGTTCGTGATGGTGTAGCGAGTTTAGCACAAGCTAAAACACCAAATCCAGTAACCTTACGACCGTATCGTACCTTCAACGAAGTAGAACAACCAGCAAGTCAGTTTGTTTTCAGAGTTAACAAACTAGCAAATCTAGCTCTTTTTGAAGCAGATGGTGGCAAATGGAAATTAGAAGCCGTTGAAAGCATCGCGAATTATTTAAAAAATGAACTTGCTAGCAACAAAAAAATTACTATTTTAGCTTAAAGGAGAAATCAACATGACACAACAACAATACAACAACTTTGAGCGTGAATTTGGATGGGAAGATGAAATCGTTCAAGATTCTTCATATGTGCTTTTAGAACCCGGAGAATACTGGTTTACGGTAACTAAAATTGAACGTCAGCGACATATACCGAATCCGAATTCGAAAAGTAAAAATCCACTACCTCCATGTAACAAAGCAGTTGTAACTTTAAGTATTTTGAATGCAGAAGGAGATAAAAAGGAAATAGCTTATAATTTATTCCTTCATTCTCGCACAGAGGGTATGTTATCTGCATTCTTTGGTGCAATTGGTTTGAAAAAACATGGGGAACCTTTAAAAATGGACTGGAATGCAGTATTGAATTCTGTGGGGGTATGTAATGTTAAAAAAGCTATTTCTACCAACGGAAATGAATACAACGATATAGGCTTTATGGTGTATGCAGATGAAGTTGATGTAACAAAGCAACTAAATACTCGTCCTAATCCGCTTAACCAAAATAGTTATCCTCAAAATGGAAGTAACCAAAACTATCAGCAACCAGCCTACCAACAACCGCAGCAGCCACAACAGCAAAACTTTGCACAACAACCACAAGCTGGATACCAAGCTGGGCAATTCTAGGAGGTAAGGGATGCAATTAAGACCTTATCAACAGGAAGCACGGGAAGCTGTTCAAGCTGAATGGGCTAAAGGTCGCAAGCGCACGCTCTTAGTATTGCCTACAGGATGTGGAAAGACAATCGTCTTCTCCAAAATCATTGAAGACCAAGTGAAAGAGGGCAAGCGTGTGCTTGTCCTTGCTCATAGGTCAGAGCTTTTAGAGCAGGCTAGCGACAAGCTCAAGACTGCGACAGGACTCGGCACGGCCTTAGAAAAAGCTGAGAATACCTCTATCGGTTCATGGTATCGTGTTGTAGTTGGTTCTGTTCAGACGATGCAGAGAGAGAAGCGACTTAGTCAATTTCCTCCTGACTGGTTCGATACGATTGTGGTTGACGAAGCTCATCACGCTATTTCAGACGGTTATCAACGTGTCCTTGGTTATTTTGAACAATCGAATGTATTGGGAGTAACTGCAACGCCTGACCGCGGAGATATGAAGAACCTTGGTTCTTACTTCGACAGCTTAGCTTATGAGTATTCGCTAGTTCAAGCTATCCAGGAAGGGTATCTATCTAAAATTAAGGCCTTGACAATACCGCTCAGCTTGGATTTAACAAACGTCAGTATGTCAGCTGGTGATTTCAAAGCGAGCGATGTCGGAACGGCACTGGATCCATATCTGGAACAGATAGCAGATGAAATGGCCAAGCAATGTGCAGACCGCAAGACAGTCGTATTCTTGCCTTTGGTGAAGACCTCACAGAAGTTTCGAGATATTCTAAACGCAAAAGGTTTTCGCGCTGCTGAAGTAAATGGAGAGTCCAAGGATCGCGCAGAGGTTTTAGAAGACTTTGAGAATGACCGCTACAACGTTCTTTGTAACTCTATGCTCTTGACTGAAGGCTGGGATTGCCCATCAGTAGATTGCGTGGTAGTGTTAAGACCTACTAAGGTACGTGCCTTGTATAGCCAGATGGTAGGGCGTGGGACTCGCTTGCATCCAGGTAAAGAAGAACTGCTTTTGCTAGACTTCCTCTGGCACACTGAACGCCACGAACTCTGTCGGCCAGCTCACCTTATCTGTGAAACTCCAGAAGTCGCTCAGAAAATGGTTGAGAATATGGAAGAGCAAACAGGTGTCATGCTTGACCTTGAGGATATGGAAGTCAAGGCAACCGAGGACGTTGTCGCACAGCGTGAAGAGGCTTTGGCAAAACAGCTGGAAGAAATGCGCAAGCGTAATCGTAAACTTGTGGATCCATTGCAATTCGAAATGTCTATCCATGCTGAAGATTTATCGAACTACGTTCCTAACTTTGGATGGGAAATGGCTCCTGCTAGCGATAAACAAATCAAAGCGCTTGAGAAGTACGGCATACTTCCTGATGAAATCGGGAATGCTGGAAAGGCTGCTTTATATTTAGACAGATTGCACAAGCGACAATCAGAAGGCCTGACCACACCAAAACAAATTCGATTCTTAGAAGGTCGAGGTTTCAAAGATGTTGGCATGTGGCAATTTGATCACGCTAGAAATATGATTGATCGCATTGCTGCAAACGGCTGGCGATTACCAGCAGGCGTGCGACCGGCTGAATATGTACCGGGGTGATGTATGAAATATGAATTATTTAACGATCATTTTGAAAATGCTAAACGATACAATATTCCAAGAGCGCAATTGATTATTGCTGATATACCTTACAATTTGGGAAACAACGCTTATGCCTCTGACCCCAGATGGTATAAAGACGGTGATAACAGAAATGGTGAAAGCAAGCTGGCTGGTAAATCATTTTTTGACACAGATAATGATTTTAAAATTAATAATTTTTTCGATTTCTGCTCTCGGTTACTTAAAAAAGAACCGAAAGAAAAGGGAAAAGCACCAGCTATGATTGTATTTCACGCTTGGCAACAACGAGAAATGGTTATCGAATGCGGAAAAAAACACGGCTTCAATAATGCTTATCCGCTATATTTTACAAAAAAATCAAGTCCGCAAGTACTGAAAGCCAATATGAAAATTGTTGGTGCGGTTGAAGAGGCAACGGTATTATATCGTGACAAACTCCCTAAATTTAACAATGGTGGGGCTATGATACTCAATCATGCCCCGTGGGAAAAAGACAGCTCTTACCCCGTTATCCATCCTACGCAAAAACCGATACCAGTTTTGAAACGATTGATTGAAATTTTTACAGATGAAGGCGATGTTGTCATTGATCCCGTAGCAGGTTCTGGATCAACTCTAAGAGCTGCTATTGAGATGAATAGGTCAGCTTATGGATTTGAAATTAAGAAAGATTTCTATAAGGCTGCACAGGAGAAAATGCTT
>ERZ773051.1081-NODE-1081-length-15853-cov-3.345740_pt1 | contig 15853 bp, 12 predicted proteins | sample MGYA00580631_ERZ773051 | MGnify/ENA primary metagenome ERZ773051 (study PRJEB29015, sample SAMEA2738137) | human oral metagenome | biome: human oral; feature: human-associated habitat; material: saliva | place: China | collected 2204 ...
TAAATAAGGCTAACAACAATACTACAATACGCTTCATAAAATCTCCCCTTTCTGACCTAACTGTGGGATAACACAAACTGTGCGCTGTACCGTTTCGCTGTAAAATAAACTAAGTTTCGTCCGGTAAATTCTCTCCAATACTTCCACAGTCACATCATTGACAGAATCGTAAAAATCTATTGTTCCACCACGACATAAACCAACACGACTATTTAACAACAACGCCTGTTCCGGTAAATGTGTAGTGAAAATAATAGCATATCCTTGGGCGCGTAATTGATCAATTGTTTCTAAAACAATAACCTGATTACGTATATCTAAAGCAGATGTAGGCTCATCCATAAGTAATAAGCGTGTATCTTGTAACAAGGCACGACCTATAGCAACTAATTGCCGTTGACCACCACTTAAATCACGGCATGGTTTCTCCTTTAACGCCGTAATACCAAGCATGTCCATAATAGAATCAGTTTTTTCAAATTCTTCTTTATGGATTCTTATTTCAGAAAGATGACAGTATGCTGGTTGTGAAGCATTCAGTTCCTTCAGGTTTTCATCCATTACATTCTTTAAATCGTTATCATTTAACCCCATATTTTGTGCAGCTTCATAGTCGGGATAAACCAATCCTACAAGACTGTTCCCAACCTGAATCACAACACTTTCGCTGACAAATGACATAGAATTGAGCTTATCTTCTATCTCTTCAGGATAAATATTTTGTCCATTCGAACCTAAGAGCATATTCTTTGAACGGCCTTTAATAAAGATATTTCCTTCATTATCCATCGTACCGAGGTCACCAGTATGGAACCATCCGTCATCATCTATTGCTGCTTTTGTTGCCTCTTCATTTTTATAATAGCCCAGCATTACGTTAGGACCTTTACAAATAATTTCCCCTGGGACATTCTGTGGGTCATCAGACAGAATCTTCACCTGCATGTGTAAGGCTGCCTTTCCACATGAGCCTGGTACAAAACTCTTATAGTCTTCATAGCCTATTATAGGGGCACACTCGGTAGCTCCATAGCCAACAGTATAATGAAAACCTATGCGATGCAGGAACTTTTCAACTTCCTGACTGAATGCTGCCCCTCCAATGATAACCTCATAAAAGTTACCTCCAAAAGCCTGTGTTACCTGAGCACATATTTTATTATATACTTTGTTATTTATACCAGGCATTTTTAGCAGGAGCTTCATTTTAGGATCTTGTATCTTTGGGAAGACTTTCTTCCTGATAATCTTTTCTATAATAAGAGGAACAGATATGATGACAACAGGTTTTATATCTGCAAAAGCCGCTGCAATGATGGCAGGAGAGGGCATTCTCGTTAAATAAAATATATGACACCCTTTAATAAACTCAAATAAAAACTCGAATGCCATTCCATACATATGGGCCATTGGGAGAATACTTATAATACTATCTCCAACTTTAATATGTGCCCCAAGAACATGCTGACCAAAGTCTACATTACTCCATAAAGCGCGGTAAGGAATCATTACACCCTTTGAGAATCCTGTTGTTCCGCTGGTATAATTGATAAGAGCCAACTCATCGGGAGACTTTTCAATATAATAGTTTATATGTTCTTTACGATAGTATTTTGGGAACTTTTTTCCGAACATTTCATTCAAATGCTCGCGTGCATAGGTGAGTTTGTCTGTACGGGAAAGCACAAGCGAATAGTCGGGGATATAGATAATGCCTTCGAGTGTGGGCATCTTTGTTGGGTCAATCTGTGTTGCCACTACATCACCTACAAAGAGAAGACGAGCCTCACTATGGTTAACGATGTTGTGCATCTGCTCGGGTGTGAATTCATGGAGAATTGGAACAGCCACACATCCATAGGTAAGTGTAGCCAGAAATGCTACAGCCCAATTTGCACTATTACGCCCAGCTAAAGCAATCTTGTCTCCTTTGACCACACCACTGCTTTCAAACATGATATGAAGTTTCTCGATTTTACGAGCTACATCATGATATTGCAGGGTCGCACCTTTGAAGTCTGTGAGTGCGTCTTTATCCCAATTGTCTATGATAGACTGCTGTATCAGACTATTAAAACTTGGTATTTGTTCCATAATGTTGTCTTTTTTTTGAATTACTTTTTGTTTGGTAATCAATAGTTTTATTGGATGGTATTTTGATAAAGATAGCGTTTAATGCTCTTTTTTGGAGTCTTTGCAAACTCTTCTTTCTGTATTTGAATCGCTGAAAGACTTGCATATTTGGGTAGAACTGCATTTAGTTCATTGCGATTTTGCTCCATAACTTGTTTTAAATCATCTTCACTGAAATTCAAAGATTCAACTTCTTCGTAATCAGGATGAACGAGTGCAATGATTTTTTCACCTTTTTGTATGACAAGACTTTCATTGACTAAGGTCATCGAATTTAGCTTGTTTTCAATTTCTTCGGGAAAAACGTTTTGCCCGTTTGCACCGAGAAGCATGTTCTTAATACGTCCACGGATGAAGATATGTCCGTCTTTTGACATCGTAGCTAAGTCTCCTGTATGAAACCATCCGTTCTTATCTATGACGGCATCTGTAGCTTCTTGGTTCTTGTAATATCCTAACATGACATTCTGTCCTTGTGTAATAATCTCACCAGGAACAGTCTCTGGGTCATTACTGGTTATCTTCACATCCATGAATTTCACGGGCTTTCCACAACTTCTTGGAATGAAATCATGCCAGTCAACATAAGTAATTAGTGGGGCAGTTTCAGTGGTTCCATAGACCATAGTGATAGGAAATCCGATGTTGATAAGGAAATCTTCTATCTCTTTATTTAGCCCAGCACCTCCTACAGCAACCTGATACATTGCACCACCAAACTCCGCCTGTACGATATCGAGAATGCGTTGCTTAACTTTTTTGTTGATAACAGGCATTGTCATCAATAGCTTATAGATGTTGCTTTGAATCTTTGGAAAGACATTCTTGCGGATAATCTTCTCAACAACTAATGGTACCGAGAATATCATTGCCGGGTGGATTTCAGCAAAAGCCTGTTGAATGAGCGTTGGACTTGGTAGTCTTGTGAGGAAATAAGTATGGTTTCCAAGGCAGAATTCGAGTATGAGTTCGCACATCATACCATACATGTGTGCCATTGTAAGAATGGCTAAGACATTACAATGCTTGGGTATCTTTGAACCAATTACTTCTTCTAAGAATAGATAATTGCCAGTCAATGCACGATAGGGGAGCATCACACCTTTCGAGAATCCTGTTGTTCCGCTTGTATAATTGATTAAAGCTAACTCCTCAGGTTGGTCTTGATGATAGTGGATATGTTCTTGTCTAAAGTACTTTGGATATCGTTTTCCAAAGATTTCATTGAGATATTCACGTGCAAACGTAAATTTCTCAGACCGAGAAAGCACAATAGAAAAGTCTGGTAAATATAGGATTCCTTCAAGTGAAGGCATCTCTTCAGCATCAATTTCCTTTGCAACAACATCTCCTACAAATAGAAATCGAGACTCGCTATGGTTGACAATATTATGAATTTGTTTGGGTTTGAATTCATTTTGAATAGGTACAGCAACAGCCCCATAGGTCAAAGTGGCTAAGAAGGCAACAGCCCAATGAGAACTGTTTCGACCACAAATAGCAATCTTATCGCCTTTATGTAGCCCACTGTTCTCAAATAATATGTGCAGTTTTTCTATCTTTCGGGCAACATCATGAAATTGAAGCGTGGCACCTTTGTAGTCTGTCAAGGCGTCTTTATCCCAATTATTGATGATGCTTTGTTCTATAAAGCGGTTGAAATTTGGTTGTGAGTCCATTGCACAATATCAAAATTTTTGTGCAAAGATAGTTCTTTCTTTGCACATCTCAAAACTTTATGTGCACTTTTTGTTTCCTATATTAGATTTTATTTACTCGTATCTCATGGACTTTGCGGGATGGATATGAGAAATCAAATAACTTGGAGCGATGAGCACAAAGAGGCTGATGAGTAGGGTTGCAACGTTCAAAATGATAAATAAAGGGATATTATACTCCACGGGGACCGTACTCACATAATAGGTTTGCGGATTGAGTTTGACGAGTCCTGTGAACTGTTGAAGCGTGATAAGGCCCAGTCCAATCAGGTTTCCAACCAACAAACCTTTGCCTATAATGAATGCCGCAAACCACATAAATGTGTGTCTGATGGTTTTATTTCGTGCGCCTAAAGCTTTCAAAATGCCAATCATCACAGTGCGTTCCAAGATGATTATTAGTAGTCCGGATATCATAGTTACTCCTGCTACGGCAATCATCAGTGCGAGGATAACCCATACATTTAGGTCGAGTAGGTCAAGCCATGAGAAGATTTGAGGGCAAAGTTCACGGATTGTCTTTGAAGAATATGTCTCACCATAGTGGTCGAGTGTGCGGTTTACCTTTTTGATGACGAGATTCTCCACATTATCTAACTGGTTGAAGTCCTTGACAATGAGTTCTGCTCCAGTAGCTTGATCATCATGCCAACCATTGAGTTTTACAATCGTATTTAAGTCTGCAAAACAAGTAATGTCGTCATATTGTGATAGATTCGTTTGATAAATACCTTGAATCTTAAATCTTCTTGTGCGTATTCCATCCTTATCAATGAAATAACTATAGATTTTATCATTGACTTTCACGCCTAACTTGGCTGCAATGCTTTTCGAAATGAGAATATTATTGTCCGTTGTCGTATCATTAAAGCGTGGGATGCAGCCTTGAACTAAATTCTGATGAAGAAATGTTGTGTCATATTCGGGACCGACACCTTTGAATACTACTCCCAAGAAATCATTGTCGGTTTTAAGTATTCCTTGTTTAAGTGCGTAGCGTTGAACATGTTTAATGCCAGGAATAGACTTCAATACCGTAATCATGGAGTCATCCATCTGAATGGGATAGGAGTCACCTGTCTGCAAGGTCATAAAGTCTGAAACCTGAATATGACTACCAAATCCAATCACTTTGTCGCGTATCGTATGTTTGAATCCAAGTACGACACTCACCGAAATCAGCATTACTGCAAGTCCGATAGCTACACCTGCTGTTGCAATGCGAATGGCAGGGCGCGACACTTGTTTTCCTTCGGTCTTGCCACCATAGATTCTCTTGGCTATGAAAAATGGTAGATTCAATGTTCTTTTGTCTATTTCTACAACAAGTTTATCTTCCTTTTTAGCTTTTTACTCTTCGTCAACGACGCGTCCCGGATAAGCTTCAAGTGCTTTTCGCAGTACAACCAATGCACGTTCGAGGTCTGCTTTCTTTAGCACATAAGCGATTCGCACTTGATTAATCCCAGCGCCTGGCGTTGTATAAAAACCAGAAGCAGGAGCCATCATCACGGTTTCGCCTTCATAATTGAACTCCTCAAGACACCAACGACAGAATTTTTCGCTGTCATCAACAGGGAGTTTGGCAACCGTATAGAATGCGCCCATAGGAATAGGAGAATATACTCCCGGAATACGATTCAGACCATCGATGAGGCATTTACGACGCTCAACATATTCATCATATACATTCCGATAGTATTCTTCAGGGGCATCGAGGGATGCTTCTGCAACAATCTGTCCGATAAGTGGCGGAGAAAGGCGTGCTTGACAAAATTTCATGACGGCTTTTCTCACTTCTGCATTCTTGGTTATCAATGCACCTACGCGGATACCGCATTCTGAATATCGTTTTGAAACGGAATCAATGAGAATTACATTCTGCTCAATCCCTTCCAAATGGCAGGCACTGATATAAGGCGAGCCTGTATAAATATATTCGCGATAAACCTCATCAGAGAACAGATAAAGGTCATATTTCTTCACGAGATCGCGGATTTGATTCATTTCGCGACGCGTATATAGATAACCGGTCGGGTTATTTGGGTTGCAAATCATGATGGCACGTGTGTGCTCATTGATTAGTTCCTCAAACTTCTCAACTTTAGGTAATGAGAAACCTTCTTCGATAGTTGTAGCAATTGTGCGTATGGTGGCGCCTGCACTAATGGCAAACGCCATGTAGTTTGCATAAGCTGGTTCTGGAATGATAATCTCGTCGCCAGGATTTAAACAACTCATAAAGGCGAACAGCACAGCCTCACTTCCGCCTGAAGTGATGATAATGTCATCAGCCTCAACGTTGATGTTATATTTCTTATAATATCCGGTTAACTTCTCTCGATAGCTTTGATAGCCTTGACTTGGAGAATATTCCAATAGTTTGCGATCGATTTTCTTCAATGCATCGAGGCCACATTGTGGCGTAGGAAGATCGGGTTGTCCGATATTGAGGTGGTAAACCTTTGTGCCGCGTTGTTTTGCTGCTGTTGCGAGAGGGGCCAGCTTCCTGATAGGTGATTCTGGCATCTCTAATCCGCGTACTGATATATCTGGCATAAATTTGTTTTATTTACGATGGTTTTTCCCCACCATGATTTATCATTCTGCCTGCAAAGGTAGTTATTTTTTTTGATTCAAATTCGTTTTCGATGATACTAATAAACGCGAGGACCGAATATCGTTGTGCCTACACGAACCATTGTAGAACCATGTTCAACTGCAATCTTATAGTCGTGGCTCATGCCCCAAGAACGCTCCTTAAAGTCTTTTTCTTTTGAGAAATACTGGTTTTTTATCTCATCGAAGAATTGTTTTGCAGAGTCAAACTCGGCAGCAATCTGCTTTTGATTGTCGGTGTTGCTCGCCATCATCATCAAACCACAAATTTTCACATGGTCAAGTTCGCGCCAAGTTCCTTCTTCCAACAGCGCTCTACAATCTTCAATTGTGAGTCCATATTTTGTCTCTTCTTCAGCAATGTGAAGTTCTAAGAGCACTTTTATGACGCGATCGTGCTTGGCTGCCTGTTTATTGATTTCTTTGAGCAGCTTTAAACTGTCTACGGCTTCAATCATCGAAATATATGGAGCAATATACTTCACTTTGTTGGTTTGCAGATGGCCAATGAAGTGCCATTGGATATCTTTTGGCAATTGCTCAACTTTTTGTTTCAGTTCTTGCTCGTGGCTCTCTCCAAACCGCCGTTGACCTTCAGCATACGCCGCTTCGATATATTCGCAAGGATGATATTTGCTGATGGCAACCAATTCTACTCCTTTAGGCAGGTTGCCTATCACTTCATGCAGATTTTTTGCTACATCAACATTCATACACTTCTATTCTGTCGCTGTTTGATTGTTTTGCTCTTGAGTTTCATACTCAGGAACATCATCGCTGTGCGTATCCTGATTCAATTTTGGACTATTATGCTCAAATACGTCCATAATCTGAGTTTCCTGAATAGCCACAATCACATAATCGATCATTGTCTTGCCCATCACTTCTTCAATGTGTTTCACTGCGGATGGAACATTGTGGGCCTGTACCAAATAAGTGATGGTTGAGCGTTTTTCCTTCTCCGTTTTTTCATCTATCGTAATGAATTGCAGTTTGCACTTATACCATTTGTCATCTGTATCGACATCGCTGAAGAAAATCTCACCATAAGCGGCAGATTTAAGGTCGGTTACTTTGAATTCCCCACTGATATACACACGCATCTCTTCGATGATGGTATTTTCCGCCTCCGTGAAACTCAATGCATCAACGACATAACTTTCCGACACTTTTTTTTGCATGCCGTCTTCCATTGTCTTCTCGTAACGTATTTTGGCTTCAAACCAAACTGCAGTTCTGCTTCTCATTGTCTTAATCTTTTGTTTTTTGTTGAGCAAAGTTATAAAAGAAAAATGAATTATGCAAATTTTTTGAGATTTCCAGGATACAATCCGTGGGCGAGGTTCAGTCGGTTGCTCGTTTGCCTCTTCAAACGATGGTTTATAATCGTTTTATCCAAAGAATCTGAAGAGAAACCAATAAAAAAGCGCACAATCGCAATCGGTTGTACGCTTTTCTTGTAGGATTCATTCAGAACGAGCCGTTTTTTACTTCTCCGCAGGTTTTTTCTTGATTGTTATCGTCTTTTCGATGACCTCCAACACCCCGTCTTTGTCCACGCTCACCCAAATTGTCTTGGGTTTGCCATCGGCTGTCGTCTGTCCGGCAATGGCTAATTCATAATGGCGTTTAGAACCTCGCCCTTCGGCTTTTCCTGTAAATTTGAGACTGTTTTTTGCCAAATTCAGCTTCGTTTCTAATGCGTCGAAACCTGGTTTCAGCAGTTTTTCTTCAGTGGCTGCACGTTTGTTTTGGGCACTTTTCGAATTACCCTCGCGGTGAGCCACTGTCGCACGGAATTTGTCAGTGTTTGCATTATATTTGGTGATAAGCACATCCAATTTTGGCGTTTCGGGCTCAAGATCGGCGAGCGCATTGATGCGAAGTGCAACCGCACTCAGTGCCTTGTCGGTGGCTGCGCGCAACGCTTTGATATCATAAGTTCCCGTGGGAATAACCGTCTTCAACGCATCAAGATAGCGCTTGTCGAAGGCTTCGTTGGCTTTCGATAGTCGCGTGATATGCTCCGTTGCAGCAAGTTTCGTCACAGCTTCAGCGAGCTTAGCATCTTGCAGATCAGCCACAAGGTTTTTTATCAAGGCCGATTCTTTGTTATAGTTCGACGTGGTTACTTTTGGGTAGCGCGACATCACGTTTTCCATTTTTTGAGCCGCTTTTTGTTCATCAATGTCTTCGGAGAGCAAATTCATCTCCACCAACAACTGCAGTGCGCGATAGGCATGGTCTCGTGCGCGGTCGAGCGCCTCCAAATCAGCCGTTCCCTCTTTTTTCCTTGGAATATTCAGCGCCTTGTCTTCTTCGGCAACAGCATCCTTCAAGGTTTTCAACAAAGTTTTAAGTTTTTCGATGCCCGCCTCTTCACAAAGTTTAATAACTTGTGTGGCGAACTGGTAATGCTCCATGTTGTGAAGCGATAATTTTCGTACTTGTTTTATTTCCATATATTTTCAATTAAAAAGATTAATAAATATAGTGATTAACGTTTATATCTCAGCAATTGCTTCTTGCAATCTGATGATTGCCCTATGTTCTTTATCAGATTTGCAGGCGTTTTTACATCTTAACTTAAGTTTTCTTATTAAAATCATGCGATTTCTGTTCATCTACCCCGGGTGTTTTGTCAGAATCATGCGATTTCTGTTCATCTACCCCGGGTGTTTTGTCAGAATCACACGATTTCTGACCATTTACCCCAGGTGTTTTGTCAGAATCACACGATTTCTGTTCATTTACCCCGGGTGTTTTGTCAGATTCACGCGATTTCTGACCATTTACCCCAGGTGTTTGAATAAAAATCATCAAATTCTGATTATCTACCCCAGGTGTTTCATCAAATTTAGTAGAAAACCGATGATTAATCCCCGTTTCTAATCTAATTTGTATTTGACATGTTTCTTAAACCGATGCCGAAATTTTGTTATATATTCTATTTTATGCATATTAATGAGTTTTTCAGATTTAGACTTCTTGTTTCTAACTATTTAATGCAAATGCAACGAGCGTTTATTTCAAATCGTGAACATTTACTATTGTTTGCAAAGATAATAGTTTCTGTTGGTAAATCAAAATTTTTGTCATTGGTTTTATTTTCTTTTTGGGAATTCATTTGCAATTGTTTCTGTTCAGAAATGGGCGGAGGTGGGGCGAGAAACGCTGGGATATGCGGTGTTTATGGGCAAAGATAGATTTATTTAACATGAAGATTTGTTGTCGGTAGGGATTATTTGATTAATTTTGCGCCAATCGCATCACTTTTCAATCTTTATCTGAAAGGATGTGGCCTTATATATATAAAGGTGGATAACGATTTGAAGATAATGTTGCGGTTTGTGTCAGTTTGAGTTAGACTTTTGAAGATAAATTGAAATTTATTGTAGCGCAATTTACATGAGAAGATTTTTGTTATTGTTTTTCTCCATAATCGTGTGGCTCCCTGTTTTTTCGCAGAGTAGGGAGATTAGCGGACAGCTTTCTGACCGCGATACCAAGGAGAGTATGGCGCAAACGACTGTGCAGTTGCTTCGTGCCCGCGATAGTTCGTTTGTATCGGGCACTCTTTCTGACAATGAAGGTAAGTTTAAGCTCAGCGCGCCTGCCGATGGTCGTTATCTCGTTAGGATTACGAGCGTAGGATATAAATCGGTGATTAAACACGCTAATGTAGAGAATGGAAAAGATGTGATTTTGGGTTCCATCGTCATGGGCGCCGATGCCGTGATGCTAAAAGGGACAACAATCACTGGCCAGGCAACAAAAGTTTCGCTCAAAGAGGATACTTTTGTTTATAACGCTTCTGCCTTTCGCACTCCCGAAGGTTTGACCATAGAAGAACTTGTGAAACGACTGCCGGGCGCGCAAGTGTCGAGTGACGGAAAGATAACTGTCAACGGAAAAGAAGTGAAAAAGATTCTTATCGACGGAAAAGAGTTTATGACTGGCGATACGAAGACGGCATTGAAGAACATACCAAGTTCGGTGATTAATAAAATCAAGGCTTATGACCAAAAGAGCGATATGGCCAAAGTGACGGGCATCGATGATGGCGAAGAGCAAACGGTGCTTGATTTTGGAATGAAGGATGGCATGAATAAGGGCAGTTTTGGTAATATTGACTTGGCAATCGGCAGCCAGCGGCGTTATGCGGAGAAAGCCATGGGCGGATGGTTTAACGGGAACCACAGGCTGATGATGTTTGCCAACGCAAATAACGTCAACGACATGGGCTTCCCTGGTGGCGGATTCCGCGGCTTCGGTGCAGGTCCGCAGGGATTAAATGCGTCGAAGATGCTCGGTTTAAACTATAATTATGAATTGAAAGACCGGTTGCAGATGGATGTTTCGGTGCGTTGGAATCATTCTGATGGGGATGTGAACGCCTTAGGTTCTATGGAGAACTTCGTCAGCAGGATAGGAGCATTTTCAAACAACAACAGCTCAACCCTCTCGCGCAGTAACTCGTGGGATGGCCAATTGCGGTTGGAATGGACGCCCGACACGATGACAAACATCTTGTTCCGCCCACAATTCACTTACAATCGTGGGGATAATCTTGCGCACAGCCTTTCGGCCACGTTCAGTAAAGACCCTTATCTGTATGTTGCTAATCCGCTGTTGGCGGATGCCATCACAAGGCTCGATGCTGAAAATCTGATGGTGAATACGCAGGAAAATAGTGGCATAAGTGACAATTCGAATAAGAGTTTAAGCGGAACATTGCAATATAATCGTAAGTTTGGAACAAAGGGACGCAACGTGACCTTGCGCGTAGGTGGAAACTACGGGTCGAGCGATGGCCACGAACTCACGCTGAATAATATCCATTTATATCAGGTTCAAAATGTTTTGGGGCAAGATTCGACATATCAAACTAATCGCTGGAAACTTGTGCCTACCACAAACTATGGGTATAAACTCAAATTTGCCTATAGCGAACCCATTGCGCGTGCGACATTCCTTCAATTCTCTTATGAATTTCAATATAAATATAGTAAGAGCAACAGAAAGACCTATGATTTTAGTAATTTAGGCGAAACATTCTTCAGCGGTTTGCCTTTTGACTACGGAAACTGGAATAGTTATCTTGGCAGCTTGGCCAATCCGCTCGATGACTACTACGATCAACGTCTGAGTAGGTATTCTACGTATAGAAACTATATCCACGAGTTTCAATTGATGTTGCGTCTCATCAGAAAGAAATACAACTTGAATGTCGGCGTGATGTTGCAGCCACAAAAGTCGAAATATCTTCAGAACTATCAAGGAATCCACGTAGATACGATGCGCACTGTGACAAATTTCTCGCCGACACTTGATTTCCGTTATCGTTTCAACAAAGTGAGCAATCTGCGCATTAATTATCGCGGTACAACGTCACAACCGAGCATGTCGCAGCTGTTATCTATCACCGATGATAGTGAGCCGTTGAACATTTCGAAAGGAAACGCCGGTTTAAAGCCATCTTTTACAAACAATTTCCGTCTATTCTACAATAATTATGTAGAAAAAAGACAACGGGCTATAATGACCTTTGTCAATTATAGTAACACGCGCAACAGCATTAGTAATAAGGTTACGTATGATGAGCGTACGGGAGGGCGTACCATTCAACCCGAGAATATCAACGGAAATTGGAATGCTATGGGTGCATTTATGTTTAATACTGCAATAGATTCGGCTGGCTTCTTTAATGTCAACACATTTACAAACGTCAACTATAATCATTACGTGGCGTACCTGGCATTAAATTCAACCTCGTCATCAGTTAAGAATATAACGCGGTCTACCTCTCTCGGTGAGCGTTTGGAGACCAGTTACAGGAATAGTTGGTTAGAATTGGCTGTCGATGGGTCGGTAAACTATATGCACAGTCGAAATCAACTTCAACGGCAGAGCAATCTTGATACGTGGCAGTTCTCTTATGGTGGCTCGGTGAATATTTCCCTTCCTTGGGGCACAACGCTTGCAACGGATTTGCATAATAACTCTCGCCGAGGCTTCAGCGATGCGTCGATGAATACTAATGAATTGATTTGGAATGCACAAATCTCTCAAAGTATGCTTAAAGGCAGGCCACTATCAATCAGTCTTCAGTTCTATGATATTCTTCACAAGCAGAGTAACTTCAGCCGCAGTGTAAATGCGCTGATGCGTAGTGATACCGAGTATAACAGCATTTACAGCTACGCAATGCTCCACGTCATTTATCGATTTAATTTGTTTGGCGGAAAAGAAGCGCGCAAAGATATGCCCGGTCCGCCGATGGGTGGTCGTGAACGACGGGGGACTCCACCGCCACCTCCTGGTGGGCGCGGCGGCTTTGGTGGCCCACCAAGATTCTAATCAAAAGTGGAAAGAACTTCTCATAAATGTTTTGAGAAACAAAAAAAGGACACTCGATAAGCGGGTGTCCTTTTATATTGTTCGTCATTTATGCTTTGTTTAATGCTTGTTCAATATCGGCAATGATGTCATTTACATTTTCTATGCCCACCGAAAGACGGATTAAGTCGGGAGCTATGCCTGCTTCCCGGAGTTGTTCATCAGAAAGCTGGCGGTGTGTGTGGCTTGCCGGGTGCAGAATACATGTGCGTGCATCGGCTACGTGCGTTACGATGGAGATAAAATCAAGGTTATCCATGAATCTGATGGCATCCTCGCGTGACCCTTTCAAACCAAAGGCAATGACGCCACATGAACCATTCGGAAGATACTTTTGCCCCAAAGTGTAGTATTTATTTGAGGGAAGTCCGCAGTAATTCACCCAGGCTACCTTCTCATTCTTTTCCAACCACTCCGCCACTTTCTGTGCGTTGTCACAATGTTGTCTCATGCGTAAATGGAGCGTTTCAAGTCCTATATTAAGTAAGAAAGCATTCTGCGGAGAGGGAATGCTGCCCAAATCCCTCATCAACTGACTAATAAGTTTCGTGAGATAGGCCATTTTTCCAAAGTTTTCTGTATAAATGAGCCCATGATAGCTTTCATCTGGTCTTGTCAGTCCACGGAACTTATCGCTGTAAGCTTCCCAATCAAAATTACCAGAGTCAACGACTGCGCCTCCAACTTGCGTGGCGTGTCCGTCCATATATTTAGTTGTGGAGTGAGTAACGATGTCACATCCCCATTCAAAAGGCCTACAATTGATTGGCGTCGCAAATGTATTGTCAACAATTAAAGGAACTCCATGTTTGTGAGCGAGATTTGCAAAGCGTTCAATGTCAAACACCTTTCCACCCGGATTAGAAATAGTCTCTCCGAAGAAGCACTTCGTGTTGCTCTTAAACGCAGCCTCAATACGTTCGTCTTCCCATTCTGGATCAATGAAAGTGCAGTCAATCCCCATCTTCTTTAGGGTTACTCCAAACAGATTAAAGGTTCCGCCATAAATCGTATTAGATGTAATGATGTGGTCACCTGCCTCACAAATATTAAACACAGCATAGAAGTTGGCCGCTTGTCCCGAAGAGGTGAGTACTGCGCCAATACCTCCTTCAAGAGCAGCTATCTTCTTTGCAACTGCATCATTGGTTGGGTTTGCCAAGCGAGTATAGAAATATCCGCTATCTTTTAAGTCGAACAAACGTGCCATTTGTTCACTTGTGTCATATTTGAATGTTGTACTTTGATAGATGGGCAGTTGCTGAGGTTCTCCCTTTGTCGGTTTCCATCCGCCATGGATGCAAATCGTTTCAAGACTTTTTTTCATATTATTGCTTGTTGATTTGATAAGATTCTGTTGTGAATAATCAATAGATTCTGCGTTCTGTTCATGGATTTCTTGAGACAATTACGCATGTAGCGTGTTATGTTCCATGGATTTATAGCAAATGTTCTATTCTTATATACCCTCATTTTACCATCAAATCTTTTTGCATTTTAAGTTGTATTTGATGGAAAAGGATAATGGTTCAGTCAAGAAACAGATAAACAGATCAGTTTAGAATCAAATAGAGTAGAAGCTATTGCGCTTTGATTATATTTGAAATTCGCCAGCCAAAGGAATGCTAAGTAGTTCGCGAATTGTCTTCGTATCATCTCCGTAGCGACCATATAGGTACATCAATTTCGTGACAGCAGCCTCTACTGTGCAGTCCTGTCCACTAATAACCCCAGTTCCTTTCAATTGATATCCTGTGTCATAACGTCCCATTTCAACGAATCCCGTTACACATTGGCTGATGTTTACGATAGAAACGCCACGCTGTGAAGCCTTTTTGAGCGTCTCAATCAGCCATGATTGTTGAGGTGCATTGCCACTTCCGAAGCTACGCATAACAACGCCTTTAAGTTCAGGAGCATCCAAAGCATGTTCAAATATATTTGCTTGAATGCCAGGAAAGAGTGACAAAACCATAATGTTTGGATTCAAATTATAATGTGGAACCATGGGTTTTGTATAATCTGGTTTCAGGATATGATGAGAAGAAAACTGAAATCTTATTCCAACTTCACATAAATGTGGGTAATTGAAAGAATCGAAAGCATTAAATCCATCGGCGTTTTGTTTCGTCGTGCGGTTGCCTCTTAATAGTCTGCCATTAAAGTAAATACACACTTCGGGGACAATAGGAGTGCCGTCTTCATACTTTGCTGATGCCAAGTCTATACTCGAAATGAGATTTTCTTTTGCATCCGTCCGAAGATGTCCAATAGGGAGTTGGCTTCCTGTTAGAATCACAGGCTTAGTCAGATTCTCAAGCATAAATGAGAGAGCTGAGGCTGTATAGGCCATTGTATCTGTTCCATGAAGGACTACAAAGCCATCATAGGCCTGATAACGATTGGCAATGATGCCAACAAGTCTTGTCCAAACTTCAGGTGCCATATCGCTGGAGTCAATGGGATTTTCAAACTGATAGACATCAACATTCGTGGAAAGGTACTTCATTTCGGGTAAGTTACTCACGAGATGATTGAAGTCTAAGGGTTCAAGTGCATTCGTTTGACGATTTATTCCCATACCAATCGTCCCTCCGGTATATATGAGTAGAACTCTTCCTGTGGTATTTATTGTTTGCAGATTATCCATTATATATACGTCATCGTTTACGTAAAAACATTGCAAATATAGTTTAATTTTCCCGTAGTTCAAAAAAATATGCGTATATTTGCATTACACTTCATCGAAAAAATGACGGGTGCAGATGGTTATCGTCTTGTCTGATTCGGTGATTGTTTTACGGATTTAATAAACTATTTAATCAAGATTAATCTAAACAATAAATCATTTATGAAACAATTCATGAACGAAGATTTCCTGTTAGAAACACCAACTTCGCGCGAACTTTATCACAATCATGCGGCAAAAATGCCTATTATTGATTATCATTGTCATCTTGTTCCTGAGATGGTTGCTAACGATC
>ERZ773051.1082-NODE-1082-length-15844-cov-3.795427_pt1 | contig 15844 bp, 13 predicted proteins | sample MGYA00580631_ERZ773051 | MGnify/ENA primary metagenome ERZ773051 (study PRJEB29015, sample SAMEA2738137) | human oral metagenome | biome: human oral; feature: human-associated habitat; material: saliva | place: China | collected 2204 ...
GTTCAAATGCCGCCCCCTTGGTGGCAGAGGTAGTGCCGGTGGCGACGCGCCCTTTCCGTCCGACGGCGGCGCCGGCAGCGGGAAAGATGGCGCCGGCGGCACCCACATACGACAAAACCTGAACGCCATACGCGACGCTCACGAGAAGGGCCGCAGCGCCGGCGACGGCGGTCAGGACACCCGAGAACGAAAGGACGTCATCCGAGACGCGTGCGCGCGCCTTGACGACCATGTTCACGGCCGCGCCGAGAGCGGCGGCGCTCGCGCAGTAGCCGAGCGGGAGCAGGTAGCTCATCCAGGCAGCCCGAGCATCCATCATGTAGGACTCTCCACAGGCGAAAGAGAACGCGATGCCGACGACGGTTGCAGCCGACGCGACGCCTTTCCGAACGCCTTCGCCGGAGCCGCGTTTGAGAAGGACGAAGTAGAGGGCGACCAGCACGCAGGCGATGCCGATCATGGCCGCTTCGACGAAGATGCCCGACGTCGGATGGTTGAGCGCCTCGAAGATGCGGTCGACATGCTTGAGATGCAACACCGAAAGGCATCCGCCGACCGCCAGGAGCACGAAGGAGACCGCCGATTCAACATCGGTCGGAAGCGCGCCGCGCTTGGCGAGCGCCTGTACGGTCGACCACGCGAAAAGCCAGGCGCCGGCGCCCGAGACGACGGTGAACATGACAAGGGCCCACTGCACCTCCATTATTCCACGCTCCCTTCGGTAACCATGTATTTCGACGTGGTCTGCACGAGGTCGTCAGCCCGCCACTCGCCGAACTTGGACGAGAGGATATAGATAGTCAGAGGCTTGTTGCCAACCTCGGGCAAATAGTGGATCGAATCTTCGGAAGCTGCGGCGATCGCCTTCGAGGCATCCGATTCGGGATCGTCCAGATCGCCGTAGAATCGCGCCTTACCGCAGCAGTTCTTCACGCAGGCTGGAAGCTCTCCGGCGTCCGTGAGGTGCTTGCAGAGCGTGCACTTCTCCACGACCTGCTCCTCGTTGTTCCAAGAACGCACACCGTAAGGACAGGCCATCATGCAGTACTTGCAGCCGATGCACTTCGACTTATCGACCAGCACGATGCCCGACTCCTCGTCGCGATACGATGCGCCCGTCGGGCAGACGCGCGTGCATGGCGACTCGGTGCACTGCTGGCACATGGTCGGAATCCAATACGTCGACACGTCAGGGAAGACACCGAACGGCTCTACCTGCACGACCTTGTTCCAACGCTCGCCCAATGCCACGTCGTTTTCCATCTTGCAGGAAAACTCGCAGCTATAGCAGCCGATGCAACGGTCAAGGTCTACCACGATGCAATTACGCGCCATAGACGGCATTACCTCCTCCGGTATTCTCAGACAGCTCAGGAAGCCACGGTTTGAAATCCTCCGGCTCGGTCCAGATGCCCTCGGGCGCCGAGTCGGCCTTGGAGACGTTGATGCAGACGCCCCTCAGGGTGTACGTGCCGTATACGTCGTTGAAAGGACATTCGTCGTTGTTCTGGGTCAAAAGGTTGATATTCATGACCTGCCAGGCACGATTCGGATCATCGGAGTCAAGAAGCTCAGGATTCCAGAAACGTTCCTGGTAGATGACCTTCGGGGCCACGCTCTTGGTCACGCGGCAACGGCCCTGGGTCTTGCCGCGTTTGGACTCGAGCCACAGCCAGTCACCGTCCTCGACGCCGATCTCGGATGCCGTCTCGGGATTGATCCAGGTTTCAGGATAGGGGAAAAGCTCTCGCGTCCACGGAGTGTTGCGCAACGTGCCATGGTGGAAGATAGGCAGGCGTCCTTGCGTGAGCACGTAGGGAAACGCCGCGTCGTATCCAGGGTCGCCTTCGATGGGCGATTCGAAGGGTTCGAGATAGTACGGAAGCGGGTGGTAGTTGTTCGATTTCGGGTATACGTCGGTCGCAGGCTCCATCGATCCGCTGCCGTCGACGGCGCCCGTGTTGCCGAGCAGGATGTTCCCGTCGAAATAGGGCTCGCAGCGTCGGGAAGTCGTATGGAAGCCCGCCGGAATGGAGGGATCGTTCTCGTCTGGGAACAGATGGCTGCCGTAGGACTTCTCGGCATACTCCTCGATGGTCTGATACTCGCTCGGCGCCTGCGCCTCGAATGTCGCCCAGTCCCAATCGTCCTTGCCGTAGTAGAAGCTGCCGACGAAATAGCCGACGTAGTCCTTGTATTCCTCGTAGGTGCGCCAATACGTGCCGTAGAACTTGCCGGCGATATCGGGGTTGAACGAATCGATGGCGCGTTTGTGGCCGCGCTTGGCAAGGGCCGCCGCAAGCCACGACCAGTGCATGCACTCATCGACCGCTTCGTACAATTGCGTGCAGGGTCGGCGAATCGCATAGGTGTTCAACCGGTCCTGCGCATATGCGGTCTCGAGCCATTCCGCCGTCGGAAGCACGTAGTCGGCAAGGCATACGCTCGTCGTAGTCCAATGCATGTACATATGAACGTTGAGCTCGGTCGTCATCATGGCTTCGTAGAAACGCGTCGCATTGCCGATCATGGCGAGCTTGTTGCCGCTCCGCTCGATCCAGATGCGCGGCCGATAGGGTTCGCCTGTCTCGATGGCCTTGAGCACCGAGGGAATATGGCTCGCGAGCCAATGCCCCAGACCCTTATGCTCTTGATACCCGAGCCGCGCATTGGCCTCCTCTTCGGGCATGCGCAGCGGATGGTCGGGATGATGGAGGCCGAAAGGCTGCACGACGTAATTGCATGGCTCGACGTAGCAGGGCCTGTCCTGCACGATCGAACCCGGCTGACGAATGCAGCCCATCAAGATGTCGAGAATTGCATCGCCCTGAGCGGCTTGCGCGGAATTTCGCGCCTGGTCGGTCGCCACTCCCAAAGAGATACCCGCGTTGGGGCAGCCCTCGACATATATCTTGATCGCTTCCTCTATCTTCCCGGCATCGAGCCAGCAAACCTCCGCAGCGCGCTCGAGGGTCCATTCGGAAACATGTTCCTTCATAAGCTGGAACGCGGTCTTGGTCTTCGTACCGCCTTCGAGTTCGAACGTCCCGAACATCTCAGGATCCAAAGACCCGTCAGAGGGGAAAGGATACGGCATAGCCGCAGGGGCATTCGTCGTCTTGTCCCAAACGACGTATTCGTCCGCCCCGCCTAGGCCCAGATCATTCGCACGATAGGTGAGTCCCGTCTCGAGATTCACAAGGAATGGCAGATTGGTCCATTCACGACAGAAATCCTTAGCCCACAGTTCGTGCTCTATGATGTAGTTCATCCATGCAAGCATGAGGGCGACGTCGGTGCCGGGACGTATGGGCAGCCATACGTCGGCGCGAGCGGCATCGGGCGTAAGCCTCGGGTCGATGACGACGGTCTTCATGCCGGCATTGCGCAAATCGGTCACCACGCGACCGGTCGAACCGATGCCGTGATAGCTAGGACCGACGCCCCACATCACATAGGTCTTGGTAGGTGTGCATTTTTCATCGGGAAGAATCCCGGGAAGATACACTTCGGTGACCGGACCGTCGGCAAGCGAGGTGTCGGCGGTTCCATTCAGACAGAACTCCATATGATTGCGCGGCAGATAGCACTGGGCGCATCCTGGTTCGAAGAAATTCCCTCCTCCCCATACGGAAAGGAAGCGCGCCGGCGAGAAGAACTGGGGGTTTCCACCTCCGCCCGTCGAGCACACGAGGCTCTTAGGCCCTTCTTTCTGATAATACTCCCACATCACATCGGCGATTTCATTAATCGCCTGCTCCCAGCTGATACGTTCCCACTGATTCGAGCCGCGGCCTCCGACGTTCTTCATCGGATACTTGATGCGATTCGGATTGTACAGCGCCTGGATACCCGCAAGACCCTTGGCGCATGCCGCGCCCTTGTTCATCGGGTCGTCCGGATCCCCTTCGAGCTTGATGACCTTGCCGTCTTGGACGTGCGCTATCATGCCGCAGTTGTTCAGGCAGGCACGGCAGATGGTGCGCATCTTTTTAACCTCGCCCGCCTGCGCGGCGGCATGCGCCGTCTCGACAGGCACGAGATTCGGAGCCGCTGCAGCGGCCATCGCCGCGGACGCGCCCGCGAAAGCCGAAAGCTTCACGAAATCACGTCTGCTGACATCGCTTGTAATCAAGACCCTCCCCCTTCTCCTTCTTCTTGCATGAACCGGTATGCTCATCGGACCGACGCCGAATGAAGCCTGGAATCGGCCGAGGACACCGCGAGACGGAATCCCTCGGCCGAAAACGAATGCGCGCATGAAACAGCCGCGTCGACGTGTGCATTCCTAAAGACGAAGAACGCCTGCGCCTGCATTGGTTGCGCGCCAGACGCCCTCCCATTCGATGCCGCCCGCATCTTCGAGGGCATCGATGAAATACTGCGGGTAGACCTTGATGCCGCCCGCGCCCGTAATGCCATGCTCCTTGACGGCCATATCGATGGCCGATTCGAGTTTTGCGCGGCTCGCGCCCCCGGACGTACTGCAGACATCAAGAGCGGCACGGAAAACAGGGGCATAAGCTGGACGTCTATGCATGAGCGCGGAAATCGTCGAGGCGGGCGCGTATTCATCGATAAGGACCGAAACCTCGTCGCTCGTGCGCATGAGCACGTCGACGACGGCATCGTCGGATACGGATTCGTCATGGCACGCATCCTCGAGCGTCCCTTCGTACGACGCGCCGTCGACGACGACGTCCTCGGATAGGTAACCTGCGCGCACGAGCGCGTCCAGGACGGTCGAAGGGGCTTGGGTCCATGACGCATCCCATGATTCCGCGGCGATCCGCTCGATGCATGCGCGACGCTCGCCGTCATGGGCGGCGCAGAGTTCAAGAAGCCGCAAAACGGGTTTTTTCAGCATCGGATTGCACTCGATGAGCTTGCTCGGCATTTCTCCCCCTTCGAACGCCTGACGCGCTTCATGGTAGGGAGTGCCGCATGCGGCATGCATGGCCGGAAAAGGACTATTCGAACGTCGACATGAGTGAATTTCCTTTAATTATTCTATATATAGAATAATTAGTGCATCTCCATAAGTCCTGATGGGATATTTACTTGACGATATCCGAATCGGAATGCGAAGGGACCGTGCTTAAAAAATCAAGCAGTTCTTGGCGTGAGTGCACATCAAGCTTCGTATAGATCGAACGCAGGTGGCTGCGGACGGTGTTATTGGATATGACGAGCTCCTCAGCGATCCAGTTGGCGCTTCGCCCGCACGCGAAGAGCTCCATGACTTCCGCTTCACGCGCCGAGATGCCGAAGCGATCATCGATGCGCATGATGCGTTCATGAAGACCGAGCTCTCGTTGCGGCGCATAAGAAGAAGCGCATGCAGGCGCCTCCGCTACCTGAAGAACCGACCCGGCGCCATCGTTCGACATCGTCCGTCGATCGACGGAACGCGATGCGCACGAAAGCGGAAGGCCGGCCTCGTTTTCCGCGCTCTTTGAAGTCCGCGCAGGCTCTCCCGGACGCCATGAGAGCATGAACCTAAGATCGGAATCCGTGAACACGAATGCGAAAACGATCACGATAGCCAAGATCAAAGCCGTGGTGATAACGATGTGCGCGGAAGCGCTTCGGATAGATTCGGATGCGAGCATGCCGAACCACCAGAACAGCGCGCTTGCCACGAGATGCGCCGCTTGCCCGAGTCCGAAGGCACGAACAGGTGAAAAACCGAACCGAAAGACCATATAGGCCATAAGACAGGTAAAAAGCATCCAGAGCAGATCCTTGCCAACGGCAAGGATCCCGAGATCGCCGTCGAAACTGGACGACAGAACCACGAGCACGCCGAAAAAGATCAGCGTCGCATATGCCGCGCGCGTCACCTTCACGACATCCGCGCAGTTCACAAGAAAGCTGAATGCGAGGACGCCGAGGAAGATGCCGAACGTTGACACCGATCCGAGCTGGTCAAAAGACTCGGATGAGCCGCCAACGGCGACAAGACCCTTGGCAAAGCCAGCCGTAGCCGCCACCATCACGGATGCAACGACAAGGCAGACGAAAGCCTTCATGCCGACCCCTCCGCCACGCCTGTTCTGCACGAGACCTTCGGAAGAGAACGGATCATCGCTCGGCATGATGTAGAGAAAGGCGCTTGCAATAGGTAGAGCCGCAACAAAAAAAGGACGCCATGCGCAGGGCAATCCAATTCCCATGAAATACAGGAAGGAAGCCATCATGAGCGACACGCAGCCTGCGGTAAGCACCTCACGTCGGCCCAGCGTACCGAAGGTCGAACCAGTTTTAAGGCATAACATCGATGTGCCAGCACCCGTGAGCACGCCGCCTGCAACGAAGATTGGAATGCCTCCCAGCCATTGGCTGAGCGCGACGAGAAGGGTGCCGACCGACGCAACCGCACCGAAGGAAACGACGGCGCGGCTTTCCTGCAGAAGCCTTGTTGCTTTACGCCAGAATACCGCAGCAAGCACGCATGCAATCGCGATGGCAGGGGTGGAGCACAGGTACATGAACCCCACATAGAAAGCGAAGTCGCCTTCTATCCAAAGTTGGAACAAACTTGTCGAGCTATAGCAAAGCCAAATCCAAGCCCACCAGAATCCCATACCCAAATAGCGGAGGTAGGGCCACTGCTCGGCGAAACGGTATGCGCCCATGCGCAGCGATACGCCACGACCCCCGATTGATTCGATCATGCCTCAAGCTCCCCCTGTCGCTTCAGCCAATTTAAACATTGTACGACAGAATGCGGGCTCACGGCATCGTGCAAAAGGCACGTCCCGACCTACAGGCGGCCCTTCAGATCCTCTGCGACGGCCTTGATGAACGCACCTGTGCTGAGCTTCGTCGGATGCTCGATCGACGTGATGAGCGCAAGATCGCCGGTCATCTTCCCCGACTCGATCGTGGCGACCGTCGCCTGCTCGAGCGCGTCGGCGAAAGCGGCGAGATCGGCCAGGCCGTCGAGCTCGGCACGCTTGCGCAGGGCTCCCGTCCACGCGAAGATCGTGGCCACCGAATTCGTGGACGTCTCTTCGCCCGCGAGATGCTTGTAGTAATGGCGCTGGACCGTGCCGTGCGCGGCCTCGTATTCCCAATAGCCGTGAGGAGACGCGAGCACCGAGGTCATCATCGCGAGCGATCCGAACGCCGACGAGACCATGTCGCTCATCACGTCGCCATCGTAGTTCTTGCAGGCCCAGATGAAGCCGCCCTCCGCCTTCATGACGCGCGCCACGGCATCGTCGATGAGCGTGTAGAAGTACTCGATGCCGGCCGCTTCGAAGCGAGCGGCGTAATCGGCATCGAAGATTTCCTGGAAGATATCCTTGAAGCGATGGTCGTAGGTCTTGGAGATAGTGTCCTTCGTGGCGAACCAGACGTCCTGGCTCGTGGCGAGCGCGAAGTCGAAGCAGGCCCGTGCGAAGCTTTCGATGGAAGCATCCAGGTTATGCATGCCCTCGACCACGCCAGGCTCCGTGAACTCGTGCACGAGCCGGCGCGTCTCGGCGCCGTCGGACGCGGTGTAGACGAGCTCGACCGTGCCGGGGCCGGGAATGCGCATCTCGGCATCCCGATAGACATCGCCGTACGCATGACGCGCGAGCGTGATCGGGCGCACCCAGTTCTTGACGCACGGATCGATGCCGCGCACCACGATGGGCGCACGGAAGACGGTGCCGTCGAGCATCGCGCGAATGGTGCCGTTCGGGCTCTTCCACATGCGTTTCAGGTCGTATTCCTCGACGCGGGCCGCATTCGGCGTGATGGTCGCGCACTTGACCGCGACGCCCAGGCGCTTGGTCGCCTCGGCGGAATCCACGGTGACCTGATCGTCGGTCTCGTCGCGATGCGCAAGGCCGAGATCGTAATATTCGGTCTTGAGATCGACGAACGGGCAGATGAGCTCGTCTTTGATCATCTGCCACATGATGCGGGTCATCTCGTCGCCGTCCATCTCGACGAGCGGCGTGGTCATCTGGATCTTGGTCATGCGCGTATCTCCTCCGAACAGAGCCTGAAGCATACCGAGGCATTGTACCGCGAGACCGCGAACGGCTTCTATGGCGCGAAGGCGGAAAGCATCCATCCGCGACGGAAGGAGCGCACGAATCCGCCGATACGGACCCCGGACGCACGAGGGGCGACCGACGCCAAGGCCGGCCGCCCCTCTCTATTCAAGTCGCAGACCCTTCCTGATCGGCAGAAAGGAACGCGCGACTCTTCGCCGATCGAAACCCTCTCAGGCTTCATGACGAAATGCGTGCGGTTCGTGCGCAGGTTACTTGGAAGCGCCGCCCGCGGAAGAGACTTCCTTCGGATCGCCCTTCGTGAACACGAGCGTGCTGGTCTTGTCGGTCATGGTGAGCTTGTCTCCATCGAGGGTCGCAGCCTGGGTGCTGCCGTCGACCGTGACGTCGATCTCGGTCGCGCTCTTGACGGTCCAGGTGCCCGTCATGACTTCGCCGAACAGATCGATGCTGGCCGTGCCGTCCTCGTCGAGGTTCATGAACGCATTGAGGCCCATGTCGCTCATCATCTTCATGTCGTCCTCGGTCACGGCTTCCTCGCCGGAGATGGACGAGATGTCCCATGTGCCGACGAACGGCGTCTTGTCGGCATCGCCGCCGCCGGCACCGCCGCACGCGGTAAGTCCGAGCGCGAGCACGAGCGCCGAAACGGCGGTAAGGGCTGCCAGCAGGCCGACACGAACTTTGGTCTTGGATTCCTTCATAGCGGGAGTCTCCTCTCATAAACACTATCCCTTGGTTTCCCTCCGGTGATTTTACCTGAAAACAGATTCTTTCGAAGCTTAGGCGAGAAATGGGAGGGGAAAGGTCCCTATGGCAAGAAAAGCCGCGCGCCCATGAGACGCGCGGCTCGTTTTGCGAAGCCGGTTCTTCCCTCGCGCATCGTGCCGCCTCTCTGCGCGACGAACGAGCTCTAGGCAAGATCTTCGGACGAAAGGACCTTGAAGCCCGCGGCCTCGAGGGCGAACGCGGCTTCGGCCGCCTGGGCGCCGCCGTGGATCTTGAAGACGTCCACCGCCTGGCCTGCTTCGGTCGAGAAGCAGTATCCGTATTCGATGTTCAGCCCGAGCCCGTCGAGCGCCTCGAGCAGTTCGGACAGGCCGCCCGGACGGTTCGGCACCGCTATGGCCGCGACCTTGGTCTTCGTGGCGCTGAATCCGCCTTCTCCCAACGCCTCCATGGCAGCATCGGCATCGTTGCAGATGATGCGCACGAGTCCGTAGTCCGACGTCTCCGCGATCGTGAGGGCCCGCATGTCCACGCCCGCCCGGCCCAGGCAGCGGCACAAGGCCAGAAGGCGGCCTTCGCTGTTTTCAAGGAACACCGTGATCTGATCGACCATTACCGAATCCCCTCCCTCGCGTCGAAGACGCGCTTCGCCTTACCTTCGCTGCGCGGAATGCTCTTCGGTTCCACGACCTTGACCTCGATTCTAACCGACAGCGCCGCCTTGAGCTTCGCTTGGATCTCGCGCTGGAGACGCTGGACCGCGGCGATGGAATCGAGCGCGAAGCCGGGATCGGCCTCGATCTTGAGCATCACGACATCGAGCGACTTCACGGTCTCCAGTTCGATCCGATACCACGACGACGCATCGGGAATGGTCTTGACGACGTCTTCGATCTGGCTCGGGAAGACGTTCACGCCGCGAATGACGAGCATATCGTCGGTGCGGCCGTGCAGGCGATCGATACGGCGATGCGTACGTCCGCAGGCGCAGGCTCCGGGAATGATGCGCGTGATGTCGCGCGTGCGATAGCGCACGACGGGACTCGCCTCGCGATCGACCGTCGTGATGACGAGCTCGCCCCATTCGCCGTCGGGCAGATTCTTCCCGGTGATCGGATCGATGACTTCGGCATAGAAGTGATCCTCGGCCAGATGCAGGCCGGCCTGCTCCCAGCATTCGATCGCGACGCCCGGACCCATGGTTTCGGTCAGACCGTACACGTCGAGCACCTTGTATCCGAGCTTTCGCTCGAGGTCGGCGCGCAGGGAATCGCTGAAAGGCTCGGCGCCGTGGATGCCGGCGCGCAGATGGAATTCCTCGGAAGGATCGATGCCCGCCTCGAGGGCGGTATCGGCGATGTGCATCGCGTAGCTGGGCGTGCAGCACATGATGGTGGTGCCGAGATCCTTGAGCAGGCGAATCTGGCGTTCGGTGTTGCCCGAGGACGCGGGGACGACCGCAGCTCCCGAATGCTGGCTGCCGTAATGGGCACCCAGTCCGCCGGTGAACAGGCCGTATCCGTAATTCACCTGAACGACGTCGTCTGCGCCGCCGCCGGCGTAGACGATGCCGCGTCCGAAGCATTCCGCCCAGATCTCCAGATCGCGCTGCGTGTAGGCCGCAAGCGTCGCGACCCCGGTCGTGCCGGAGGACAGATGGATCTCGCGCACCTCGCTGCGCGGCACGGCGAGCATGCCGTACGGGTAGTTGTCGCGCAGGTCCTGCTTGCCGACGAACGGAGCGCGCCCGAGGTCGTCGAGCGATTCGACGGAATACGGGTCGAAGCCCGCTTCGTCGTACGCCTTCTTGTAGTACGGAATGTTCTCGTAGCAGCGTGCCACGGTCTTCTTGATTCCCTCGAGCTGGATCCCTTCGATCCGCTCATGCGGCATCGTCAGGATATCCCCCTGGTTCGCATCCATCGCGTCGCCTTCCTTCGATTCTGCTTCGGTGCGTCTCGCACGTCGATGGCGTGATGATAGGGCTTTCCCGCGCACCCGGTTCGGTGCCTCTATGAGAATCGCTGGTTTCTCGGTATAATTTCCTATATTCTATTTTAAATAGAATTTCCGAACGGAAACCGCGTGCGTCATCGGCGCATCGATATCGGCATGAAGCAGCCGGGCGACACGCCTTTCGACCAGAACGCCGATTGCGATGGGTTCGCCCATCCGACGGACTCCTTCGGCGTCGATCACAGGAAGCGAACGACGATGGATAAGGCATTGCTGGGACGAAGGCTCCTTGCGCTGCGCATGCGCGCGGGGCTTTCCCAAGATGCGTGCGGCGCGGCCGTCGGCATCACGGGAAAGGCCGTCTCCAGGTGGGAGCGGGGCGCGTCGTACCCGAGCATGGATGCGCTCGTGCGCCTGGCCGGCCTGTACGGCATGAGCCTGGCCGAACTGTTCGACGGACAGGCATCGCGCGAAGGATCGAACATCGCGACCATCGCCGTCACCGGAGGTCCGTGCGCCGGGAAGACGACCGCCATACCCGTGCTCGCGCATGAGCTCGAGGTGCGCGGATATCGGGTCGTCACGCTTCCGGAAGCGGCGACGCTCCTGATGGAAACGGGCATGCGGCCCGGCATCGACGTATCCGAGGGCACCTTTCAAGAGAGGATCCTCGATCTGCAGCTGTCCCTGGAGCGCGCCGCCCGCATCACGCTTGAGCGCAGCGCGGATTGCAGGGCGGTCGTGCTCTGCGACCGCGGCATCATGGACGGGGCGGCCTATCTTCCTGCAATGGAATTCCCACTCATGCTCGCGCGCGCAGGCCTTTCCGTCGATGAAGCCTTCGAACGCTACGATGCCGTCATCCATCTCGAATCGCTCGCGGCGGAGGAATCCGCAGCCTATGGGATGGAGGGCAATGCCGCACGGCGAGAAGACGTCCTGGGTGCGCGCGCCATGGAAGAACGGATCAGGCGTGCATGGGCGGGACATCCCCACGTGTCGTTCGTGCCTGCGCGCGATGGCATGGACGCCAAGATCGGCGATGCGCTCGCATGCGCCCTTTCAGCGGCCGGATGCGGCAGGGTGCTTCCGCATCGGCGCATCTTCCTGATCAGGAAGCCGAACGAAAGCGCCCTGCTCGAACGCGTCGGAACGTATGCCGAGGATGTCGAGCAAATCCTGCTGAGGCCGGCGGGCGCGACGGAACGGGATGGAGAACGCGTTGAGGGGCAGGATGGCAAACGCGCATCGAACCGGGATGGCGAACGCACCGAGAAGCGAGGTGGCAGGCGCAGATCGAACCAGGGTGGCGGCCACGCATCAGAAACCCGCATCATCCTCGAGTCCCATGCAAGGCTCGAGGCGATCGCACACAATGAGGAAGCCGGCGACGCCGGCGTACGAAGCATCGGGGGACATGAAGGCAGCAAGGCATCGGGAACCAAGAACGTCGAAGGGTCTCGGCGCGAATACTTCCGCCTGACCTGTTCGACAGACATCTATGAAGGTACCGCGCGCGAATCGTTCGACGGCGCCTGCGAGCGTTACGCCCTCGCCATCGACGGAAAACGCTTCCGCGACCTGCACGCATTCGCGGATCCTTCCCTGCATGAAGTTCGGCACACACGCATCCACCTTGCCGAGGGCGCTAGGCGATACGAGGTGCGCACGTATCCGTTCCTTCCCTACCAGGCCGTCGCCATCGTCGAATGCGACGAATCGGACCTGGATGCGAAGCCGGCGGACCTCATGCCGCCCTATCTGCAGCTCATCCGCGAGATAGCCCCATCGCCGGAATCGTTTTCGACCCATGCCTTCGCCTGCGCCCTCGCGCAAGGAAGGTTCTGAAGCGGCGATCGGATCTGGAAAGCCTGGTCGTATGACGAACGTCTTGCCAAGGACCCGGCTTCACCGCTGATTTTCATAAAGGGTCGAAGACCTCTTCTCAATGCCCGAGAAAAACCGCTGGACAAGCACATCGGCATCCTTGGAACCGAGAGATGCATCCAAAGCAAGATCCTTGGCGAGCTTCTTCGTATCAAGCAGGATCTTCGAAACTTCACGCGCGTACGACAGAATATCGTCAGTTCGCATGTCCAAGTCTTCAGCAAGGGTTTCGAAATCCGCATGCGTCACATTATCGATATTGGCATGAGAACCGATGCGCATTCCCATCGTTCGCGACAGCTCCGACCCAAAACCCCTCCCGTATACGCTTGTCGATATCAAATCATATGCTGGAGCGATGCGAATCGCCGATCGGGCACGCAGAAAAAAAGAGAAGTTTTTCGCATGGGCATCGCAATTGCCGATGAGGTAGTTGAATACGACAAGCCGAGCGAGATGCACACGGTCCTTGAGATAGTTTTCAGCATGATGGAGGAGGATGCTGTTCAGTTCTCGTATCCCCGGACCACCATCCTGCTGATATTTCTCCGCGGATGTTCTGCCAAGAGCCTGACAGGCATCCTCTTGGCGAATACGCCTCATAAGGACAAGGCCTTCGGAAGAATTGACTCCGGATGGCTCTCTGTCAAAACGCTCGACGACCACCATAGGAGTCGGAAGATCCAAATAATATGTTTCGGCAACCGACAGCCCAACCTTTTCGGCCAGTTTCATGCAGAGAAACTCATTGAGCGCGAGCAGCGGGTATCGATCGTTCAGCTGAGGCTTCACGATATGCGTGGATGGCGAACCCTCCAATGGCACATACCACCCCTCTCCAATCGGCGACCGCGCATCATGATAGAGTGCGATTTTCTCTTGGCCGCCTGCGAGCGAAAGCCTGTTTTCAGTACGCAGCTCGGTGATCTTCTCGAAAGGATTTTCGGCTATGGCCGCAAGACCGCCCTCGAGAAAGGCGTACGCGTCGATCGCAGGAGGTTGATAGGGATCGTCCTCTTCCAATACGGCGACATCCCCGGCGCAGTCCTTGCCCAACACGCGCAAGAGCTTCGCGGGACTGCGTTCGGAAATCCCGAGACGCTGCGCCAAAGATGCACGAGAATCGCCCTCTGGAAGCAACCCTTCAAAAAACGGCATGGCTGACCGCCCGCTATAGCGCTCGTTGCAAAGCGGGAGGGAAAGAGACAGAGGCTCGGAGGAAGGATCGGAAAGATAGGAACCGTCGTATGCAAATCCATAGAACGGCTCTCCATCCCGCATATCGAGCTTGCCGACAAGCATGCCGCAACAATACACGTTGAGGTTCATGCGCCTCTCCTGTCGATGGAAAGGTCCATGCTGAGAACGTTCGTCACCAGGAGGGCGCGGGCGAACTCGACGGTCGGCTTCCCGTTTTCAAGATCGGAGATGAATCGAACGCCGACCCGGCAGGCGCGTGCAAGCTCTTTCTGAGTCAAGCCTGCGCGCTTCCTCTCGATTCGTATCTCTTTTCCTAAGTCTTCGACCGAGTAAATCCGCATTGCTCACCCTCCTCCTCTTTACGAGAATGGTTATACCATTCCCGTTCGGGAAAAAATAGCGAGAATTACCCTAATTTTCCTGAACGGGAATATGATGAAGAGCTTCGTGCGCAGCTCTACGCGGCGCGGTCGGCCGCGCGCTGGGCATCGACGGCACGGTTCCTGAAGAAGATCACCCAGTTCACGGCCAGCGCCGCAAGATTCAAGAAATAGACGGCGAGCACCCAGTTCACCATGCCTCCGACGAACTTGGCAGCGATGCCGGCAACGTATCCGAATGTGATCAGAGCGAGAAATGCCCACGACGTGCCTGCCGCCGTCTGAGCCTTGTACGCCTTTATCGCATTGATGGGCCACGAAAGCCCGAAGCACACGAGCATGATCGCTTCAAGAACCGATGCCATGGGAAACCTTCTTCCTTTTCATTCCCTGCAACGACCCACTACCCTACTCCCGACGAATCGCGTCGCGCGAAAATCCATCCAATGCGTGCAGGGAAACGCGCGATGCGCATGAAAGACGATGGAGTCGACGACTCGGTCGCCTTCGCCCATCGCGCGAAGGATATGGAAACCTGGCTCGAAATGCGCCGCGCGCAGGAAAAAGCCCGGCCGAAATGATTCGGCCGGGCCATAGAGCGCATATGCTTGACATCGCGGCGAACCGCGACGGCGCGTCGGGATATCTCGGATTCCCTTAGTTGCCGCTCCCGAAGATCGCGTTGTCGATCGCGCTCTGGGTCGCTTGGTCGACCGTCCACGTGCTGCCGGACTTCGTGAGAGAGGCCGAGATGGTCGTGCTCGTCATCGGCGTTGCGTTCATGGCATCGGAGATGGCGGAGCCGACCTGACGATAGATTTCATCTTCGTCGGCAGATGCAGCGAGGGAGCTGGCCGCTTCCCCGATCTTCTGATAATAGATCGCATTGAACTCATTGTAGTCCCTGACCTGCATCGTGACCTGAGCCGTCGCCGTCATGCCGTCGGAGGAGACCGACACGTTATCGATGGAATACGAATCGCTCGCGAGCATCCAGTTGACAAAATCGGCGCCGGTCAGCCCCAGCTTATCGATGCTGACGTTCGCGGACGCTTCGATGGCGCTGGCGAACGCCTGTTCGAAGAACGCATTCTGCGTGGCGGACGTGTCCAGGTTCTCGTCGAGATACGCCTTGAGCGCATCGCGCGCGCCATCGGCATCGGCCGAAGAGGAGCCGGACTTCGCGGCGTCGTTCGAAGAGGTCGCCGGAGCCTCCATGGCCGAAGGCGCGGAGGTGGATGCAAGCTCCTCGGTCATGCCGGGCAGGACCGAGGTCAGGAAGATCGCCGAGGCGATCCAGACGATGACGCCGAGGGCGATGCCGATGCCGCCCGTCACCTTGCCGGCCGTCGCCTTGCCGTCCTTGCCACGCTTAGACGCTTGGACGCCAAGGACGATGGCGACGATGCCGAGGACGATGGCGACGATAGGAAAGAGAACGGTCAGGATGGCCAGGATGCCGCAGACGAGAGAGCCGATGGCAAGGCCGTTGCCGCCTGATGCCGGCTGCTGCTGATACGTGCCGGCAGTCTGCTGATACGCAGGAGCATCGTTCGTCGGGGCAAACGGGGGAATGGCGGTCGTCTGAGCCTGGTCTGCAGCAGGAGCGGCGGAAGGAGCCTGCGGCATAGGCTCGGTCGCGGCGGGTGCGGCGGGCGCAACGCCCTGAGGCTCGGAAGC
>ERZ773051.1088-NODE-1088-length-15772-cov-2.868995_pt1 | contig 15772 bp, 16 predicted proteins | sample MGYA00580631_ERZ773051 | MGnify/ENA primary metagenome ERZ773051 (study PRJEB29015, sample SAMEA2738137) | human oral metagenome | biome: human oral; feature: human-associated habitat; material: saliva | place: China | collected 2204 ...
ATCTGGTTCGTGCTGACCACTAGTAGCCCAAAGAGGGGTGTTTACCGACAATGAAACTTATATACTGAGACTGTTGCACGTCTAATCGGACCAAACTGTTGCATATCTCGCTGACTATTAGTATCTTTTCATTGTATTAGAAAGCACTCTAGTTAGCTGTATGAGCAAGATTAAACAAACCAAAGCCCCCTCCTTTGCAGACATTGCTGTTATTGATAGACGCAACAAGATGAGAAATCCCTTTTTGAGTCAAATCAATCCCCCCCACGTGGAAAATAAAAATAGCCACGTGGATTCCACGTGGCTATCGTATCACAGTCGATTATCGACTATTTATGCCGTCCGGTAAAAGTCGGATAGATTATAGCGAGAGTTTGAGTGAGGCGGAGTTACCCTGAGCACCCACTGCTAGGACGATGTAGTCGCCCTGCGGCAGCGTGTGACGTAGGGGAGCCATGTCTAGCTGCGTGGTCTGTGCACTCTGATAGAGTAGCTCTCCCTGCGCGTTGAAGAGGTAGATGCAACTAGGCTCAGCGACGTGGAGTAGCTCTCCGTCAAATCTCAAGCCCTGCTTCATGGCACCGCATACGGGTGCGATGGGTAGGATGCTCTGCCCAAAGCGGAAGTAGCTGTTGCGATAAGTCTTGAAGGCTTCGTTTGGATAGCCTAAGAGCGTTACCGTCTTGCCGTCCAAGCTCACCTCAGGCCAACCTGTATGGATGGTAGACTCGCCCGATACGGGATCTGGCATAGAGTAGAAGGTTGAGAAGTCTTGCTGCGTCTCCCTCTTGGCCCACTCTACGAGTGAGAGCGTCTTCTGGTCATGAGTGTAGACGAAAGCATCCCAGTAGCGGCTACCCCCTACAGGTGCTGCATAGAGAAGCTCACGCTGCTCTCCTAAGAGGTCGCGAGGATTGACCTCTTCGGAGGTCCCTTCGGGATAATTGACCAGCTCAGCTTTGCCACTCGTCAGGTCTACAGAGAGATACTTGACCGCCTTAGTAAAGCGGAAGCCCTCATCGTCCACGCCATTCTCGACGACAGTCACCAGAGCATAGCGACCCTTGCCACCTACTGCGAGGGAGTGCTGCTTGAGCGCTAGATTACGAGAGAAGAGGTCGAAGAGTCGGTAGTACTCGTCACACGCTTTGTTGTAAGCGTCCTTCTGCTCTTGTAGCTTTTTCTCATCGTAATTAGGATCGTCTGGATCGGAGGTCGCAGTCACATAGTCGTCATACTCAGGGAATGGAGGTACTGTGATGCTGTGGTCAAAGAGCACGTCATCTGCGGGGAACTGTATACCATAGGTGCCATCAGCCTTTCTTTGATAGGTCATGACAGTCGCCAGGTTACCACTCTCCTCCACTAGAAAGCCTACCAGTGTAGCACCATCCTCGCTTACATATATCAGTCTAAACTGCTGAGGGGTGGTGCCTAGTGGGTCTTTGTCAGGGACGGGCAGCGTGCTTACCTTATAGCTCTTGCCATCAGCATTACGCTCTCCGATGACTGGTATGGACTCCCAACCAGAGTTGAGAATCGTACCGCAAAAGTACTTAGCATCACTGGTCAGGTGCCAGAGTGTGAAGTAAGGGTGATCGGGGTCGGGCGATGTGACGAATATGCTATGCTCCCCATTGGTGGAGTCTAGAGGTACTAGTACAACCCCATTAGATAGTCCAGACTGCTCGCCAGCCGGAGCTGTCTGCAGGAGAGACCAACCGTCAGAAGATATACCGACGACCTCGCAGGTGGTCGTCTCGTTACCATAGATGGCATACTTGCCGGTCTTCGTGTCAAAGGCGAAGCCACGACCACTCAGAGCACCATAGAAATAGCGACCATTGCCACTAGAGCCTAGGAGTGCCATGCTGGATAGTTCATTGGGCAGGTCTGTCGGTTGGGTCGCGATAGTCAGACTCTGCGCACATGTTATGGTCACACAAGATAACCATGTGAGAACCAAAAAGAGTAGCTGTGTTCGATTCATCGTAAGTCTTATTGCTAGATATGAATACTCTACAGCGAAGATAGTCTATAAATTTGAGATATGCAATGGGAGGCTACTGCCTAAACTCCACCAAGCTGACGATCGACGCTAGACGCCGGGCCAGAGGGAGAGATCGTCCGTGGGATGCGCTGCTTCGACACGGGTCTCGATATTGTCGGGGAGGTTGTGGAAGAAGTCTAGGCCGGTGCGCTTCTCCAGTTGGTCGATAGAGATAGCGACCGAGCGAGGACGATCGACCTCTGCTGGACGGGTGTGCTCCACCCAGAAGGCAATCGACTGATAGTGGTCGTCCCGCTGCGCCAGGATAGCCATCCAGTAGTAGCGTGGCACGGTGATGCCACCCACGGTGACGCCGAGGGTCTCGCCCTCTCGGAGGGTACCCCCCTTGACCACATAAAGCTTGTCACGCAGACGACCACTGCGCGCCCACTCCTGCACCAGCTTCTCGAGCTGTAGCCACACGCCCGTATTGAGGTTGTGTCGCTGCGGACTCATATTGGTATAGTAAAAGGTCTGCTCGTTTGCCTCCTTGGAGTAAAGGCGATCGGCCGATGCGACGATATGTCCGCGGTCATACCCTCTGAAAGCGCTCTGCGTGACCTCGTACTGGCTAGGCACAAAGGAGGCCCAGCTCCAAGCGTCACTGCTGCGCCCAGTGTGTCGCTGACAGGTGTAGTCATCGGCACTATAACAGACCCAGATAGGATGGTGGTAGACGATATCGTATTTGATGGAGGGTGATTCTTTTGAAAGCTTATGGTACCTTTGTTACATGTGTTGTGAATTACGGAGTAGAGTAAGCGTATAGTATCAGTGTATCTGGTTCGTGCTGACCACTAGTAGCCCAAAGAGGGGTGTTTATTGTTTTATTGGAAGTTTGAATTTTTTACAGAATATATTATGGAGGATATTCGGAAAAACTGGAAAAATGGGCTAAGGAGGCATATGATTTCTATTATCCTAAAGCCAAAGAGCTAGATATGGACTTTTATACACAGTCCAGTTTAAGGTTAATATCAGAGGACGAACCAGTACACCTGATGGTAATAGGCATCAATCCTGGTTTTGGTGGACGTTTTCAACCTGATAGATTCAAGGAAAGTAGTGATATATTGGATGGGAATGTTGTCGATGGTAACCCTGTAAAAATCCAAGGATTTAGGATATTAAAGACCCTACGTTCAATATTGGAATATTCTGGCAATGGGGGACTTCTTGACGATGAAAAGACATTTGTATTCACGAATGCAACATTCTTTTCTACACACAAAGAGAGCGGACTAGCCAATAATGGGATAAAGGAAGCGCAAAGTGATTCAATCATATATACCAAAAAGTTAATCGAAATTATACAGCCTAAGCACATTATCTGTTTAGGAGGAAAAAATTGTATACATCTTCTCGTTCGTAATACACAGCCTCTATTGTCCAATACAGCAAAGCTAGAATATGGAGTTATTGGCAATATCCCAGTGTATGGGATTAAGCACACTAGCTCTTATTGGTCATCTGAAGAAAAGGAATTGGTTGGTAAAGCTTTGGGTAATGCGTTTGCTATTGACTCTAAGCCCATTGACCTCGATTCTTGGAACATGACTACGAAAGAGCTCATCAATGTATTCATTCAAAAGAGAAATGATAGAAAAGAGATAAAGCTTAAAACCCATTTCCAATGGGAGCATATTTATACCTCTCTATGCAATTACTGCAAAGACAATTTGAAATTGGGGGTGTCTGAGGAAAAAGAAGATTGGACACGTTTTTCTATTAAGGATTCGGATGGAAATGATTGGCTCAATCTTGCTTTGGTTAATCAGGAAGGTAATAAGGGTATCGGAATAAGGTATCAAAAAAAGAATCAACCGAAAGATGATGATTTTGAGATGATATTGTCAAGACTACAACGTATTGATGCAGGATTCAAACCGAACATTTCCAAAGAAAAGGTCATTTGGATAGGATGGTTGAATCTACTGAACCTGCAATGTAAAGATACAGATGGATGTATCGAAGGATCAAAAAGGCTTTTGGATAAAATTATTCATGAATTCTCAGAATATATCTAGCGATTTTATTCTAAATCATTTTCCGGCAGGTACCCTGACGATAGTAAAAGGTGCTCCGGCTGTTGGCAAAACAACGTTTGCTATTTCTGTGGCTTTACGTTTGGCTCAGAGCACTCGAAGGGTACTCTATTTTTCGCTTGAGATGAGTCAATCGCGGCTTGTTGATAGAATGAAACTTCAGATAGAAGAGAATGAGTTGCAGGATCTAAAGAGTAGAATCGTCATTGATGATACGCCACAATTTAGTTTAGATCAAATCCGTAGCAAACTCGAAAGAACATCTGTTGACTACGTGCTTGTGGACTATATCCAGCTATTGAGTCCATCCTCTCTTGCGACTTCTCGAAAGGAGGAACTCATATCTATTTTACAAGACTTGAAGCTAGTGGCAGAAGAGTTCCGTGTTGCTATTATCGGATTGTTTCAGCTACCCAAATGTTTTGGTAGGGGTGAATCCCACAACGACCTCAATAACTCGGATAGTGATGACGACGCTGCTGTGGATATACCTGGAATCAACGTCGGCTTGATAGATAGGGACGGGAAATACACCTCCGTTGCATCGCCTTTTTCTTCTTAGTCCGATAAAAAGAGGGTGGGGATGCAAACGAGATGTACTCAAAATCAGAGGGGAATTTAGGAGCGTGTGGCGGATTAGTCCTGTTTGCGAATAAATATCGATCTTTGAATTCATGAGAGAGGAAGCAATAAAAAGATACTCATTCAATAGTTTTTCCTCACCCGGAGTTGAGGTGAAAAGTCTTGACTTTCTTTGGGAGAAAGCATCTCTAACAGGAGAGATACATAGAACAGAGTTCTATCATCTTATTTGGATAGAGGAAGGGGAACTTTCTCTGATGGTCGATTTTGAGGAGCTTTGCCTGCGAAGTAATGATGCTTTTTTGATAGCTCCAGGGCAAGTTTGCCGCTTTCATCTTCAGTCTCACCCGAAAGCCTTTTCCATATTATTTCTTCCTGAATTCCTTGGAGAAGCTACAACCGATGCTCCATTACTTCATCATATACTAGCAATAGGACCTCTTGAGCGTAAAGTTATATCCTTAGAGCATCTTCCTATAAATCATTTGGTACGACAGCTTACGCATGAACTCGAATGTAACGCAAAAGATGAGTATCAATTGGTTGTTGTACGTAGCTGCTTGCGTATCTTGCTGGCTGAAGTGGCTCGTAGGTTACCAAAGGAGATAAGTAGCTCAAATGAACTTGCAAAGCGATTCTTCTCTGAGGTAGAGAAACATTATCACCAATGGTATAACGTGAATGATTATTTACCCCTACTTGCCACACAGGAGAAGGTCCTTTCTCAATCTGTACGGCTTGCTATAGGGATAACCCCGAAAGCATATATAGACCATAGACGGATACTTGAAGCCAAACGTCTTTTGGCATATAGTGTCCTATCTGTCAAGGAGATTGCATTTTCTTTAGGAGTTGAAGAAGCGACTAATTTCAATAAGTTCTTTCGTAAGCATGCCGGTATGAGTCCGAATGAGTTTAGACTTATGCAAATTAGAGAGACAAAATGAGATCTGTCGGAGATTTACCCTATAAAGGCTTAGATGGATTATAAGGGCTGCATTTCTCATCTCTATCTTTGCAGCATCAAAATTGATAGAATAGAATGATGAGAAAAGTAACAACAGTTTTAATTCTAGCCTTTGCATCAATAAGTTGTATTGCGCAGAATCTCAAATGTCCAACAAAAACAGATAGTACAATGAGCAAAAAGGAAAAAGTAGTAGCTCTACTTAAGAGCATTGAAACAGGAGACACAAATCCTATCGCATTCATCAATGCAGAGAAGTATACGCAACACAATCTTGCCATAGGATGGTTTGGCAGGGTTCGGCGCAGCTCTTGCTGCTCTCCCTAAAGGTTCGGCACGTGTACATACTGTGCGGGCTTTCCAAGATGGTGACTTTGTATTCACACATACGGATTATGACTTCTTTGGCCCTAAGATAGGTTTTGATATTTTCCGCTTTGAAGATGGTAAAATAGTAGAGCATTGGGATAACCTTGCGGAGACTCCCTCTCAGGCAAATCCCAGCAACCATACGATGATAGATGGGGCGACGGAGCTGACAGATCTGGATAAAACAGCGGCTAATAAGACTCTTGTAGAGCAGTTCGTTCGCGATGTGCTTATGGGACAAGCTCCTGAAAAACTGACGAGCTATTTCGATGGCGATAAGTATATACAACATAATCCTGCAATTGCAGATGGTCTCTCAGGCTTGGGAGCTGCTCTCGCGGAAATGGCTAAGAATGGGATAACAATGACTTATGATTGCATTCATAAGGTGCTTGGAGAAGGTAACTTTGTCCTTGTTGTAAGTGAGGGAAGCTTCGCTGGCAAGCATGTGAGTTTCTACGACCTTTTCAGAGTAGAAGCAGGGAAGATTGCCGAGCACTGGGATGTTATAGAGCCCTTGCTCCCCAACTCAGAGTGGCAACATCAGAATGGTAAGTTTGGTTTCTGAATAATAGGATTTTAGGAGACAAAGCCCACGTTGCAAACATTGCAGCGTGGGCTTTTCTTTTTTGTAGTATTGTCCCCAATGAAATGTAATCTCTCGAAAGCTCATTAGCTTTTTCAGAAAAGCTCATTAGGAATCTCTTGAGACTGTATTATGAAGTTCTAGGAGAAGACCCTGCACATTTCCAACTGCTCGGTGGATTCTTTCTTGTCGGGAGGCTTTTGTTTGTAAGGCTGGCTTGAGAGGTTGGTATTATCTCACAAATCCATTCTTGTAGAAATCATACCACATGGCAATCTTTTCCGGACTATTCGCTTTTAGTAACAGAAGCATCTCACGAGTGAATTCTAAGTGTCCTACACCATTTGCCGTAACGATGTTTCCATCACTGACGGCTTGTGCTTCTACATATCCCTCTTCATTTGTGTATTTTTCACCACCCCAGAGTTTGAGTTGGTCAAGGCCATTGCCTGTATGTTTTACATTGTTGAGAAATCCGTGCGAACATAAGAACGAAGCACCATTGCATATTGCCCCTATGATTTTGTTTTTGTCCAAAGCCTCCTGTACCAATGGTGTAACAAGTTCTGCTTCTAATGCATCCCAACGGTTACCTCCGATAAGTATCAAGGCTGCGTAATCTTTCGGCATATTCTCGAAAGAATAATCGGGCAAGGTTCTGAAACCTCCGATGGAACGGACTGCGTCCAACGTTGGTGCAACTGTATGTACTTCGTATTTTATTTCACTACCCGGTGTCACTCCTACGTGAAGAGCCGTGGAGAGAAAAGCTCCCTCCCAATCTGTGTATTCATTTAATAGGATGAATAAAACTTTCTGTTTCATCGATGTATATTTTTTAGTTCGAAAAGTTGATTGCCAGTTTGTACGTGAACAGTATTCGTGGATTAGACAAATACCATTCTTATGAATGAGAGGTCGGCTCTTACAGCTGGTTGTGCTCTATGAGATAAATGATGCGCTCGGTAAGAGCATCTTCTCGATTGAAGCGAGGATCATACTTACTTTTGAGGTCTCCCCCATAGAAGCCGGCAAAGAGATTATACATTGAGGCTTTGAATCCGCCATAGAAAGCCTTGATGAGTTCGTATCCGGTGCTGCACGATTGCCTATCCATTAGCTTAATAAGCAGAAGTCCTTGCCGGAGTGTGAATTTCTTCATGATTGGTTTGTATTCCTCTACCAAATCGCTCTCTATTCGGTCGAGATGGCGATTCCTAGCACGGTCGTTAGGGAGAGTCTCTAGGTATTCGTAGGTCTCTATCATGATAGCCGTGAGCTTTTTGGCATAGGGGAGCACCTTCTTCACATCGCCAATTGTCATTTTGCTCTTCTCTCGTAAGGGGGGCAAAGCGTAGGCGATAGTGGTGCTGAACGGTTATCTGAGGGAGGGCTGCATAGTACGTGGTATCGTTGTTCGACACCCTAGGGTGCAGTGTAACGCTATCGGCTGCCTTTGTGTCAAAGACGTTTTGAGCGTGGGCTTGCCATGAGAGGGTGAGTAGTAAAAGGGAGTAGAGAAGGTGTCTATACTGTTTCATCGGGGTGTGTGCTTTATATTGTGGAGCAAACTTACCACATTTTTTGCTACTAGCAGTTTAGTCTTTTCCCTTAAAAAGGAAGTTACCCCTTCTCCATCACGAAGATGAAGAGGGGGTAACACTCTCTTGCTAAAAACATTCCAATCTAACGAGAAGTCTCTCGTGTGGAGTTCTCAACAATCTCTGCGCTCAAATGTTTGTGTATATGAGCATAGGTTGTTCGCTCGCTTTGCGCACGCTCTCGGCGTGTTCCACTCTCTTGCAATACCGCTCGCATTGGCGGCAAAGATCGTATCCCAGTAGAGCACCCAAGATAAAATCTTCCTCCGGGGAGAGACTATTGAGGGGGCGTTCGCGTAGGAACTTCTTGAGGGTTTTGAGGCATTCGCTGCGCCCGAAAAAGATATTTACACAGCTTTTATTGGGCACAGGTTGCACGAAGTACTCAATCTCTCTATGGCTGAGCTTGCCTAGGGCAAGGGGAGTATACTCTTCACTAATAGTATAAAGCACGAGGTTACGTACTCCTTTTTCGTACTCATACACGAGGTGCGAAAACACCTTCATGTCGGCATCAAGAGCCTGAGTTGCGATGATCTCTTCCATATCAGACAACCTTTGGGTGCAAAAGAGTGTAGAGCGGATATTAAAGGTTGGGTTGGAGAGCAGCTACCCAGTTGTCGATGCGGTCGCCCGTCTTGTCCGACTCGTTAATCTCGTCGAGGAGGAGACCGATGAGCTTACCACCCTGCTCGCAGCGAGTTTCGTCGTAGCCGTAATCTTCAGCAGCTACTTCGCCAATGAAGGTGCAGCTAGTCCCTTCCATCTCTTCTTTGATGGTAGCAAGGGCGTCGCAGAATGTATCGCTATATGAGGAAGAATCACCGCAACCGAAGAGACCCACGCACTTGCCGGCGAGGTTCTGTCCCTTAGCCTTGGGGAGGAAGCTTTCCCAATCGTCTTGGAGGTCGCCCATACCCCAAGTGGAACTACCGAGAAGTAGAACATCATAATTTGCCATAGAAGCAGCGTCTGCGGAAGCTACGTCGTGGATGTCTGCTGCATCCACACCGAGACGCTTAGCTATGGTCTTGGTTACATCGGCAGTCGTGCCACTTGAGGATCCAAAGTAAATACCAATCTTTTTCATCGTTTGTGTCTATTAATTTCTAACATTACTAGTTTACGACGCAAAGGTAGAGAGTCCGGAATAGCCGTACAATCACCATTTATAGGTGCTGAGAGGACTTTTTTATCGCAAATAGTAGTGATATTGACCTGAAAGAGGGCTTAGGGGGATAAGATTAGAGGCGACTACGCAATGTAGCCGCCTCTTTGTTATGGGGGAGTAGTCTCGCCTCCTTTTGTATATCAGGAGTATTGGGGATGCCCCCTCTCCCTTAGGGATTAATAGATGGAGTAGCTCTTCTCGCGCATGGACTCAGCATCAGCGTAGAGGTAGATCCATGGACAGCGAGAGGCGATGAAGTTGGCAGGATACTCTTTTGCTTCGGGTAGAAGGTTGATAATATCGCCAATAGCAAATCGGGCTTCTCCGCCAAAGGCATAGAGAGCGAGCCCCTTAGCTCCTTCAATCGTGGGAATGGATAGGGTTACATGCTGATCGCCATGGGAGGGGTGTGCGTTGGCAAAAGCAATTGGTTCTTCGAGGAAGATATCATGCTGACCAGCGAAGATGCCTGCAATATGTCCGTCCTTAGTCATATCCATGAGTACCATATCGAAGCGAGGAGCTCCACCTACCTTGGGTAGGGTTTTTAGGATCTCTTGAGCATAGCGCTCAGCCTCAGTCTCGGGGGCATTATCCGTATTGATGGGATGGATATTGGCGGAGGGAATTTCTATCTTATCAAAGAGATGAGCTTTTGCTACGAGGTGATGGAGCCCCTTTTGTTGGCCACTCATCACTTCCGAAGCATAATAGATCTGCACTTTAGACCACTCTATAGGAGTATTGGCAAGAGCTTGGTATAGAGGAATTGCAGGGAATCCGCCTGTAAGTGCGAGGTAGTAAACTTCGCTTTTCTCTACCTCTTGTTGTATACGCTCCGCGAGCTTCTTGGCAGTGGCTTCTGCACTGGGATAACTTATTGTATTCATTGTTATAATCTTTGTTTTGTACCTATAGAGGTAACAAACGAAGTAGTACAATTAGTTCGCTAGAATAGGCTCGCAAGGTGGATAATCGTCTTCATAGCCTTGTACATCGTAGTAAGGGAGCAATACTCGTACTTGCCATGGAAGTTCATGCCTCCCGTGAATAGATTGGGGCAAGGGAGACCCATGTAGGATAGTCTGGCTCCGTCCGTCCCTCCACGAATTGGCTTGACAAGAGGGGTAACCCCTGCCATCTTCATCGCCTGCTTGGCACGCTCGATAAGCTCGGGATAAGGGGCTATTTGTTCCTTCATGTTGTAGTATTGGTCTTTGAGGGTTAGGGAGATCACCTCTTCGCCCATCTTGGTATTAAGGTAGCTAACTGCTGCCGAGATAATCCGTTTTTTCTCCTCGAACAGCTCTCTAGAGTGATCGCGAATGATGTATGCCATCTCAGCAGACTCTACACTACCGGAGAGATGGATAAGATGAAAGAATCCCTCGTACTCCTCGGTCAGCTCGGGGCGCATCCCCACGGGAAGCATCTCGTGGAGGTCACAAGCAATTTGTAGGGCATTCAGCATCTTACCTTTGGCAGAGCCTGGGTGGATATTACGCCCCTGAATGGATAGTTTGGCAGAGGCTGCATTGAAGTTTTCGTATTCAAGTTCTCCCTCGAATCCTCCATCCACCGTGTAGGCAAATTGGGCACCGAATTGCTTTACATCGAAGTGATCTACACCACGTCCGATCTCCTCGTCAGGAGTGAAGCCGATGCGGATTTTTCCATGAGCTATCTGAGGATTGGTCATAAAGTACTCAGCCATGGTCATAATTTCGGCAACCCCGGCTTTGTCGTCAGCTCCGAGTAGGGTAGTTCCATCGGTTGTAATGAGGGTATGCCCTTTGTAAAAGGAAAGTTCGGGGAAGTCTGCCACGGTCATCATCAAACTCTCGTTGAGGCGGATGTCTTTGCCATCGTAGTTCTCAATAATCTGAGGTTTTACGTTGGCTCCGCTCATGTCGGGGGATGTGTCTACATGCGAAATAAAGCCGACAACGGGGCGATCTTCCATTCCCTTTGTTGCCGGAATGCTCCCCATCACATAGCCATATTTATCCATGGAGACCTCGGTAAGCCCGAGCGCAATCATCTCGTCGTGTAGCGCATGGAGGAGTACTAATTGCTTATCGGTAGAGGGGAAAGTATCAGAAGCTTCGTTGCTTTGGGTATCGAAGCTTACATAGTGTAGGAATCGTTCTTTGAGATCCATATTGATAGATGCTAGAGAGTTTAAAGATTATTTTTTCTGACCACGGATTGCATCCCATGCGAAGTAGGCAATGATCAGTAGGTACATAACCAAAGAGAGCCAATGTGCCGATGGGGTTGCATACCACTTGGAGGCGAAGAGATCTACATTGTTGAATTTAAGGATGGCACTTACAACCCCCATGAGAGCTCCGCCTGCGATAAATCCTGATGCAATGAGCGTACCCTTGTCTCTGCGAGCCTTGTTGATAGAGGCGTCTTTGCTGCGAGAACCTACAAAATGACTAATTAGACCTCCAACCAAGAGGGGGACATTGAGTTGTAATGGGATAAACATACCCAGGGCGAAGGGTAGAGCCGGCACCTTTATAAAGTTGAGGATAAGGGAGAGGATAGCTCCTACTGCATAGAGAATCCACGGCGTTTCACCTCCTTCCATCAGGGGCTTAATCACAGCTGCCATAGCATTTGCTTGAGGGGCTACTAGGGCTCCTTCGCCTTCGAATCCGTAGGTTTTGCTGAGGATAATCATTACTCCTGCTACGGTTAGAGCCGAAACAAAAGTACCGAGGAACTTCCATTTCTCTTGTTTCTGAGGAGTCGTACCGAGCCAATAACCAATCTTGAGATCCGTGATGAAGCCGCCTGCCATAGAGAGAGCTGTACATACAACACCGCCGATAATCATGGCAGCCATCATCCCACGCTCTCCTTGGATACCCACGCTTACGAGTATTACAGAGGTGAGAATAAGGGTCATAAGGGTCATACCGGAGACCGGGTTGCTTCCCACTATCGCGATAGCATTGGCAGCAACGGTGGTAAAGAGGAAGGCGATGACAAACACAATCAGAAGAGCAATAAGCGTCTGCGATATGTTATGAATAACGCCAAATTGAAAGAAAACAAAAGTGGTAATAAGAGCCGCAATGATGCCTATGAGCACGAACTTCATGGATAGATCCTGTTCCGTGCGAAGGGTAGGACCATTCAAATCTCGCTTGTTACCCAATTCGTTAGCAGCCAATTTTACAGCGCGTCCTATAATGCCCGAAGACTTGAGAATGCCGATAATCCCTGCCATGGCAATACCTCCAATCCCTAAGGGACGTGCGTAGTTGGCAAAGATTTGTTCGGCACTCATGGCTCCTACCGTTAGGTCTATGCCATCTCCTACGGGGAGTGTCATGCCGGGGGCAAAGTAACCAATGAGGGGAACAATTACGAACCAGACAAGGAAGGAGCCCCCACAAATAATCGCTACATAGGGTAGCCCAATGATGTAGCCGAGCCCGAGCACTGCAGCTCCGGTGTTTAGTTTGAAGACCATCTTGTACTTATCGGCAAGAGTTTCTCCCCATGCCATCATACGAGTGGAAATCTCATCGGTCCACCAACCAAAAGTGCTGATGATGAAGTCGTATAGACCTCCAATGAGTCCACTAAGAGCAAGTAGCTTGGTTTGTTTACCGGCACTCTCGCCCGTTACAAGTACTTCTGTTGTGGCCGTTGCTTCCGGGAATGGATACTTACCATGCATCTCCTGTACAAAGTAGCGACGGAAGGGAATGAGAAGGAGTATCCCTAGGCATCCCCCTACAAAAGAAGAGAGGAAGATTTGCCAAAATCCTGCCTCTAATTGTAAAATGTAGAGGGCGGGAAGGGTGAAAATAGCACCTGCTACAATAACCCCTGAGGAGGCTCCGATGGATTGAATGATTACGTTTTGCCCGAGCATATTCTTCTTGCCCGAGAGAGAGCCGATGCCTACAGCCAAAATAGCAATAGGGATAGCCGCTTCAAATACTTGTCCCACTTTAAGACCGAGATAGGCTGTGGCTGCGGAGAACAGGATAGCCATAATAATACCCATAAGCACCGAATAGGGGGTAACTTCTCGTGGGTTCTCCCGAGCTGGGAGGAGCGGGGTGTATTTTTCTCCTTCGTGGAGAGGCCGATAGGCGTTGTCGGGTAATCTTGAGGATTTGTTTTCTTCCATAATCTATTCCTTTTTGAGTACAGTTTGATCTCCTCTAGAGTAAGAGTAAAGACGAAAAACACCCTCCCTGTAGATATTGCACTTCTCCTAGAGGATAGGAGAGGGCTGTGTATCTACCGAGAGGGATCCTTTTCATACTCTGTATGTCTTATTTAGTCTCTTTGTCGGGGCGTGGCTTATCGAGTTTCTCAAATTCGCTATTGTTGCTACGATACTCAGGAACGAGGGCTTTTATAGCGGCGACAGAGCCAATTATATCCACATTGTAAGACCTCTTTTTCAATTCTTCAAATTGTGCAGCAATGGGTTCAAAGTCGTTGGGGCGTACCATTGCCATTCTGATCTTGGGCAGCTTGGTGGGGATGGTGTGCTCGTGACTATCGAGTACTTCTTCGTAGATTTTTTCCCCGGGACGTAGCCCTGTGTATTCGATTTTTATTTGCTCATCGGGGATAAGCCTAGCTAGGCGTATCATGTTGCGAGCTAGGTCTACAATCTTGTGAGGCTCACCCATCTCAAAAACAAATATCCTGGTTGTATCTCCCAGTGCACTGGCTTGTAGTACCAAGTGACACGCCTCACGAATGCTCATGAAGTATCGTGTTATATCGGGGTGTGTGACCGTGATGGGCCCTCCATTGGCTATCTGCTCTCGGAATAGATGAAATACTGAACCTTGAGAGCCCAGTACGTTGCCAAATCGGGTAGATAAGAAGATGGTCTTCCCTTCTATCTTCCCCTCTTCTATGGCATGTCCTAGGGCTTGTACGTACATCTCGGCACTTCGCTTGGTGGCACCCATTACGTTGGTGGGGTTCACAGCTTTGTCGGTGGAGACCATTACCATCTTTTCTACTCCGTACTTGAGGCAATGGTCGGCGATATTTTGGGTACCCATACAATTAACCAAGATGGCTTCGCAGGGGTTTTCTTCCATCAAGGGCACATGCTTATAGGCGGCAGCATGGAGCACGATGTGGGGATGGAAACGCCGGAATACCATATCTACGCGTTCCTTGCTACGAACATCCCCAATGATGGGAGAGAACTGAAGATTAGGGAACTTCTTCTGTAGCTCTAAGCGAATATTATGGAGGGGCGTTTCTGCATTATCGAAAAGAATGAGGTGTTTTATGTCTAGCCCGGCTACCTGACGAGCAATCTCGCTCCCGATGCTTCCGGCAGCTCCCGTTACGAGGATTGTCTTCCCTGCATATAACTGCTTCACAGGGGTCATATCGAGTTTTATTTCGTCACGCAGGAGAAGATCCTCTATGTTGATGTGGCGTACCCCTTGTTCAGCTAGTAGGGTAGGAGTAGTCTTTTCTATCTCTGGGGCTAGCATGGCAGATACCCCGAGGGCGAGGCAATCTTCTACTAATCCATTACGCTCGGCGAATAGGTCGTCTTTGTTGGAGAAGATAAAGGCACGTACTCCATGTCGTTTAATAAGTATGGCGATATCTTTCCGTGATGAGACATATAGGATGGGTTTACCGGCTATAGTGAAGGTGCTTTCGTGCTTCCTCTTGCTACAAAAACCTACTACGTTGTAGTTGCGATTACGCTCAAGTAGGTTGGCAAGAGATACAGACTCTTCATTTGTACCATAGATAACGACGAAGGTGGTGACCTTGGTTGTGGTAGGATCTCCTGCAGTACCCCAGCGCGCCAATATGATAAAGCAGGCACGAGATAGCACTGTCATGAAAAAGAATACAATGAAGAATAGTAAAAAGAATAACAGAGAATGTAAAAGTAGAACTTGGAGATTGACCTCTGCATTAACTAATAGTAGGATGGTTGTGGAGAGAATCCCTACAGATAATGTGTTGCAGACGATGTACCAAAAGGTGCGTGTGCTAATATCCAAAGAAGAAAATCGGAATGCTTGCTTGTAGGTACGGAAGAGGTAGGTCGTGAGCAATGTGGAGACAAGTGCCACTCCCGTGGTGATAGTGCAATAACTTTTATCCACAAAAGAGTCTGGGGCTACCCAAGTAACACATAACCCAACGAGTAGAGCACTGAGGGTACCTAGTAGAGTGTCGAATAAAAGGACATAGCGACGATCTATGAAGTCCTGAAAAAGTCGCTTTTGCAGCAACTTCTGAACCCCATTTTTAAACCTCCTTTTTCTGTTTTTTTTCTCGTGATTCATCTCCTTCTTTTCCCGATCGTGTTTATTATTCGCTTTTGCTGATAATAGCTAATTAATGGTATTGTATTGAGATTGTTTGTC
>ERZ773051.1089-NODE-1089-length-15771-cov-2.600853_pt1 | contig 15771 bp, 10 predicted proteins | sample MGYA00580631_ERZ773051 | MGnify/ENA primary metagenome ERZ773051 (study PRJEB29015, sample SAMEA2738137) | human oral metagenome | biome: human oral; feature: human-associated habitat; material: saliva | place: China | collected 2204 ...
GCCGCCAAACACCAGCGTTACAACACAATGGGAGAAGCATATAACCATAACAGCACGAAAAAACAATCGGGAATCGACGACCTTTCAGCCGTAAATTCCCGATGAAATGGATAATTTTTGTATTTCCTATGTGTATTATGTCATAGCGCGTTCAGCATGGGAGAGATACATCGGCATCCGCTTTCCTACTTCTGATAAACACGAACATAATCAACGTCCATCGCAGCAGGCAGGGCATTATCATCTGTTCCCTGCTGGCCGCCCCAGTCGCCACCCCAGGCTAAGTTCAGAATGACGTAGAACTCATTGTTAAAAGGCCATGCGCTGACGGTACCTTCGTTGTTGTAGGTAAGCAGAAGCTGGTTGTCAATATAGAATTTCATATACTCGGCTGTCCACTCAACGGCATAGATATGGAACGCAGAGGTGGCATTTCCTATATTGCGACTGGCTGTCTCAACAGCGGTTCCTCCGTTATTATACTTTGTACAGTGAATGGTTGAATGAACTACATCAGGGTTAAAACCAACGTGCTCCATGATGTCTATTTCGCCTGTGGCAGGCCATGTACCGCCAGCTACCGGCATCATCCAGAAAGCAGGCCACGTGCCTTTGCCCGCCGGAACGCGTATTCGTGCGGCTATATAGCCATACTTCCAGCCTGTATTGCGCTTGCCATATATGCGCCCGGAGTAATATTGATTATTGATTTTACGCGCGATAATAGAAAGATAACCGTCCTTTACATCAATAAGCTTTTGTCCGGCATAGCTTTCTATACCTGGATAAATTTGCTTTTCGTTGTTTACACGGCCTGCAGCCCAGTTCTCAATAGTCCAGTCGGGCGAGAGCGTTGTACCGTTAAACTCATCATGCCACACCAGATGGTAGCCGGCAGGCCCTCGTAATGAATCAACCTCAACGGGGCGTTCTACCCCCGATTGCCTTACAGGGATGTAAAGACGACGTGTTCCCGACTTCACAACTATGTTGCCCGTACGAGCCTCATAGCCCGTATTGGGCTTTATTTCTACACTTATCGTACCTGTATTTTTGTTGGTACCATTAGTGGTTATCGTCACCCAGCCACTGCATGAATCATCGGCAAAAGCCGTCCATTCACGCTGTGTGGTTACACTGATAGTTTGTGAAGAGGCCGTATTTGCTGCCTGTATGGCATTGACACTCGCCGTAATGCCTTCACTCGAAGGCTGAAATGTGCCATTGTCGCCGTTGTCACGTCCTCCACACGCTGCCAGCACAAAGAGCGAAAGAAAGAGCGTAAGCAATGATATTTTTTTCATAATCATTCTTGTTTAAATAGAAATATAGCGGTTAAAGCGCTGTTTTTTGTAATATAATATGGCTTGCCGACACATGTGTATCAGCCTGACAGCCTCCGAAATCGAGCACAAGTTCAAGACTTGCAGCAGCTCCATTGGGAAGCGTAACGGCAGGCACCTTAAGCGTATACTCTTCATACGGACGCAAAGTAACCTCTTTTGCGAACAGGAAATTGTCGCCCGAAGCCGTGTCGGTAAGCTTAACCATGAAAGTTCCACCCTTATCAGTGTTGAGCTTACAGCTGAAATCGTACTTCGTATTGGCTTCGCCCGCAATATCAGTAGTAATAAAACACTGGGCCTGCCAGCGGTCAGAGGTGGCCTGTGGCAGCACATACGAGAAGGTTCCGGCGTTGAAAGTCATCGCCGGATTGGCTATTTGTGACCATCCCGGTGCGTAATAGTAGCGGGTAGTAAAGCCTGACGTACCACGGTCGTCGACATGGGTTTTCCACAAATTAGACGTTGCGTTGTACACATATACCGTATGATCCTGATCCTCGGCAGGCGCAACGATACCGTCGCACGCATGTTCCTGCAAATCGATACGGCTTACTGTAACATCGGTACCAGCCTCATTGCCGCCAAAATCAAGCACAAGCTTTACGTTATTCATGTCAATACCAGGCATATCGCTCTTGTAGAAGACGTAAGGTTCGTATGCTTTCAGCTTAATCACATCTACAAAATAGAATACATTATCGTCATTTTCCTTCACCAATTTCACCGTAACGCTGTTATGATCCTTTGTAGAAAGGAACTTCGCAGAGAAGTCGTAGCGGGTAGATGAGTTCGTGGTCATATCGGTATGGAACATACATTGTGCCTGCCATTGCTGTGTAGTGGCCTGTGGAAAACTAAAGGTATACGAGTTTCCATTGGCAGTAAAGCCGGGAGCTGCAATCGGTGACCACCCCGGAGCATAATAGAAGGTGGTATTGAATGTGCAGTTTTTCCACATATTACAGTTGCTATCGGCATTGAAACCCTGAAAGCCTTCCTGTCCGCTTGTAAGAATAAAGTGCCACGAAATATTCTTATTGGGATTGTCATAAACCAAATCAAGCTGTGTGGCTGTAATGTTTTCCACACGGAAGCGCGGCTCATTATACTGGGCATCGGCCGAGATATAGGGGAAGAGCGTATGCGCAGGCAGAACCAGATAAAGCGATGTTCCCTCCACCTCAAAGCGATAATCAGCAGTCTGCACGGTTGCAGCAGTGGTGTAATCGCTGCCCGAGTGAGGATTGTTACCATAGCTTGCATCCTTGTTTACATAAACGGTACCGCTCGTTCCCGGGTCATAGGTATAGCCTTTTTCGGTTGAAAAGGTAAGACGGTCGTCATAAAGTCCGAACGTTCCTTTCTCATTGGGCTGGGCAGAATACCAGCTATTGCCCGTTGTTCCATAAGGACCGCAGGCAATATGGCCCGCAACGCTGCTGGCAATACGCCATTCCTTCTTCTTTCCACTGTTTTCAGAGCCTCCTGCCAACAGGTTATAGTATTGGTCAAAATTAACTATTGAGTTATTGATATGGAAAGTAAGCGTATCGGTTCCGTCGCTTATGCCGTTGCGGTTACCTACGCGATAGGGAATCTTATAATCGCCGGCAACGGTAAAGATAACCGTCTGGCCGTTGACAGTAGAATAGGTTGTATTGTTTCCCTGGGGCAAAAGCCATATAGGATATTGGCCTTTGTTATCAAGATAAAAGGTTACTCCGTTTGTTGTCTGGTCAACCTCGACGTGTGCTTTCGCCTCAGTTACTGAAGGAATACCGCCTTCATCCGGTCCGTCAAAATCTTCAGGTGAACAGCTTGCCAATGCAAAGACTGCAAGCGTCAGGGCAAAACCAGCCTTCAGCACAGAGCAACCACCATATATTTTCTTCAAAATTGTTTTCATATCACGAAATTATTTATGATTGTTTCTATTGTCAGGACTTAATAATTATGCTGTACAAGGCCACCTTGCGCAGCGTCAATTTCACTCTGTGGGATAGGAACGTACTTACGGTTCTGGCTCCATGTGTTCTTGCGATAACCGTCGGCATCGGGCACTAACGTCGTCGCAGCCTTGCCTGTACGTACTAAATCCCAGTAGCGTTTGCCCTCACCCATGAACTCTAAGTCCCTTTCGTTGATGATATTATCAATGTTTGCCGCACGGTTATCGGTTAAACCTGCACGATGGTGCACCATATTGAGATACTGTTGTGCATCTGCAAGGCTTCCGCCCGTGCGCACAAGCAGTTCGGCTGCATTCAGCAATGTTTCGGCATAACGGTATATTCGGAGGTTGTTATTGTAGTTGGCGTCGGTAGCTCCTGCAATATTCTGCAGGTTGGCACTGCGTGCAATATACTTGTTAAGCCATAAACCCGTGTCTTCATAGCGCGGTTTGTAAGAACCTGCAGCGGGCTGATAGCACGTAGCATCGCGGCGAACGTCGCCAGTTTTGAACTTATTGTAAGCCTCAACACGCACGGGAGCCGCGCCCCATCCGTTGTCAACGCCATCGGCTGACACGCCTCCTTCCGGACTAATTATACGTGGAAGCCACGTCCCCCCAACGTTACCTACACCACCATCATAGGCTCTTTTGCCGTTAGGTCCATCAGTATAGTTAATCTCTAAAATGCTTTCCTTCGACCATTCACCGTTGCTTGTCCAGATGTTGGCATAGTTAGGATTAAGCTCATACTTGCCGCTGTTGATAATTTCCTGCATATATTGCAGTGCCTTTGCATAACGAGTGTCATCATTCTGGTACATCACCATCTCGGCATACAGCATGTAAGCCGTTGCCTGACTGATGCGGCCGAGGTTCGCATCGTCCCATTGCATGGGCAGAGCATTCAATGAAATGGCACTCTCAAGGTCGGTTATTACCTTATTATATACGCTGTCGGGCGAATATTGCGGGCAGGTATAAGGTGCCCTGAGGTTCTCCATGTAAACAGGTATGTAGCCATAGAACTTCCAAAGCTGGCAGTAATAGAAGTCGCGAAGCACCTTAGCTTCGGCCGTAAACAGGCTTTTCTTCGACGCGTCAAGCTTATTTCCCAGATTATTGATGTAAGTAAGAACGTCATTTGAGTTCTTAACGCCAATATAACACTGTTTCCAAATGCCATCGAGCGTGTGCAAAGGGTCGGCCTTATAGTCCTCCATGTGGTGCCAATATGAGTAGTCATTGAGGTCGGCACCACCAGCCCAGAAGTTGTCTGCCATCACTTCACTGCAGATATTTAAGGGATTATACGAAGCCCCATTCCAGTCAAAGAGACGCATGGGCTGGTAAGAGGCAACCACAGACTCGTATAAATGAGCATCAGATGCGAAGTATTCTTCCAGCGTTGTTTTTGTACCAGGTTCTACCTCGAGGAACGAATCCTTACAGCTGGTGAGGGAAAGTGCAGCAAAAACAGCTGACACAATTCCTATTTTATTCAATATTTTTGTTTTCATAACTGTTTCGTCGTTAATCTTTAACATGTTTCTTGTGATATGTCAGAAGCCCACATTCACACCAATCATGAGGGTACGGGCCTGCGGATAAACTCCATAGTCGACACCTAATGAGGTACCTCCTGAAGAAATCTCGGGGTCGAAACCGTGATATTTTGTAAAGGTAATCAGGTTTTCAGCCGATACATACACGCGAAGACGGTCGATATAGTATTTATTAATCAGTTTTCTGGGAATTGAATAACCCAATTGAATATTCTTCAAACGGAAGTAACTTGCGTCAGAAACAAACAGATCGGACGACAGCCAGTTGTTATGTGTATCGACCGTACAGAAGCGAGGATACTTGTTACTCGTACCTTCTCCTGTCCATCTGCCAAGCATCCAGCTCGGCAAATTGGCTTTGGAAATGTCAGATCTGCGTGTGGCATCAAACACCTCGGCACCAGTAACACCCTGCCACATCATCGAAAAGTCGAAGCCACGCCAGTCAGCATTGAGGTTGATACCGAAAGTCCAGTCGGGCATTCCCTTACCAATTTTCGTCATATCACCATCCTGAGTAATCTTCCCGTCGCCGTTTCCGTCAACAAATCGCACGTCACCGGGAACGGCATTAGGCTGAATCAATGTGCCGTCGGCGTTTTTATAGGCACGCACTTCATCCATATTCTGGAATACTCCAGCCGTTTTATATCCATAGAAATAAGGGAAAGGCTGACCATTCTGTGCACGGGTGATAGTGCCTACACCCTGAAAATTATCATAGTTCAGGTAGCCTGTGTCGTTGCCTAAGTTCACAACCTTGTTCTTTAAATAGGCTGCATTACCCTTGATATGGAAATGAGCATCGGCAATGTGCCATTTATAGCCTGCCTCAAACTCCAGTCCACTGTTTTCCATCTTGCCGACATTACCGATAGGACGCGCCGATCCCACATATTGAGGAACAGGTATTTCCATCAACATTCCGCTGGTAGTTTTATTAAACCAGTCAACAGTGAAGGTGAGAGACTGATTGAAAAAGCCGAAGTCGATACCCAATCGGCCTGAGAACTCTCCTCCCACTTTAAATCAGGATTAGCTAATCCGCCTGCCTGTGTACCGATAATTTCAGTGTTATTGCGCCCAAAGAGCACGTTATGATTGCCTTCTGTATAGACGGCATAACGGAAATTACCAATGTTTTCATTGCCATTCTTACCCCAGCTAAAGCGTACTTTCATGTTACTAAGCCAGTTACGGGTCGACTCCATAAACTTTTCGTTTGTTACATTCCATCCTAATGAGAACGAAGGAAAGGTGGCATAGTGGTTATTTCGGCCAAAACGGCTCGAACCATCACGACGTAAAGTTACCTCGGCCATGTAGCGTTCGTCATAGTTATAGCTTGCACGGGCAAATAAAGAAGCCAGTGTTGCTGTGTCGTTAGGCCCGCCATAAACACTTATATCATTATTGACTGCCATACCCGTTGCATAGTCGATATAGGGCTTTCGTGCATCAATGGGGAAGTTTCTGCTGCCTCCGAGATACCAGCCTGTTGACTTTTTAGCCGATTGTCCCAGCACAACATTTACATGATGCTTGTCAAACTGATGTTCCCAAGTTAACACATTCTCTAACTGCCACACCGTATAACGGTTGCTTTGAGCGTTTACTGAAGGCTTAATAGCAAGGTTATTGCCCGACAAATAATAACGAGGCGTATAACCGTTATCCACACCATTAAACGTCATATCGGCACCATAGGAAATACGATAGGCCAGTCCCCAGCCCAAATTCAGGTTAGCACCGAAGTTGGCTACAAACTTATGTACCCACGTTGGCGCGCTGGGGAGGTTGAGCATAGCCAGCGGATTGTTCATCTCATGGAAGTCGGCACCCGGTGTATAGAACAAATTGCCTGCGGCATCATATATTGGAGTATAGTTGTAACTTACAATACCTGTCTGCGGATCAGTAGTAGCCGTTGCTGCTTGCATTCGTGAAATTTCGGCAGCCTGGCCAGTAACGTCAGATGACAGTATCGATACGGGCAGCATAGGAGACAATACAACCGCCGAACCAAGGATTGAACCCCACTGCGAATTGGCTTCTATGCTCGTACTTTTTATTCGTGCATATGAAAGGTTTGATGTGATTTCGAGCTTGTTTAACCATTCACGTTCCTTGCTCATATCAAATAAGGTGTACTTCGTATTGCTGCGAAGGGTAAGACGCCGGTAGTTAGACTTGCCAAAATTACCGCCTACAATACCTTCCTGGTTGTTGTAACCCAATGACAAATAGTAGTTAATCCGGTCGGAAGCACCACTTACATTCACCTCGTGATTGACCATAGGGGCGTTGTCGTTAAACACTTCCTTCTGCCAGTCAGTGCCTTTTCCAAACGAATAAGGGTCGGCATAGATGGGTGATAAGCCTGAATTGACCGCGCCTTCATTCATCATAACGGCATACTGTGTAGCGTTTAAAACGCTGCGTTTATGCCATGCAGTTTGCCAGCCATAAGCGAAATTGTAATTAACACTCACCTTACCTTTGGTGCCTCCCTTAGTTGTAACCAGCACAACACCGTTGGCAGCGCGTGCACCATAGATAGCACCCGATGCGGCATCCTTCAATACTTCAATGCTCTCTATGTCGCTGGGGTTGATATAATCAATATTACCTTCCACCGGCATTCCATCCACAATATAGAGCGGATCCGAGTTATTGATAGTACCAATACCACGTATTCTCACGCGTGCGGCAGCACCAGGCTGCCCCGATGATGATGTTACCGTTACACCGGCAGCCAATCCTTTCAGTGCGTTATCCATACGCATGGGTGCTGCTGCTGCCAAATCCTTGGCATCAACCTTGGCAATAGCCGCCGTTACAACGCTCTTTTTCTGCGTGCCGTAGCCCACAACTACCACCTCGTTCAGCGATTTCTGGTCTTCTTTCAGCGTGATTTTCAAATTCTGTCCGCCTGCGACTTCCGTAGTTATAAAGCCTACGTAAGATATAACAAGGTGTGCACCCTCGTTACCTTTAAAGGCAAACTTACCGTCAATATCGGTTACAGTGCCACGCGTACTTCCCTTTTCCACAACAGAAGCACCAATAATAGGCTCGCCTGTCTCGTCTACGACCGTACCCGATAGCTGATAATTCTGGGCATGCGTCACCACAGCAAACAGAAGAGATACCAATAAGGTAATGAATCTTGTTTGGTTCATACGTAATAAAAATTTAGATTTATTGTTTAATAATCAGTTGAAGTTATCCGATTTTGTGGTTTTCTTATCCTGTGTTCATGCAATATGGAACAATGCAAAATTATATAAAAAAGACTATCATAAATACTTTTCTCCTTAAAAAAGTGGAACAATTAAGATATAATAAAAAAGCAAACTGTTAATAATCAGACTGTTACAATAAATTGATTTATATCAAAAAGTGAATTAAATAACTTGAAATAAGTATATGAAAAGAAGCTTTTACTCTTTACTATCCATTTATTTCATCATTTCAAACCATAAAAAAACATATTCAATATCAGCTTTCTGCTTTTTACCTTATATATTATACCCGGCCACTTACCTACATTAACCTGACAAAACAGTGGTGTTATGTAAATTTATATAGGTTATCTGATACTTTTTCGTACCTTTGTATCGTTATCACGATAAATAATAAACCTTTTTTACTAACATGACATCAGCTTTCAAAAAACTGCTGGTTGCAGTATTCCTGCTTTCAGGAAGCCACGCGGCAATGGCTCAAACCGCATTTCAAAAACATTTTTCCCAACCCATTTCAAAACCTGTTTACCTCGATGCTACCAAAAGCATTGACCAGCGTGTAGAGGATGCGCTCAGCCGAATGACGCTTGATGAGAAGATTGCTGTCATCCATGCGCAGAGCAAATTCTCGTCTCCAGGCGTAAAGCGTCTGGGCTTACCCGACTTCTGGACTGACGATGGCCCTCACGGAGTACGTCCTGATGTGTTGTGGGATGAATGGGAACAAGCTGGTCAAAGTAACGATTCGTGCGTAGCTTTCCCTGCTTTAACCTGCCTCGCAGCAACATGGAATCCCAGTATGGGCTGGCTTTACGGCCGCAGTTTAGGTGAGGAAGCCCTGTACCGTGGCAAGAATATGATTCTCGGCCCAGGCGTAAACATCTACCGTACACCCTTAAACGGACGCAACTTTGAGTATATGGGCGAAGACCCGTTCCTGGCTTCTGTGATGGTTGTTCCGTATATTCAGGGGCTGCAATCGAACGGCGTTGCAGCGTGTGTTAAGCATTATGCCCTGAACAATAACGAAGTAAACCGACACACGACCAACGTTATCATCAGCGACCGCGCCTTACACGAAATTTACCTGCCGGCTTTTAAGGCTGCCGTTACCAAGGGTAAGGCATGGGGATTAATGGGTTCTTACAACCTCTATAAGGACCAACACAACTGCCATAACGACATTTTGCTGAACCAAATACTAAAGAACGACTGGAAGTTTGACGGCGTAGTGGTAAGCGACTGGGGCGGTGCACACGATACGGATCAGGCTGTTAAGAACGGTCTTGATATGGAATTTGGTACCTGGACCAACGGTCTTTCAGCAGGAAAAGCCAAGGCTTACGATGCCTATTACCTGGCCGATGCCTACAAGGAGGGCATAAAGGCGGGCAAATACAGTGAGAAAGAGCTTAACGACAAGGTGCGCCGCGTGTTGCGTCTCTTCTTCAGAACCACGATGGCTAAGCACGAAAACCACGGCTTTCTTTGCTCTGAAAGCCACTATGATGCCGCCAAGGCCATTGCCGAAGAGGGCATTGTGCTGCTGCAAAACAAGGGCAACGTGCTGCCTTTATATGGCGGGCTGGCAACGATAAAGCCCATGGGGCAACAGAATGATATTGCAAAGAAGCGACAGGTATTGGTTGTTGGCGAGAACGCTATTAAGATGATGACCGTAGGCGGCGGCTCTTCGTCGCTGAAAGTACAAAAGGAAATTTCGCCGCTTAAAGGCCTGGAAGACCGCCTTCGCGGTTTTGCCGACGTGGTTTATGAACGTGGATATGTAGGCGATACAACGGGCAACTACAACGGTGTAACCACAGGACAGAACCTTAATGACAGCCGTTCGGAAGCCCAATTGATTGAAGATGCCGTAAACAAGGCCCGTAAGGCTGATTATGTAGTGGTGTTTGGCGGACTGAATAAGAGCGATCATCAGGACTGTGAGGACACCGACCGCCAGCAATACGGCTTGCCTTACGCGCAGGATAAGCTGGTAGAGGCCCTCGCCCGTGCCAACAAGAACCTTGTTTTCGTCAACATTTCGGGCAACGCTGTGGCTATGCCGTGGAAGGATAAGGTAGCAGCCATCGTGCAGGGATGGTATATTGGTTCGGAGGCAGGAGAAGCATTGGCCTCAGTTCTCGTTGGCGACGCCAACCCTTCAGGCAAACTTCCCTTCACGTGGCCGGCACGCTTGAACGATGTTGGTGCCCACGCACTGAACACTTACCCGGGTACATGGCGTGCCGATAAAAAGATAATTGACGAAGAATACAAAGAGGGCATCTACGTAGGCTATCGCTGGGTAGACAAGAAAAAGACGCATCCGCTCTTCGCTTTCGGCCATGGCTTAAGCTATACCACCTTTAAACTTTCTAATATTCGCCTTGACAAGCCCGTGCTTCGCGGTGACGACAGCCTTACTGTAACGGTAAATGTGCGCAACACAGGCGCGCGCGAGGGCAGCGAAGTAGTGCAACTCTACATCCATGCCAACAAGTCTGCTGTTGACCGTCCGTACAAAGAGCTGAAAGGTTTCGCCAAGGTTAGTTTGAAACCAGGCGAGGCTCGCGACGTGAATATTAAGATAGCTGATAGCGATTTGGGGTATTACAGCCAGGCTGTACAGGGTTGGGCCGACGAACCTGGCACGTACACAGCCCTTGTTGGCAACGCGTCCGACAATATTACGCTAAGCAAAACATTCAGCTTGGCATCGGTTGCACCTATTGCGGTAACCCGTTAAACAACAGAATACAATAAGCAATTTAGCCTTTATAAAGGCTGAATGATAAGCATAAAAGCAGTCATCACGGGCTGCTTTTATGCTTTTATTATATACCTTTGCACTGCTAAACTACAGTTATACTTATTAAAAAACAGCATATTGCCATGCAAAACCATCGACTTCAAGCCCATACAGCCGTACTCTTAGCGAACATTATCTTCGGACTTGGTGTACCTGTAACTAAACTGCTTCTTGACCAATGGGTATCGCCCATGGCTTATATGGCCACACGCTGTTTGGGTGCAGCTGCCATCTTCTGGCTTATCTCACTCTTCCTACCGCGCGAAAAGGTAGCACCACGCGACCTTACTGTTATCATTTTAGGAGGCTTATTGGGTATCGTGGTGTCGCAAACGCTCACGGCATGGGCACTTACTTTCACCACGCCCGTTTACTTTTCGCTCATCGCTACGCTTACACCCGTAGCTACCATGCTTTGTGCAGTCCTCTTCATAGGCGAAAAAATATCGGCACGCGGCATCGCAGGCGTTGTACTTGGTGTGGCTGGAGCCATGCTCATGGTGTTTATTGGGTGGCAAGGCGGCTCGGGTAAGAACGACCTTTTAGGCATTGGTCTTACTATATTAAGTATGCTCACATGGGCCGTTTACCTCATCATTACGCGAAAGGTATCGGCTCGTTACACGGCCGTTACACAAATGAAGTGGGTATTTCTCGCCTCGGCCGTGGTCGTACTGCCCTTTTCATGGACCGACTTACAGAGCGCACCCCTGTACAGCACCGCCACACAGTGGAGCGGATTAGCTGAAATGGGCTTCATCGTTGTGTTTGCCACCGTAGCCGGTTACTTCGCCATTCCGTTTGCCATGCGCTGTCTGAAGGCTACCACCGTGAGCGTTTATACCAACCTGCAGCCCATTGTTGCCTCGCTTGTAGCCATTGCGATCAGTCAGGATGTGCTGACATGGGACAAGCCCGTAGCCCTTGTTTTGGTACTATTAAGTGCATGGCTTGTAACGAAATAAACCTGCTTGCCTTAATCCTATACTCCATTTGCAAACCTTATATTGCCTCTTTACAACAAGATTACAAAATGTAATTTTGTAAAAATAATTCTGAATATTTTACCTCTTCGAAACAAGGTGAAATAGAAAAAAGCTATATACGAATAGTATTCTGATGGCTGTAAACCTGCATTCCTGCGATTATTTTTCACGATTATATCGTTACTCATTCCTCCTTACAACCTGACAAATCACAATATCGGCACTATTGTGTCACGATTACATCGTAAAGGCAAACCAATTACATCGTAAAGACAAGACGATTACGACGTAAAGGTCAGACCATTACATCGTAATTGTGACACAATAGTGCCGTAATTGCAAATACCGCACACTGTAAGTCACGCCTGTAAGCATCGATGAAATGGATTTTTTGAGAGAAAAAAATCTCATTTTATTGTGCCTGTTCCACACATTTACGCCGAAAAGGCGGCATAAAAATACCAGAAAAAGGGATAAAAAACAAGATAGAATTGCATAACCTACTGACAAACAGAGAGTTTCTTATAACGCCTATAATTCGCGTGTATGTAAGCAAGGTATCACCTTACTGAAAATATTGCAGCCACAGGAGGCAAAAACGTAAAATTTTTCATGGTTTTTCCTCATATAGTTTAAATCTAATAGGGACATTATAAATAACACACACAGGCTTTCCATTCTGCCTTCCGGGAATCCATTTTGGCATCAGTTTAATCACGCGTATGGCCTCTTTATCGAGCAATGGGTCAATACCGCGAAATACTGATGGATTTAAAATATTTCCTTCGCAATCGACAACGAACCTCACTACAATGCGCCCCTCTACACTTGCTGTACACACTACGGAAGGGTATCTGAGGCTGTCAGCTATAAATTTTATCATTGCCGACTGCCCTCCTGGGAAAGAAGGCATTTGTTCTACTATATCATAAACCTTACTACATGGTGTATTGATCTTCTGTGCATGAGTAGTTGTAAAAGCAGTAAAGACCAGAATAAGAAAGAATAACAGCTTTTTCATTGTGGTTATATTTAATAAGTTCAAAACTTCAGCATACTTATTTTATCATATCGCAAATATAATGTGAAATGCTGTATAAAACAAGTATTTAATAACAAAAGCTTTCATATAAAGCGAAAGAAACACAAAACGAGGATTAAAAGAAATATACCCAACTGACTTTACAAAAAATAAGGAGGCATAAATGTGAAATATATTTATGCCCCCTTAACGAAGTAAGGTACTTTAATAATAATAAATGTGCAGGCTATAGCCTTACATCTACAAGATTTTATATCTATACACCTTAAAGTTTAAATATAACAGGGACGAGACCGATAACGTTTACAGGCTTTCCATTCTGCCTGCCGGGAATCCATTTAGGCATTAATTTCACCACGCGTATGGCCTCTTTATCAAGCAATGGGTCAACACTCCAAACTACTAATGGATTTAAAATATTTCCTTCACAATCGACAACGAACTGCACTACAACGCGCCCCTCTACACCTCCTGTACACACTACGGGAGGGTATCTGAGGCTGTCGGCTATAAATTTCATCATTGCTGCCTGACCTCCTGGGAATTGGGGCATCTGTTCTACAACATGAAAAACCTTGCCACACGGAGTATCCGTATTCTGTGCACGAGCAGTTGTAAGGGTAGTAAAGCCCAGAATAAGAAAGAATAACAGCTTTTTCATTATTCATTTACCGAACAGGGGTAACACTTTTGCATGCCAACGGCATGACATTAAAAATAAAAAACAAAATACATTGTTTAAATAAGCATTCGCCATAATAACAACAGCGAATATGGCAACAAGCGGTAAACGCGTACAGTTCGCCTATGATCAACTGCAATTTAAACCTGTATGGATTATAGTTTAAATGTTATAGGAAGACGGTACTTGACGTTTACAGACTCTCCATCCATCTTTCCTGGCTTCCATTTAGGCATGCGTTTGATAACCCGTAGTGCTTCAGCATCGAGCAACGGGTGCGCAGAACGTTCCACCGTTGGATCAATAATACGCCCCTTTTTGTTAACAACAAAAGTCACTATCACGCGTCCCTCTATCTTTTTCTTCTGTGCTTCGGCAGGATATTTGACATTATTACGCAGATATTTCATCAGTTCTCCCTGCCCTCCGGGGAATTGAGGCATCACCTCTACAATGTCGTACACTTTATCGCACGGCTTTTCGGTTTGCTGTGCACCAGCTGTTGCAAGAGCGGTAAAGCACAGCATAAGAATGAATAACAGTTTTTTCATTGTTGTTTTATTGAACAGGTTTAACATTTTCACCTGGTTTTGTTATGATGTTGCAAATATATAGTAAAACCGTCTACTATACAAGGAAACGACCATTAAAACCTTTACATCAGGCAAAAAAAGAACAAAAGGTATATTTTAGGCCTGTTAAACCGTACCGATGTTTATTTATTTTGCGATAAAACAAAATGATAAGACATGACAAAAATCCTGATTTTACAATTCCGATATACAAAAAATAAGAGGCCGCAAAACCAAAATGGTAGTGCGACCTCTTAACTACGTTAGTATGTTATGAAAAATTTGAGAGAATTAAAGCTTCACAGCTTCGTTGTTTTTGTTTTACTAAACATGATTTTATAGAGAAAGCATAGAAATATTCATCATTGTAATGGCCTGCAGCTTTCAGGCTGCCGACATTCGCTTACTGGGCCTTTTTGGTAGGCATAGCCATACTTTGCTGCATGGAATCAACCTTGGCACTATCGTCCATAGCAACTGAAGTTCCCACATTCAGCTCGGGCTTGTAATAACCATCATAGCTGCTTATAGGGTCTTTCTGCTGACGAGCAAACGGAACCTGAACGGCATTGCCCAGCGTAAGCATAATAGCCACAACTGCAGCTGCCTTAAACAGTGGCTTTAAACGCTGTGGCATGGTGATAATATGCGCCTTGACCGGCGCAGTTTTCTCGATAGAAGCCATCAGCTTCTCGTCGAAATCGTCACCAAGTACATTTTGTTCAGCATCCCGTTCTGCATAGGTAAAGAGGGGCTGGTAGCGCATCAGCTCGGCCGGTATAACCTCCTGGCTGAAAAAAGCACGCAATATGCTCTCTTCCTCAACAGAAGTTTCGCAGCGCCAATAGCGTTCCAATAACTGATTAATGTATTTATAGTCCATTGTTTTCTTGTTTCTATTGTTACGACGAATGTTACTAAAGAAAGTTACATACCCTCTTTGTTTTAACACTAATTAAATATAAAGTTAAGTTGATAAGGACCTTATTATGGACTTATCACAAGAAAAAACTGCTGTTAAAAGCTCCTGTCAAAGCTGTCGAGCTTTTCATAACGCTGCTTGATGGCTTGCCGCGCACGAAAGATATTCACCTTAACCTGCTCTTCTGTTATACTTAAAATAAGGGCAATATCTTTGTAGGTTTTGCCCTCAAAGTCGCGCAACTGAATACAACTACGCTGTTTTTCGGGCAGGCTCTCAACGATTTGACGAACCATATCCATCTGATCGTTGACAATGGTTTGTCGGGAAGGGTCGTTAGATGTGTCTATCTGGTCGGAACCTTTATCGTCTAACGTTTTGTTTTGATTATCATGACGCTTAATGCTGTCGAGAGAAAGATTACGGCATACCGTAAAGCAAAAAGCCTCAATATTGTCAATCTGATCCCAGCTATCGCGTTTGTTCCATACCTTTATAAGCGTTTCCTGCACAATATCCTCGGCTTCTGCCGTATTAAGCGTGATGCGAAGGGCAAGACGATACAGCTGATCTTTCAATGGAAGAATATCTGTGCGAAAGTTGAGCATGGACTGATGTAGAATAAAATAAAGCTTTTTGGAG
>ERZ773051.1100-NODE-1100-length-15677-cov-3.863910_pt1 | contig 15677 bp, 14 predicted proteins | sample MGYA00580631_ERZ773051 | MGnify/ENA primary metagenome ERZ773051 (study PRJEB29015, sample SAMEA2738137) | human oral metagenome | biome: human oral; feature: human-associated habitat; material: saliva | place: China | collected 2204 ...
AATCGTTTTTTAGTGTTAGAACCATCGTATCTGGCATGAAAATTTGAATTTTGGCATTAGAACCGCCGTATCTTGCATTAAATTTCGATTTTTGGTGTTAGATACGCCGTATCTGGCATGAAAATTCGATTTTTGATGTTAGAACCATCGTATCTGGCGCTAAATTTCGATTTTTAGTATTAGAACCATCGTATCTCGCATGAAAATTTAAATTTTAGCATTAGAACCATCGTATCTGGCATTAAATTTCGAATTTTGGTGTTAGAACCATCGTATCTCGCGTTAAATTTTGATTTTTGGCATTAGAATCGCACATTTTCTTGTATTTTTGCCCCCACGTAGCCCTTTATATAGGCTACCTTGGGGGCATATTCTTAGAGAGAGTTTATGATTTACTCTTTTTTCAATATTTATTTTTCACGCTTAGAAATATACGAATGGGCGAACAAAGCCGTGATCTATAACGTAGCTGCTGCTCACGCCTTGCACTGCTCCAGACCCCATAGCTGTCTTATCTGATGTTAGATGCAAATAAGCTCCTCCACCATCTTCAGACAGACCTGACAAGCAATAATAACCAAGTGGAAGCTCACCTCCTGCTTGTGTTAAGCATCGTATAAATTTACTACTATTCCAAGGTGCTGTAAGAGGCAGTGAACCAGCTGACATCATACCACTCCACATTTCATTAGGGGCCAATTCTCCGTAACGTACCAAAGCTCTACGCCAGAATCCAGAACTGGGTAGAAACCATTTTCCAACATTTGAACCAGTAACATTTGGCCCCGGATTGAAATGTGCTGCATTATAAAATGCAGGGTAGCTCTCCATTTCTCCAGGACTTTGAGTTGGACTCTGTGGTGTTAAACGACTAATATATTGGAGCGTATGCGTAATTTCATATCCATTCATATCATCAGTTCCAAAGGTTCCGCCTACCGAAAAATGCATCGGAATATCATAAGCAGTATGATAAAAATACCCTGCATTTTTGAGAGCCATAGCATAACCATTCTCTGTTGTACTCTTTTCCTTTATAACAAGAGCAATCGGCTCACGTGTTCCGACTTCCTTATCGCCCAAATATCCCACTGTTCCATCCTGATAAAGGTAGAGAGGGTCTTTGGTCTTCATCGTCACTTTTACGAGATAGGTGTGATTGCGCTCTAATGGAGTATCAATAGTGATACTCTTTTGCTTCTCTTTGCCATGATAAGAACCTTGTATATTATAGATTAAATCATTTGCAGGAATATTTTCTCCTTCGGCCAAAGAGATATATACATAGGGAGAAATCACTTCAAAAGGCTCAACGATTGCCGAGAAAGGCTTATTTCCAACTTTATTAAAGGTTCTCAGCTCATTATGTGTATATGACATAGGACCAGCAGTAGGTCTGTGAGTAAAGACTCCACGATTATCGAAATACATATTTGAGTACTTTGAGCTCATTGTTGTGAAATAAGTTCCATAGTTTTTCATTTTTGCATAAGCCGTATACGTTGTGACTTGTGTACGGAAGCGAGCTGCAAGATGCTTCATGTTAAATGAAACGGTTTCATTCCCCCCAGAAAGGGTCTTCGTGACAGTGCCTATCATCGGATAGGTGTTTATGTTACTTGGCACCTCTAAACCTGTAGCTGTCTTTTGAAATTCATCATTGTGGCAAACAAAGGTATAGGTACCAGGGTCTAAACGGATTTTCTTGTTTACATCAGGAATAAACTTTCCATTTGACACAGTTCCTGAGAGTTCGTCAGCAACACGATTGCCAGCAGCGTCAACGGCATAAATAGTGTAATGGCCCTCGCTCATTGCTGCACGCGTTTTTGCTGGTTGTGGCGTTGGTGCAGCTTTATCAGGCTCAATAGAAACTTCGGCAATTAAGCCATCGCCCATATCAATGGTGTCGCGATGCACCACCTGTGCCGCGCGAGTTGGCTTTTCTGCCTCGAAAGTTTCTTCGTTAATCGTGATGTTGAGTTTATGCCCATTCAAAGTAACTTCGTTTTCAGAATTGACAATGTCGTCGTTTGTACAAGCACTAAACATTAATAGTGCCGAAAGGCTAAGCGTTGCCCATGAATAAACCTTATAATTCATAACCATTCAAATTAATCATCAATATCAATATCCTTATCTACAATAATCTCTACATGGCCCCATTCTTCCTCTGTCGATTGTGGATAGGCATGGCTTACCGATGTTTTCTGCAATAAATACTCCGTACAAACAGGAATAATCAGACTAATTGGGGGTGTATACACCCGCTTTGTACTCTTTTCCATTTTGTTTAATTAATTATCATATAGTTATCTTGCTTAGAGTGTCCACTTATTCATAAAAGGTGGACAACAAGAAAAAAAGAAAAGTTTAAGGTAGATACAAACTTCCTGAGAATGCTTTATATAAAGGCTTTGAGAAAGCAACAAAGTAGATTTACGAGTAATTCATTCTGCATGATTATACCAACATTCACTGCAAAAAGACAATAAAATATTTGTTTGTTTCGCTTAAAAAACCTAATTTTGCAGGCGTTTACAAGGTTTTTGTCCACCTTTTATGAATAGGTGGACAATTTTTTTTAGAGACACGAACTCTACCCTCTATTTTGTTAAATCATACACGAAATATTTGTGTATGTCGCAAAAAAGTGCGAATATTGCAAACGAAAACAAAATGCTTACAAGCATTTGAATGTTGGAAATAATATCAATAGGAAGAAAAAGCATTTGAAAATGGAAGAGATTGAATATCATCACAGGCTACCAATGCAACTTAGATTTACAGACGCAGACCAGTTTGGACACATCAACAACACTGCATACTTTCAATATTATGACACGGCAAAGATTGACTATGTGCGTCAAGTGTGTGATATCCCGAAAGGTAATTATGCCATTTTTGCTGCTCATGTCGAGGCAGACTTCCTTGCACAGGTACACAGCACCGACCATGTTGAAGTGCAAACAGCTATTACCGAAGTAGGCACAAAGAGCTTTACATTACTTCAAAGGCTTGTGGATACCGACACACAAGAGGTGAAGTGCATAGGCCGCACCATCATGGTGGCATACGATCTCAAACAAAATAAATCTATGCCGATGTTGCCTGAATGGATAGATGCTATCTGTAAATTTGAAGGTCGCGATGTAAGAAGGAAGGGATAAGTCTCAAAAAGAGAATCTGCTTTCAATGATTCGTCATCTATTAGGTAACACGTCACGTGCGCGAAAGAGAAAGACTACTGCAATCTTACTCTCTATTGTCTTTATAATCGTTATCTTCTCGGTTGCCAATCCTTCAACAAGCAGATTCTGGCCCAAATGCCTTTTCAAACTCATTACAGGCTTCGATTGCCCTATTTGCGGTTTACAACGCTCATTATATGCCTTTCTTCATGGAGACTTCTCGCATGCAATAGCTTACAATTATTATTTAATTCTTGCCCTCCCCTACACCTTTTTATGTCTTGTTTTCACACTACTTCCACAAGGGAAAACAAAAAAGAGAGTGAAGAATATTATTATAAGCAAACCTGTTTTATGGTTCTACGCTATCACATTCTTTGCATGGCTCATCATCAGAAACATCTATCATCTTTGATGATGAAGCAAAAATGTCTCTTCTTTCCATAAAAACAAGCACACACAAAGATGCAATAAAAAAAGCCTTTCATGACATTTACATTCAGAAAAGGCTTTTTTAATTACTCGTTAAACAGGCACTCATGCCCTCTTTATGTTCTATTTTGAAGATGAAAAAGGATAACTCAAGATTCCACCTTTGAGATTTATCACCTTAAATCCCATGCCGGCAAGAAGTGTTGCAGCGGTCATGCTACGTTTTCCTGACCTACAATAAACGTAAACAAGTTTTGAAGGATCAAGCACTTTCTCTGCTTTTTCCTTAAAACCTGGCTGCAACACATCAATATTCACCGCATAAAGGATATGTCTTTCACCATATTCCTCTGCCGTACGAACATCAAGAAGTTGCACACTGTCTTTCGTTATTTCCTTCTGAAAGGCTGCTGCATCAACAGAAGTTATATTCTCTTGTTGTGCACACGCTGATAATACACCGCCCAATAACATACAAAGTATTGCTTTAATCTTATTCATCTATACATTTATTATTTTGATTGTGCTGTAAAGAATCAGTTTATATCATCTCAAACAACACCTTATTAATATATAACAACTTCAAAACCACAACTTAATATCCAGCAGACAAGCCTTCCAACTTCATCGCCATAGGAAACACAACCTCATTTTCCATAGCAATATGTTCGTCAAGTGCCTGACGGAACTGCTTCAAAAGATTCATCGCTTCCACATAGTCTTCATCTGCATTTTCGGGCGCAGTATAATTGTTTGTCAATGCTGCTATGCGGTTGTGACGTTCAGTTTCATCGCCATGATCAGCCATCATCACACTTATTGGGCCTTGAATGGAACCGCAATGAAATGGTTCTATCTTCTGACCTATGCTGTATGCACTATACATTTCGAGGATATACGGATAGAGCACACGCTCCTCTTTCGTGCAATGTGTTTCGAGATCATAGAGCGAATTGCGGAAATGATCCGTTACTTTCAATAAATTTGGATTGTCTTCGCGATGTGCTTCTGCCACCTCTATGAGTTTATTCAAGATAACAGGTCCTTGTTCACGTATCCCTCTATGATGCACTTTCAATACATAATCGACCAATAAGTCGAGCGGCCATTGCTCGAATGGATAAATAGAATTCATAATTTTGTTTCTTATTTAATAATGTATGCAAAGTTAAATAAAAACAAATAAAGTCCACGTAACAATTGTTACCCTCTACTGGTTAATAATGGTTAAGGTATGTTTTATAACATATCCATAGCAAATTTTATTCGAATTAATTCCTCAAACTATTAAAAAGTTATTACCTTTGGCAAAAACAATGGAGGACATTACAATGAAAAAGATTACTGCCGAGAACTTTGATGAACTCTATGTAGACAAAATTGAGCTGGCAGAGATTGATAAATTTGTTTGTAACGAGATGAGCAGACAGATTCATCGCTATATAAAAGGCATGTCAGGTTCAAAGAATATCATGCTCAAATTCGAAGAATCTCTCTCCAAACTAAGCCTTACAGAGAAGGAAAACGCAATCGCTCAATACATAGATTTGAACCGAAAGGTCATCAGTGGATTAGATTGGAAGATGGTCATTATACGTGCTTCAGCCAACTATTGTGACACGTATGGCTACTGGCTTCAAATGATTAATAACCCTCGAAAGATAGTAGCCTACTTGCAACGCATCAAGAAAAAATACATCAAGTTTCATGAAGTGTTCGAAGAAAACGGCAAGTTTGGCATCAAAGATCACGAAGGAAAGATTCTTGTTCATGCGCTCTATGATTTCCTTCGCACACCATACGTCTACGTAGATGACCTTTGCATGATGCCTGTTATCGCTGAAAAGAATGGCAAGATGGGCTTGATTCTCCCTGATGGAAAAGACACGGTGATAGCTGAATTCATTTACGATGACATGCAATTGCGCTGCGAACCACCTTATTTTGAGGGCATTCAAGGGAAGAAACACATCTTGATTGACAGATACGGCAAACGTAGGTAACTTCCATTCAAACTTCTATCATGGCATAAACCCTTATGATTTTAAGAGTAACCATAAGGGTCTATGTTAATCATTCATGTATAAATGCAGCAAGAAAATTGTCATAAAAAAGCACCAATAAAAAAGAGATTATTTTTTGATGAAATAGAAATAAAACAGCGATTTAGTTGTTAAAATTTCAAGGTTTCCAACAAATAAGATATCCATTTTGGGGTATCTAAACCTTAATATGCCTCATTTCAATTTTCTTAATCAATTAGATAAGTTCACAAAAAGCCTGCATTCACAAGCTAAAACCAGTCATATTGAACCACAATAACCATCATTTTGTACATCAAAATCAAGGGAAGCAAGGCATAAAGCCATGTGTTTATTATAAGCATCTGAACGCCAACAGCTTACAATACAGCTAAAAAACTCGCCGATTTAACCTCAAGTCTCGATTGATTCTAAACGAGTCCAATTCTTAGAAGCCTTTTGTTCATAAAATTGACAATAACCATCTGTATCAAACAATTCATCAAAACAGAAGTAAATCTCACTCCTACCTTTTCATAAAGCAGTAGAAACAAACATCCTATTCGTGTGCCTATAGCTCTCAAGAATAAGTATAAATGACAACATTCTTGTTTGATAGCTCTATCAATTAAAGTGCAAAATCTATTGAAAACACAGCTAACATGATGATGAAGGAAATGCACAAAAAAAATCAGACCTTGCAAATATAATTGTTATATCGGCTAAGTCTGACTATCTTCTGTCTCTCTTTATCTTGAAGAAAAAACTGAATCAAATTGAGTTTTCAGTCGCTTTTTCTTTGAGCCTCTTGTCGGATTCGAACCAACGACCCCGAGATTACAAATCACGTGCTCTGGCCAACTGAGCTAAAGAGGCGAGGTGGGCAAGCTATCCTTATCGCGTCGCTACAACCAAGTACCCTTGCTACGTTCCCGTCCTGGGGGATTCCGAGGGAGCAGACCGTAAGGGACTTGCCCATGTTTGCCTTTGAAAGCGCGTGCAAAAGTAGGGATTTTATTTGTAAATGCAAAATAAACGTGAAGTAATCTCCATTCTTTTAACGTCTATTTACAAATCAACCACGGTTATTCCTGCACCACCAAATTGAACGTGTTCATCTGCATAATGCACCACATTGGGCACTGTTGAAAGATATTGACGTATGAGATTGCGTAAAATACCATTTCCCTTACCATGCAAAATACGCACGCGGCTCATCCCCATCAATATGGCATCGTCAATAAAGTATTGTACAGCATTCAAAGCTTCGTCTCCTCTCATGCCACGAACATCAAGATCTTGCTTAAAGTTCTTGCGGTGGTCATCAATTGTATCGCGCGTTGTTCGACTCACTTGATAGGCTGTTTCAACACTTTGTGAGGTTGATTCTGTAGATGATGTAGCAGCCTCTAATCGATTCACACGTATTTTTGAGCGCATATCTCCAAAGACAACAGTACACATTTGCCCATCTATCGACTCTATTGTTCCAGTCGACTTCAGTCCTCGAATACGTACGGTGTCTCCAACAGCCAATAAAGTCTTTGCCTTATCTACAGCGAAGTTGGTTGTAAATTCCTCTTTTTTATTTGCAGAAACAGCCTGTTCAGACTTCTCCTGTTTACGTTTCTCCTTACGTAATTTACGCTGACGCAGCTGTTCAACCTTCTTTTCAAACTCATCATCTGACATGAGCCCATGCCCCTGTTTGCCTTTCACGGGTTGTCCTTCTTTAACGGCTTGTTCAAACTGATGAAGCTCCTCACGAATCTTTTTCGTTACTTCTTTCTCTGCTTGCTGCTCTCTTATCTCACGAATAGCATTCTCTATACGACGATTACTCTCTCGAAGTAATTCTTCAGCATCGGCTTTTGCCTTTGTGACAATTGTCTTACGTTGCTGCTGAAGTTCTTTAATCTCTTGTTCATAGCGTTCTATCGTTTTCTCCATCTCCTTTTCGCGTTGATGGATTGTCTGCCGTTTTCCCTCCCAATAACGCTTATCTCGCACTATGTCTTGAAGATATTTATCGCTCTGAATGTAATCACTTCCAACGATTTCTGACGCTTCAGCGATGACATCTTCAGGCAATCCTATCTTTCGTGCAATCTCTATGGCAAACGAACTACCAGGTCTTCCTATGGCCAACTGAAAGAGAGCACGCATCTCATGACGGTCATAGAGCATGGCACCATTCACTACTCCCGGGTGGGTATCTGCGAAATGTTTCAGATTCTGATAGTGAGTTGTTATGACACCCCATGCTCCTTTCCGACAGAACTTATCCAAAACACTCTCTGCAATGGCTCCACCTATCTGAGGTTCTGTGCCAGTTCCAAACTCATCTATAAGGATTAAAGTACGACTTGTGGCCTGCTTCATCATGTTTTTCATGTTAAGCAGGTGGGAAGAATAAGTAGAAAGATCGTTCTCTATGCTTTGTTCGTCACCTATATCAATCATCAAATCTTCAAAGATACCACACGAAGAACGTTCACTAACAGGAATAGGGACTCCGCATTGTAACATATATTGCAACAACCCTACCGTTTTCAAACAAACCGATTTACCTCCCGCATTCGGACCAGAGATAATAAGTATGTGCTTCTCGGGCGTCAAAGTAATGTTTAACGGAACGATTTTTGCACCGCGAACTTCCAATTGTTTTTCAAGTAAAGGGTTACGAGCTTCTATCCAATCCATATAGGGTGAAGTGCTCAACTGAGGTGAAAGCCCTCGTATTTGCTTTCCAAACTGCACTTTAGCTTGTAGGAAATCTATGATACCAAGAAAGTGAAAAGAATCTAATATCTCACGAACGTTTGGACGAACATGCTGTGTCAATGTGGTTAAGATACGTATTACCTCTTGCCGTTCCTCAGCCTCTAACTTACGAATATGATTATTTGCTTCAACAACCTCTGTGGGTTCTACGAAAACAGTACGTCCTGTTGCACTCTCATCATGTACAATTCCATTGATGCGCCGCTTCAAACCTGGAGCTACTGGGATAACCAACCGACCATCACGAACAGCCGGTGTAACATCCTTATCAATGAGTCCATCTGATTGTGCTGCACGAAGAATGCCGTAGATGGTACGTGAAACAGATCCCTCGGCACGCGAAAGTTCACGTCGAAGACGCTGTAACTCGGGCGAAGCTGTATCACGCATGTGCCCAAACTTATCAATCACCTGATCAATACGCTGCACAAGGTTTGGGAAAGTGGCTATACCATCAGACAAAAGAAATAGCGCTTTGCCAACCATCTGCTCATCATCATCAGGATGAAGGATTGTAACAATTTTATGAATGGTGTCAAGCGACCGGCGCAAATGAAAGAAATCTTCTTCTTCCAAGTGTGTATTTGCTATACGTGCACGGCTCACACTCTCGCGCACATCAAAGATATTGTCTAATGGAAAATCGGGATTTTCTTCAAGAAGCAACCGAAGTTCGTCTGTCTGTTGATGCCATTCATTTACAGTTTCTACATCATCAGAGAAGGTCATTACTTCGACTTGAGACTGCCCTAAAGGCGAAAGACAACGCTCATTCAACATAGAACGTATCTCTGAGAAACCAATCTTTATTTCAAAATTATCTGGATATATCATAACTATTACTATCGATTGCAAAGGTAATAAAAAATAAAAATAAGACAAAAAGTAATGACGTATTATATATATGTGATGGAAAAACGTTATCTTTGCAATGTTTATAAACGTAATTTTAATTGATGATTAGTTTTAATGCCATTACCCAGACAAAGGCGTTTGCACGACAGGACGGCGTATTTCTGAGTATGTTATGGATGATAACCTTTGCATTGGTGATTTATTTGCCCAAGACGGACCTTGGAGGACTGCTCGTTTTCTCGACTCCTTTGTTTGTAGCGTGGCGAATGATTCGCTTTCGCAACTATGCTCTTGACGGCATCATGAGCTACCGCCGAGCACTTGTCTATTGCTTTTATACGTTCTTCTACGCCTCACTTCTATTTGGAGTTGCCCTTTTTATCTATTTTAGATTCATCGACAATGGCCGATTTCTCGGCGTGATGAGCTCCGCAGTATTCCAAATGATGCCACTCTATAAGCAGAATGGAGTAAGTACTCAACAGTTGACAGATGGCTTGGCAATGCTTGAACAGCTCACCCCAATGGAACTATCTTTCTTGATTTTCATCTACGGAATAATGATAGGATGGTTCTGTTCGATATTTATTGCATTCTTTGCAAAACTTAAACATTAAAATTTTTATTTGAAACCAATGGATATAACAGTTGTTATCCCTCTTTATAATGAGGAAGAATCTTTACCCGAACTCCACGCATGGATTAAACGTGTGATGGAAAACAACCAGTTCAGCTACGAGATTATCTTCATCAATGACGGCAGTACAGACCATTCATGGAATGTAATTGAAGACTTAGCACATAAAGATTCAAATGTAAAAGGCATCAAGTTCCGCCGTAATTATGGTAAGAGTCCTGCCTTATATTGTGGATTTGCAGAAGCAGAAGGTGATGTTGTCATCACTATGGACGCAGATCTTCAAGACTCACCTGACGAGATTCCAGAGCTCTATCGCATGATAAAAGAAGAGAATTACGACCTTGTTTCGGGATATAAGCAAAAACGTTACGACCCATTATCAAAGACTTTACCGACAAAACTCTTTAATGCTACGGCAAGAAAGATTAGTGGAATACATAATCTTCACGACTTTAACTGTGGGTTAAAAGCATATAAGAAAGACGTGGTTAAAAACATAGAAGTCTATGGAGAGATGCATCGTTACATCCCATATCTGGCAAAAAATGCGGGCTTCGACCGCATTGCAGAGAAGGTTGTGCAGCATCAGGCACGCAAATATGGCAAGAGTAAGTTCGGATTAAATCGCTTTTTCAATGGATATTTAGATCTTATTACACTGTGGTTCCTTAGTAACTTTGGAAAGAAACCCATGCATGTATTTGGTTTCTTAGGCAGTTTAATGTTTTTTATCGGCTTTATTGCAGTGATATGTATTGGAGCTGATAAGGCTTATGCCCTCTTTTGTCATATTCCACAAAGACTCATCACAGACTCCCCTTACTTCTTTATTGCATTAACGATGATGCTTTTGGGAAGTCAATTCTTTCTTGCCGGCTTCATTGGAGACTTGGTTAGTCGACAAAATCCAAATAGAAATGACTATCAAATAGAAAAGAAAATCTAACAAAGATAGCGACATCATGAAGGAGAATCAATCAAAATTAGCAACCTACGCCATCGGTCTGCTCACTGTAATACTTATACTTGTGGGCTGTTCGACTATCGATTGTTCACTCAATAATCGTGTAATATGTAAGTATAAGCTTGCAGGTGAAATAAAAACGCTTAATAGTAAAATGACCATTACTGCCAATTTACATAATGGGAACGATTCTGTTATCATCAATCAAGCGGAAAAGACCGACAGCTTTGAACTTCCAATGAGCTATAGTATGCCTATAGATACATTCTACATTGATATCAATGGTACGACAACTAATTTGAGAGATACGATTGCAGTGACGAAAACCGACATGCCACATTTTGAATCTGTGGATTGCAGTCCTGCGATATTTCATAAGATTACGGCAATAAACTATACGCAACACGCAATAGATTCTATTGTTATCAAACAACCAAACGTAACCAATAATGTTACAAAGAGTAATTTCTTCATTTACTTTAAGAGTGCTGATTTTTAGTAGTTGTACGTTACTTTCATTAACAACGTCTGCACAACAGAAAGTGAAAACCAACACGATTGAGCGTGACACTATACCTCTGTTTAGGGGAATTGCTGTCTCAACAGACTTGGTTGGCCCTGCACAATTAGCCTTTGGAGACTATGGCCAAGTTCAAGCTTCGCTACGATTGAACTTAAAAGACAAATGGTTTCCTATTGTAGAATTAGGCTATGGCAAAGCTGATGCTAAGGATATCACGACAAAAATGGCTTATAAGACAAGCGCTCCGTATGGTCGAATCGGTATGGATTGGAACCTAAGTAAAAATAAACACGATATTTATCGTATTTACGGAGGAGCAAGATACGCTTATACAACATTTAAATATGATATTGATGGGCAGAATATTACTGACCCAATATGGGGAAATCAGATTGATTTCACCGCACACCAACAAAAAGCTGACTACCATTGGCTTGAGTTTTCATTCTCTATTGACGCTAAAATCTGGGGACCACTAAGAATGGGATGGAGTGTGCGTTATAAGCGAAGGCTCTACCATTCACATGCAGATATCGGAGAACCATGGTATATTCCTGGCTTCGGCCGTAATGGAAATAGCCGTCTTGGCGGTGAGTTTAACATCACAATGGAACTATGAGAAAAGGTAAAAAAATATATATTCAGGCGGCATTTCTGCTCTTCTTAATTGTAGGGACAATCCTTATTATTCGTCAACAACGTGATATGCCCTATCAACACAATGAAGGTTTCATCTTTGGAACGGTTTATCACGCCACATACCAATACGATAAAGACCTCAATAAGGAAATAATTGCAGAATTAAATAAGGTGGATAACGAGTTCTCTATGTTCAATAAACATTCTACAGTAACTGCTTTTAACCAAGGAAAAACAATAGAAGCCAATAAGATGTTTATGCAGGTACTCACTCTTTCACAAACCATTAACAAGGAAACTGACGATGCTTTTGACATTACAGTAGCTCCTTTAGTTAATGCTTGGGGCTTTGGATTCAAACACCAACAATTACCTGACCGCCAACAAGTGGATAGTTTACGTGCTCTAATGGGTATGCAATACATCAAAGTTGAACATACTCGTGGGAAGACTTTAGTCAAATCGACACACAAAGGATTAATGCTTGACTTCAGCGCCATAGCAAAAGGCTACGGAAGTGATGCAGTAGCTACTGTGATGCGACGCTATGATATCAAAAACTACATGATAGAGATAGGTGGAGAAGTTGTCACCAGTGGGCTAAGTGAAAAGCGCTTGCCTTGGAAAATCGGCGTAACAAAACCAAGTGATGACTCTTTAAATACAAAGCAAGAACTGCAAACAGTCTTGAACGTGACCGATAAGGGTATGGCTACCAGTGGTAATTATCGGAACTTCTATTATAATAAAGGAAAGAAATTGGCCCACACTATCGACCCACGTACAGGCTATCCTGTTCAACATAGCCTCCTTTCTGCGACAGTTTTAGCTAAAAGTTGCGCTGAAGCTGATGGCTATGCAACAGCCTTTATGGTGCTCGGAATAGAGAAAGCAAAGGCAGTTTTGGACAAACATCCTGAACTAATGGCCTACTTTATCTATGCTGATAAGGGAGGGAAGAATAAAGTTTGGTATTCACCTTCATTGGAAAAGAAGATTACTAAATAACAAAGTATGGAGTACGACCTACAATTATATTCCCAGTTATTAATCCTACCATTATTCCAAGGATTAGGAAAGGCGGACTTAGAATCTGTCGTTGCTCACACGAAATTAGGCTTCCATAAATATGAAGCTGGAGAGATTATCGTCTCAGAAAATGATATTTGTAATCGACTCTTTTTCCTTTTAAAAGGACAAATAGAAGTAACAACCGTGGCTGCAGGCCATAGTTACCAAATAACGGAGACCATAATGGCTCCCGAATTACTACAACTTGAGCGCCTGTTTGGACTCACTCAACACTTCTCAAAGACGTTTAAAGCTGTGACAACTTGCAGCATTTTAACGGTTGAAAAGAGTGAAGTTATACGACTAAGTGACGAGTTTTTAATCTTTAGAATCAATCTTTTCAATATCCTATCTACGTGTACACAGAAGTATGAACGTATGCTTTTACGACAACATGCAAAATCACTTGAGAGTAGAATCATACGCTTTTTTGCAGATAGATGCATACGACCAGCAGGACAAAAGATAATCAAAATAAAGATGACTCAACTGGCACTCGAGCTCAATGACAGTCGAAGAAATGTGTCAAAAGCTTTAAATTATTTGGAAACAGAAGGCATTGTGTCGCTCAAACGTAATTTCGTTGAGATCAAACATATAGAGGATGCCTTGCAAAATATTGAATTATAAGAAGGACTTAGTATGGATAAGATAACTGAACAAAAGAGAATTAATCCGTTTTTTGAGGATTATGGTACACCACATTATACGATACCATTTCCTAAAATAAAGACTTCTGACTATGAAGAAGCCTTTATGGAGGGAATCAGACGTGACGATGAACTAATAGAGAAGATGGTCAATGACCCTTTAACTCCCACATTTGAAAACACGTTAGCACGTGTGGATGTAGAGAAAGGAGAACGTTATTATGACCTCCTCGACCATGTTTCAACCGTTTTCTCGTGTATGTTAAGTGCGGAAACCAATGATGAACTTGACGCATTAGCACAGAAAATGAGTCCTATCCTCACTAAACATGCAAATGATGTCAGCCTCAACGAGAAACTATTTGAACGTATCAAATATGTATATGACCATCCAAATCGCGAACTTACGCCTGAAGAGCAGATGCTACTCAACAAAAGTTACGATGGCTTTGTTAGGAGTGGAGCGCTCTTAGACGCTTCAGGAAAGGAGCAACTACGTAAGCTTACAGAAGAAGCAAGCATGTTAGCACTGCAATTTTCACAAAATGTCTTGAAAGAAACAAAGGCTTTTGAATTGCACATTACAGATGAGAAGCAACTTGATGGGCTACCCGACACAGCCAAGGATGCAGCTGCTCATTTGGCAAAAGAAAAGGAAAAATCTGGTTGGTTGTTTACACTTGACTTCCCAAGCTACTCTCCTTTCATGACATACTCTACCCAACGGGAGCTGCGCAAACAGCTATTTATGGCCAAAAACACAGAATGTACGCACGACAACAATGAGAACAATCTTGAGATTTGTAAACGATTGATAAATCTGCGTCGTGAAATCGCACAACTATTAGGCTTTAAGACCTATGCAGATTATGTCTTAAAGCATCGTATGGCCAGTGATGTTAAACATGTTTACAATCTACTTGACGAACTTATAGCAGCTTACAAACCTACAGCAATCAAAGAAAAAGAGGCTCTTGTAGCCCTATCTAAAAGGTTGGAAGGCGAAGATTTTGAAATGAAGCCATGGGATGTAGGCTTCTATTCGCATAAGTTGCAGATGGAAAAATATAACTTAGACGAGGAAATGCTACGCCCTTACTTCGAACTTTCAAAAGTGATTGAAGGGGTGTTTGGGCTTGCCAATCGGCTCTATGGCATTACTTTTAAACCTAATGACAAGATTCCTATCTATCATCCTGACGTAAAACCTTATGAAGTTTACGACAAAGACGGAAGTTTTTTGGCTGTGCTCTATACAGACTTCCACCCACGTAAAGGGAAACAGGGAGGTGCATGGATGACTGAATTCAAAGGGCAATGGATTGATTATAAAGGAAATAACAGCCGCCCTCACGTCAGTTTGGTCATGAACTTTACTAAACCTACTGCAGAAAAGCCTGCACTTCTGACACTCGGAGAGGTTGAAACATTCCTTCACGAGTTTGGACATTCCCTACATGGAATGTTCGCAAATACTCGTTTTGAGAGTCTAAGTGGAACGAATGTCTGGTGGGATTTTGTAGAACTTCCATCGCAATTCATGGAGAACTACGCTGTAGAAAAAGAATTCCTACGCACCTTTGCTTTCCATTATAAAACCGGAGAGCCGATTCCAGACGAGCTTATTGACCGCATCATCAAAAGTAGAAACTTCATGGCGGGACATGCATGTCTGCGCCAAGTGAGTTTCGGGCTCTTGGATATGGCCTATTATACGCAAACAAAGCCTTTCAATGAAGACATTATTTCGTTTGAGAAAAAGGCATGGGAAAAGGCTATTCTCAACAAACAATTGCCTAATACGTGCATGACTGTTCAATTCAGTCACATCATGGCTGGTGGCTATGCAGCAGGCTATTATAGCTATAAGTGGGCAGAGGTCCTTGATGCTGATGCTTTCAGTGTAT
>ERZ773051.1110-NODE-1110-length-15534-cov-3.105562_pt1 | contig 15534 bp, 9 predicted proteins | sample MGYA00580631_ERZ773051 | MGnify/ENA primary metagenome ERZ773051 (study PRJEB29015, sample SAMEA2738137) | human oral metagenome | biome: human oral; feature: human-associated habitat; material: saliva | place: China | collected 2204 ...
AGTTACCATCTAAGAATACGCCTGGAGTTGGAGTTGATCCATTATATCCACCAAAATTATCTTGGTGTTGAACTAATGTTACTAATCCATTTGAAATCTTAACACCTACACCTACTACTGACGATGTAGAAGAAAGAAGTGTATTTCTATGTCCATATGGATGTGCTACTGTTACATTATGTTGTTCTGAAAACAGTTCAAATAATAATCGATAAGCGATTTGATCTGCTGTTCCACTTTGTCCTACTTGAACAACATTATAAAGGATACTATTAGCTCCTGGGAAACCTGCATTAGCGGCTGCTCCTTTTTCTAAAGATCCACCACTACCGTGAACTCCGGCATGTACTCCGCCATTATTTGCTACATAAGCAGCACGAGCTGCTGTAGCTGCATTTAATGCTGCATTTTGAGCTAATGGCCCAAGTTTATTTTTACCACGTAATTGATTTAATTGTTCTATAAATGATTGTTTAACTTGCTCTTCTAATGTTGTAGCAACTTCTGATGTTTGAGTCGTTTTCTTAACAGTCGCTGTTGCTTGTTCTTTTACAGGTTGAACTGCTGTTTTTGGAGCGTTTGTCATAACTGTTTTTGGCACACTTCTAAATTCTGAAACCCCAGTCGTACTCGGTGTATTTAATAAGCCTGCTGGTTTGTCTGATGGTTTTACATTATCTGGTGTTTTTGGTTTTTCAAGTTCAGCTGGAGTTGCAACTGGCACTGGATCAACTACTGTAGGTGCAGGTTTTTTAGTCAAATCTGTTATACTTGGTACGTTCGTTGCCGTCTCTGTTTTTTCTTCTTTTACTTTATTCTTAAGATCAGTGTTAGCTTTTTGTTGAGCTTTAACTTCGTCTGTAGCTATCTCATAACGAACAGTAATTTTAAAGCTATGACCACCTACTTCTGCTACTGTAGTAAATGATTCTTTCTTAACATCTGTATGTGGTAATTTCTTAGTAGGAGTTTGTGCAGTCAAATCTAATTCAACAACAACTTCCTCTCCTGCTTTAAGAATATCTCTTTTAATTAAAAATTCAGCTTTGTTTTCAGTAGTAATACGCGCTACAACATTTGCCACTTCTTTATCAGTAACTAATTTTGCATAAAAATGTCCGTCTTTTTCAAAAACAGATGCATCACATAATTCGCATAAACTGTCGGAAGAAGCTCCTTCATAAATAATTTTTCCTCGTCGTAAAACTGCTCCACTTGGCGTGGTAATTTCAGCTTGCGCACTCTCTCCTTCGCCTTCTGGTTTAGTCGCCAATGCAGCCATTGCTTCGGTTGGAGCCCTCAGTTTAAAACTAAATTCCATCATACCGCGATCTCTTTTGTTTATTACATCGATTTTTTGCCCTTCGATATGGCCATGATCGCATACAATTTCGATTCGGGGACGAACTGCTGTTTCCCCTGAACGTTCCATCTCTAGACCGCTAAGCATTCTAATTGTTTCACTTACTCTCCTTCTCGATCTACGTTCTCTGGATTCTGGGTTCGATGGTTTTCCTAGCTCTGGTTCTCCATAAGTCTTAGCCAAATATTCACGACGTTCTTCTGCAGACATTTTCATCCCATTTTTGCCACGTTCAATAGTGCGCGTGGCGAGTCCAGCAACGCTTTCGCCATTAAGTATGCATACACCTTCTTCATGTAAAGTCTCTATAGATGTCATCAAATCAGGCTGAGCATCGCTTTGGTAAAGTTCCAAGATAGGATTTTCTCCAGCAGACTGCTCCATACCAGCTTCTTCCATAGCACCTTGTACTACTACTGATGAAACAGCTTCTTCAATCTCTGCAGCTTCTGCTTCGGTACGAAACCCATCTTCGTCGGCAGCGGTAATTGTCTTTTTCGCAATATGGACAAGCGCATAATCTGTCATTTCTACTAGTTTTTCACTATTTTGTACTCCAAACTTGTTTTTAATATAATCTTTGAAGCCTTGAATCTTCCCGAGTAGTTTTTCCATTTTACTAATAGGTTTTTCCTGAACTTCTGAACTAGTTGGCGTAGCAACAGCTTCATAATCTATCATGGAGCCGGAAGTTTTATCACCTTGGAACTCAACACCTTTCATCGCCTCTTGCCACTTAATATAGCCATTATTTGGCCGACTATCATTTTCGCTATTATGATTTGGTTGATATAAATTATGATTCATTTTTAGTTTTTCCACAATAAGAGCAAGTGTATTCAGATCCAAAATCGATTCCGACAATACGAGACATAGACGTTATTCCTCGTAGCTTCTTTCTTGATCGTCTGCCACAATTTCGTCCAGCGATTCACCATTTCCATTCATCCACCATGTCCAGCCATTTGACGAACCACCCACAACAAAACACGACGCCGCCGAAGGTGTTTCAAAGATATTAATATCTTCCTCAAGCACCACCTCATCATGCCATCCGCACTTTCTGATCTTGTCTTCAAACATAGGCTTAACGCCTTCAAGCGCATAAGGAAAGATTCTCGACCCCGCCATCACAATAAAACGTGGTTTATCATCAATTACTTCAATGCGCATTTTTGCATCGATTTGGTGCTTATTTTCCCCCTTACCTTTTTCGTAATTTATATAAAAAATTGTTTCACAAGCAAGTCTGCCCGCAAGAATCCGACGATAGTCATCAGTTTTCCTTTTCACATCAGCTTCAATTTGCCTCTCACGCTGCATAGGTCCAAACCAAATTTTCGACGCCTTATATGCAAGATTCTCCGCACGACTATTAATTTCGGCTACACCCCAGTTCTCAGCATCCTTAAAATCATCATAAACATCACGAGTCAATTTCCAGCTAGATATTTTGTATTGTGGCAACTTTACGCTAAACGGGTCATTGGAATTTATAATATTATCCGTCATATTAAGTGGCGTTAGGTTCCCGATCGTATGTAAATACTCACCATGAATCTCACTATAATTTTCACCCAGTCGCTTCTTCCAATCCGCGCTGAGGGTTTCCGGCATAATATGCTCAATCGAATCCGGTCGCCAATTATGATGATCGTTTGAAATGAAATTCTCAAGTTTCCTCTGTACATATTTATTATAATTTTTATAGAAGTTATATTTCTTGAAAGCTTCCATAAAGTCATTGTCGTTTGGCCAGATATCATACGTACGATAATTTGAAAGTTCAAACCTAATCTGATGGTGATAATCATCATCTTTGGCACGTTTTAGGTTATTCAGAAGACTAGTCGAACTGATTGTGTTAAACGCTCCACTTGTTAATGAACCAGCAATGCGTGCGCGAAACGCCCAGGACTCCAAAACCAGCAACGCATCCAATAATTCACTAGAATTAAAGCCAATCACGGCATCATCATCTGCTTTTTCCAGCAAGAAAAGCAACAGTGGGGACATGGAAGCCGTTTTGAGTTCTCTCAAGTCTTCAAGACAAAGAGAAACTTTTTTATCAAAATCCTTCGCCCTCATCGGATCCTGTGTCCATCCATAATATTTTGAATAATGCGCAAGATCCCTAAGCGCCGCAATTGCTTCAATATTATTTTTAGAAAGATATTTTTTGAACTCGGCATATTCCGTATTTTTATTGACGTTATCGCCAATTTTCATGATCAAATATTTATTAATGAAGTCAGAAATATTCGCATCACCAATACCTTTCTCGATGATCAGCCAATAATCCTTGTAGTATCTTTCTTGCTCCGAATCATCAATACCGAGCAGCAGATAGTTTCTAAGCAAATCAGCAGTGGACAGTGGCTTGCCGGTAGCATTGATACTCTCAAAAATAATCTGTGGTGACTCCGTGCGTTCTTTATTTTCATTTAGCTTCAGATCAAGAGCCACAACTTCCAGATTATTGATCGCATTCAATAAATCTTCGGTCTTTACCCCAGATTCACGAATCAGTCGCTTGAATGTTTTATAGTTCCTACCCGCATTACTATCTGACGACTCATCAAATTCACCGTTAATAATCGACTCATAAATATCCCTATCAGATTCGATCTGTTTAAGCTTCACTCGCTCCTTAGTGTCACTATTTCGGTTTAGCAGATAAGTATTTGTTATTTTAGCTCGCTTATCCTCGTCTTCCTCAACATCACGAATCGCAGCAAGAAGCAGCATAGTTGTTGTAACTCTCTGTTGTCCGTCAATGAGGATGAGTTCAGAATATCCTGCCCAGGCATTAGTTTCTTTAGCGTAGAATACAATATTTCCAAAATAATGGCATTTGCCAGTCTTCATGGAATCCAATAAATCCTCAAATAATTTACCGCATTCCTCGGCACTCCAGGAATAGTTCCTCTGGTAGACAGGAATCACAAAAGTCTTATCCGCACTATTTATAAAAGACAGAATTGATGTTGCGTCTGGTTTCATAATATGATTGTACCACTATCTTTACAATATCTTGAGTCTCAAAAACCATTTTCAGCAACTTCTCATGTTACTTTACATCCTTTACCAAAATATCATCGTTACGGACAAACTAAGAACCATAGTTTTTACATAGATTTTGAATTACATTCTCGCCGAGAATTATAACTATCTTGCTTATTGAATGAATTCAGGATAACTTATATAAATATCATCTTTTTCTAAAAAGGCAAAAGGCAGCTCCGAAAAGCTGCCCTGGTAGGTTTTAGAATTGAGTCTACCACTCAAATCTGGTTACTCGTCTCTGGTTACCGATATCACTCTGCGACCAGGTTCTTCGACCATGCTTTTAGCGTGTTCCATGTTATGCGCAAGCACGGTCGTAAAGCCGATTCCGGGAGTTACATATGGATCAAAGGCCGACTTAAAATCTTCATACTCCACCCAGTACTTTCTCATTGGTTGTCTCCTCTTAGTCATTTTACTTCCTCCTTCATTATGCGTTCCAATTTTCCCCGAGAACTTCGTCCGCAAGTCCGTAGGCCGCGAAGTCATTCTCACTCAGGATGTAGCGGTCACCATCGGCGAGGTTGTCGGGATCTTCCTTGTAGTAGGGAGCGCAAAAGTAGCATTTTGCGTCGCCATTCTGCGGACCGCCCCAAGGCGCTTCAATCTCCACGTCTTCGCCGGTATCATTCTGGATAATCCTTGCCATACCTTTGGCACGATATACGCCAGGCTCGTCAGTGGGTTCGTAGCGCTTGTGAAATGTTGCATCGGGAATAACGTAGTTGTTATCACGATCAGTCTCCCAAGCTTTGGGATTGGTAGCGATCCACTCGCCAACTTCGACAGGACGCGTGTCCTCAAGCTCAGCGCTACGAGTGCAGAATGTGCCCTCAACGAAATTCTCGCGCATCACATAGGTGTCGATTACATACTGGCCTTTCTCATTGTCAAAGCGAATGTCCTTGTCAACATATTCGCCAGCTTTGAGTCCATCCTCGGTAATCTGCACAGCCTTAATGACGCCTTTCTTAGCGTAGATGGCCGCTGCTGCGAACTGGTTGGTGTACTCCTCGGTATTCAGATTAATCTTCTTCATGATAGTGTCCCCTTTCTATGAATACAAAATTTTTGAAAATACCATAGCACTACTTACGAGTAATTCAGATTTGTAAGGTACTATTGTAAGATTAAGTATTTATCAATCTTATCCAATACATTATAACATACTTAACGAAAATGTCAATATGTAATAACATATTTTCGTGTAAAATAAAAATGCTTATCTAAATTAACATTTCCATCGCAACACTAACCAACAAAAAAGGTACCAACTATTCTTAGTCCTGTTAAAATTAAATTTATAGTACTATCTTAACAAGAATAGATGTTGATGTCTCTAAATAAATGTCGTAGATGAAGATTTTCATCAAAATTCATCACTTGAACCACACGGTAATCCGCGCTTCTTAACTTTAAATAAGGAGAAATCGCTACTTTAAATAATTACCTCTGTTATAGCGACATCTTAACTTTAAATAATGAAAAATCACTACTTTAAATAATTTACCTGTTATGGTAAAATAATACTAGGAGAATATCATGATTAATACACCTTCCCCTAAATTCGATTCTGGTCTCACGAACATCATTCTTGAACTAGAACATCTTAAGAATCGTCCGCTCAAAAATACCACGAGCGAGAGTGTCTTTTTGCAGCTTAAGAGTCTACTCCATGCAGTGGAAGCGGTCGCTTCTGCGCGCATCGAGGGGAATCATACCACCATCGCTTCCTACATCGAAAAGCGTGATGACGACAGCCATAAAAACGACGAACAGATTATTGAAATCTCCAACTTGATTGATGGTTTGGATTTCATCGATAAATACGTCATGGAAGAGCCTATCTCAGCTGATTTCATCAAAGAGCTTCATCGTATTGTCGTAGGTGATTTAACTCATGAGGGCGACAAGCGTGCCGGTGCTTGGCGCGACGAGCCTCGCTATATCGCCAATGCAGAGCATCAACCACCTGAACCATATGACGTTCCGGATCTTATGCGCGAGCTTATTGATTACATCAATAACGATGATAGTGAGCAGTACGATCTGCTTAAAATCGCTATTACTAACCACCGTTTCGTCTGGATCCACCCATTCGGCAATGGGAACGGTCGTACTGATCGTCTTTTGACTTATGCGCTTCTTTGCAAGAAAGGCTATATTGCTCCGAATAAAATGCGCCTCTTTAACCCTACGGCTATCTTTGCTGGTGATCGTAATAAATATTATGACATGCTAGCTCTTGCCGACGATTATAAAGACGAGCATATCTTAGAATGGTGTGAATATTTTTTGTCTGGTGTTCGCGACGAGATTAAGAAATCCGAATTTCTTGCTGATGCTGAATTCGTCAATAAGAAAATTCTGCTTCCGTCTGTTGACCGCATGGAAAAAGCCGGCGTCGTCTCCAAGCTAGAGAGTAATATTCTTGGCCGTGCCGTTCGTCTTGGTGCCATTAAGGCCAGCGACATCAAGGATCTTTGGGGACGCGAAATTACTTCCGTTGCTATCGCTCAGCAGATTAAGAAGCTTCGTGATCGTAACCTCATCAAAGCAACCCACGAGGGCGGCCGTGAGTATGAAATTAGCTTTGAGAATAGTGAACTCACTCGTGTTACTCTCGAGCAAATGGATCTCGCCGGTCTTCTGCCGATCCGAGTGGACCGTTAAAAATGATTTCTTTGCCAGATTTACTCCGGATTTATAAATAAATACGTCGGCTCAGGTAGGGCTATTTGAATAATCAATAATATCTAGCGTTATTTTGTCACAATCGCCGTCATAAAACTTATCTAGTACTTTTTTGAAGATTTCAATTGAAGGATCTGCGACGTTGAATAATGTCATGCAGGATAAAACTTTCAGATCGTCTGGATATCCCATAATGTACCTTAAGACTATATGGATCTTGCATACTATTCTTCGCCAAGATTAACCAGATTATTAGTTTTGATTAGCTCTTTAACGTCTTTATCGGTGAAATTTTCGAAGCTACAGAAAACTGACTTATCCATGCCTCTTTTCATATATAGAAGTTCACCTTGTTTGAGATTTACTGCATCGGGTGAGGATATTAATCTTTCAGACTCTACTTCATCTAGGCAGTGGAAAATCATTCTGGTATCCATATAGCTTAGATTAAGTGTATCAATAAATTCTTTTTCGCGTCTTTGTGTCGAGAGTATTACGTGGGTATTCGTATATCTGCTGAGTTTTACAAAATTATACAGGAATGACCACATGTCTGTTGTCTCAAATACCCCCCTTTTGAATAGATAGGAATATTCATCAATTACAAAAATAATAGCAGGAAGATTCTCGATCGCTTTTCTCTTATCGTCACTTTCTTTAATAATGGCGATCCTACGTTCGTTTTCTGCTAAAATCCAGTCCATCGCTTCACGGATTTCTTCCGGCTTCGTTAGAGGATCTTTTATTAGACATGGCAAGCCTTTGTAGCTATTAAAAGATATTCCTATTGTATCGGCGATAATGAATTGAATTCCGTCAGAAAAATATTTCGCAATAAGTTGCGTAAGTATTCGATTAATTAACACCGAGCGCCCATTGCCGCAAGTACCAGCCATAAGAGCAACCGCTTCTCTTGGACCAAATGTATGAATTATTTCATTGCCGTCCTTGTCAAGTCCTAGGACAACTGACGGATACTTGTTTTGACTAGCATTCATAATACTATAGTATAACATTTCCTACTACTTTTTATTATTCTGATTGGTTTTACCCCTTCACAAGCTCCAGTAACTTCTCATAAGAATTACACACGCCATAAATACAATCACCATTGCTAATTTTTGCAAAATGCTTCCTGGCGCACTCAATCTTCGCCTTCTCGATCCCCTTAACGCCAACATCTAGCTGCCCCTCATTCACCCCCTTTGTTTCTGCGACAAAATAGATATGCTTCACGCCAGCTTCGTCCTTAAACGCAATCGCCCAGTCTGGATTATAATGTCCCATCGGCGTGTCAATATAGAACTTTCTCGGCAACTTCACATATACCTCCACCGCTTCACTTTTATCCAGCTCCTCCGCAAAATTCTTCTCGACATCCGAATCATAACGAAGCTTGTCGTATAGATGATGATTCGGTGTATCAATCAGATTATTTCCGTATTCACCCATAATATCACTATTAATAAAAATTTCGCCGCCATCCCACTTTTCGTTCAGCTTATCGTACTGAATATGTTCAACTACGGTTGAGGCTTTCTGTTCGTTAATAAGTTGAATAGCATTATGGATGAATTCCTCAGGATTTGTTTTAAATTTTTCAAATGTTGCAGCTTCAATTCCAGATAATATCTCAGACACAGTCTTACGCGTCAGACTCGTACCGCCATCGTTCTGTGATTTTGAAATTTCAGAAATTATATCATATTTGATATTATCACTCATAATCTCGGAGATAGCGATTGGCATGCCAATTCTTTCTCGAACCATCTCCAGCTTATCTTTTCCAACAGTTTTCAGTAACCCCTCGGTAACAACAACCTCCGTCTTAGTCACGCGTAAATTCTTATTCAGGGAATCAATACATCTCTCAATCAGTTCACTCTCGTCAAATTCAACCGTATAATAAGTCTTCTCGTTAATATGGTCCCATAGCTCCTTAAACTTCTTTGACGCAAACTTTTCCGGATTAAGATTTAGCTTCACAGAGCGGCGTGCATTAGTCACAAGCTGACCTCTTTTCGGATCATAAATAGAAGCAAGAATATTCTCAATATTTTCCGCGTATGGCGCATACAACTCACCAACCGCTTCGCGAATCTTCTGTAACTTCATCTCATCACTCAGCGCGTGATAGTCTTCAGTTAATTGCTTAGAAGTCCTATCAACAAGCCCAGCCATTACTAGTCCAGCGTAGATATCTGCCGCTGCATTGTCGTCAATAACAGCAGACTTGGCACCACTAGCATCCTGGAGAACCCTTCCATTGAATAAGGAAGCGGAAGCATCTTTCGGGCGTTTAGAGATAATTTCACTGAATTCATTCTGGAGGCTATTTGCAAAGCTTTCATAGCTTTCGTTGGCAATTACCGTGAGGACATTGGTGTCATGAACGAGATTCTCACCAAGTATTTCCGCGTCTTGACGAATGCCATTCTGGTCCACACAGAGACGAAGCCCTCGCCCAATCTCTTGTCGTTTTTTGATGTCCGCATCAGATTCACGCAACGTACAAATCTGAAAAACATTCGGATTGTCCCAACCCTCGCGAAGGGCGGAGTGAGAGAAAATAAAGCGAACTGGCTCCTTAAAATCGAGCAGGCGTTCCTTATTCTTCATGATAAGGTCGTAAGCTGATATGTCATCAGAGCCACCCTCTTTACTTTCTTTACTATTAATTGCGTGACCTTTCTTGTCGATCGAGAAGTACCCGGCATGAATTTCTGATGGAGAAAATTTCTCTAGATAACTGCGAAAGTCAGCGTCCTCTTCAAATTGAAGCTGTTGGTTCAGATAAATATCTACTGCTTTTCCGAATTCTTCTTCGAATATCTTTGCGTAAGTGCCTTTTTGTTCGCCATTTTCATCGTATTTTTTATACTTAGCAACCTCATCAATGAAGAAGAGGGATAAAACTTTAATGCCTTTATTAAAAAGTTTTCTTTCTGTTTCAAGATGCGACATAATTGTTTCACGAATCTGAATACGGCGGACATCGTCAGGATTAGTCTCGCCAATCACCTCACCTTCGTGGATACGAATACCATTCACAAAATCGACATATCCAGCATCATCACGCGCATTAATCTCCGAAATTTTATACCCATTATGATAAGCTTCAAGCTCACCAGAGTGGGCGTAGATATCGTCACCCAGAACAAGCGTTTTAGTTTTACGAAGGATTCCACCACCTGTTTTTGTGCCAAACTCAAACACGACAGTTGCGGTCGGCTTCTTGTTTGGATAAGTATTAATCTTCTGGAGATAGAGATATCCATTGGTCGCGGTTCCACCTTTGACTGTAATACCTTTGACAGTGATCTTCTTTACGAGTTGTTTCTGGTATGCATCTACCGCATCCAGACGATAGACTTTATTGAAGTCTTCACGATGAGTAGCGGAATAATTCAAGAAGAATAGTGGGTTGAATTTCACAATACTTTCGCGAGTTACGTTTGCATTTCTATCTGTACCGAGCACGCTCTGTGGCTCATCAATGATGATGATTGGTTTTGTCGCCGCAATTACATCGATTGGTCGACGCGAGCGGAACGAATCGAGTTGCATATAGATACGACGAGCATCGGCGCCACGAGCGTTGAACGCTTGCGCATTAATAATCATTACGTTAATGTTTGGATCTTCAGAGAACTGTTCAAGTTCATTAAGTTTTGTCGAATTATAGATGAAGAAGCGAATTTTCTTGCCATAATCTTCGGCGAAATGTTCCGCAGTCGTCTGGAAGCTTTTATAAACACCTTCACGGATAGCAATACTTGGTACTACGACGATGAATTTACGCCAACCGTATTGCTTATTAAGTTCATACATTGTCTTGATATAAGTATAGGTTTTACCTGTACCAGTCTCCATCTCGATCGTGAATACCGGGCGCCCGTTTAGACGTTCGATCTTTGTGTTTCTTGCAATATTCTGTAATCCTTGGACCTCGTGGAGGTTCTTGATTAGTTGGGCATCCTGCAGAGAAATATCAGCATTACCGAAACCTGCTTGCTCTAGTTGAGAAAACATTGTTCCATCGATATCACCTTGGTCCATAAGGAAACGATAATCTGATTTGATTTGTCCAGTAAAGATATCGCAAGTAGCTTTAACGGCGTCCTCTTGGAATCTCTGGTGTTTAAATCTCAGCTTCATCTTTGCCTCCTCCTATACGCTTTGCTTCTTTGGCTAATTCCTCTACTGCACGGTCAAAATCACTTTCATAATTCTCAAGTTCTTTTTGTCGATACTTATCATATTCGGTATCGGCTTTTTTGATGGCCTCTTCGTGAGAAATTTTGCCGTTGTCTGGTAGAATCTCACGACCAACAGATTTTAGTTCCATATCCAGTCGCTCTTTCCAGTCGCTCATCGTCATAGCTTTTTCGGAGACTGCTTGAAGTTCGGCGTAATCAAGAAAACGGCTGACGAGCAAGTTTAGGATGTTTAACTCATCTTCTTTAAGATAGTTCTTTGCAATATGCGTATCGGCTTTCGTAATATAATCGCCTTTAAAATTAGTCATACCGATCATTGGTTTTTCGCTATTGACGCGATTATAAATAACTTCAGCGGCGGTTTGTTGATGAACGGCATAGTGCATTTTGTTTTGAACCGTGGCAAAGAATTTCTTTGTTGTTTCAGAATTTTTGTCGTAGTCAATCGAAGTAGCATAAATATCGGTTACTTGCTGCCAGAGGTTACGTTCACTACTTCTAATATCACGGATTCTCTGCAAGAGCTCTTTGAAATAGCGGCCACCATTTTGCTTGAGACGTTCATCGTCTAAGGTAAAACCTTTAATGATGTATTCCTTGAGCCTTAGAGTCGCCCATTGACGAAAAGCGGTAGCAATCTTCGAGTTAATGCGGTAGCCGAGAGATATAATAACATCGAGATTATAAAATTCGATATTTCTCGACACCTCTCGCTTTCCTTCATTTTGAACCGTCAAAAATTCTTTGACAGTTGCGTCTTTTGTAAGCTCTTTCTCATCGAAAATATTCTTCAAATGATAACTAATGAGTTGCTTGGTCGTCCGGAATAACTCAGCTAGTTGCGTTTGGTTCAGCCAGACCGTCTCGCCCTTAATGAATGCTTTAATACGAAGGCTTTTATCTTCCCCCTCGTAAAATATAATCTCACTATTTTTATCACTGTTCATTAAATCACCTTGACTTTCGTATCAGGACAAATAATACGGAAATGTTCAGAAAGATTAATCTTTGCGGCAGAGTTAGTAAATGATGAATCTTTAAACGCAGCAGTCAATGCTTTAAGTTTTGCGATTTCTTTAATAGTTTCTTCTGAAATATTATCGTCGAAACAGGCGACAAGTCCGGTACCCTCATCGAGGTAGCCATAGAGGTAAACGGTATTCTCGCCAATCTTGCGCGTTTCAAGCTTGAGGTCAAATGGTAGAGCAGAAGTATAGATTACGCCGAATAATAAATCAAGCGGCGTGCGGTCTTTTTTGATATTGTCAATGGCTCCAAATAGGTCAGATTGGTTAATCTGACTAAGTGGTTTTCTAATATCTTCATTTTCATTGCTGCCATCCACGCGAAATACGCGGAAGCCCGTGTCAATGTCAGCTTCTGGATGTTCAGATTTAATCTTCTCCCCAGCACGACGAAGACGCTCTGCGGTTATCTGATCAATTGTTTCATAATTTGCTTTTCTTGCTTCGGATTTCTCGTCCGTCGCCTCATCTAATTGGCAAAGGATATAGCGCCTGCTGCCACCATCTTCTGCATTTAGTTGCATTACTGAATGACCAGTAGTGCCTGAGCCCGCGAAGAAATCTAATACGATACAGTTTTCATCACAAACCTTAGAGACAAGATATTTTATTAATTCGACTGGTTTCGGATAAGAGAAATATCCTGTCCGTCCATCAAAGATAGAAGCGACTTCGCTCGTACCAGTTTTTGTTGTACCAACTATCGATGAATCCAGTAAATTAAGAGGTACATTTCCTTTAGAATCGCTCAGATAAATCTTCTTCCTGTATCCAGTCTTTGTTTTAACGATTAGTCCCCTAGCTGCATATTCATTTAAAGTTTCTTGGGTTACTTGCCACTGTGCCTCAAATGTAGAGCCGTCTGGCATAATCAGTGTCTTCTTTTTGTTTCCGTTTGTATTTGTATATAAGCTAGTTGTTCTATACTTACCTCTACCGTCGTTATCATCAAGGTTGTATGTTGCGACTAAATTATCGCTGATGGGATCGTTATTGATGGTGAGTTGCGAAGCGCCTTTTTTATAGACGAGAATATTTTCCGTACAATTAGAGAAGCCTTCCTTGTTCAGCATAACAGTAGTCATATTTCTTTGCCAAACTAGCGTATTTAAATAATTATCTTCTCCAAATATTTCATCACATACTTTTTTCAGATTCGCTTGCTCATTATCGTCAATTGATATAAAGATCATCCCGTCGTCAGTAAGCAGATTCCTCGCCAGCTTCAACCTCGGATACATCATCGACAGCCAGTCTGAATGGAATCTGCCATTTGCCTTTGAATTTTCTGTGTACTCATCTTCGGAAACAATTACATTGCCATCAGAATCCATAGAATCGTCTTCAAAGTCAGCTTTTTTGACCGTAAAGTTATCATGATACACAAAGTCATGACCAGTGTTATACGGAGGATCAATATAAATCATTTTTATTTTTCCTAGATAGGATTCTTGGAGGAGTTTCAGCGCGTCAAGGTTATCTCCGACGATTAGCATATTCTTTGTGTTGTCAAAATCTTTGGAGGATTCCATATCTGGACGGAGAATCTTATTAGTTGGCGCGCCAGCTTCAATGATACTCTTGCGTTTACCAACCCAAGTAAAATTATAAGACTCATCTTTATCATCTAGCTTATCTAGTGATTTACCCAATGATTCGAAGAACTCGCGACTACTTTTCCAGTCCACACGGTCTAGGTCGACTTTCTCGACATTGTTATCCACAAAACATTCCTCCACAATTAACTTGTAAATATTCTTACTATAAATTATATCAGGGAAACATAATTTCAGGTGGTGAAATGGTATAATATAAAAAAATGAAGACCAATAGATATCTCAAAGACATAATAGATTTTAGTAATGTCGATCGGGATCATTGGATACTTTTGAGATTCTTGTCGTCGCGGAATCACAATCCAAATCGAAGTAGTTGTTTTAGCTTATATCTTTCTTCGGCTAGCTCTTGTTTCTTACCTAGCGATGGTTCCGCGTTAATCTTACGAGTCAAGACGTCTATTTGTTTCTGAATCTTCTCATGTTTCTTGAGTGCTTCAATGTCCTCTTTAATTGTTTTTGGTATCTCGGTCGGTCTTGTAAATTTTAGTTTATCTCCAGCAATCTGGCGAACAAAATTATTAAATACAGAATCGATATCTAGTCCATCGATTTTAATGTTATCTAGTTTTGGATCATTCCATTCGGTAGAGAAATACGTATCTACTTTTGCGGTGTTCTCGTCTTTCTGATTCTGTTCTTTATAACAGATAACAGCTTTTTTGATCGAACCTTTTTCAATGAGGAAGAGAATCGGGTAAGGTATGACTGAATCTATCGTTTTAAGCACTTTCTCTGGTATTTCTCCATTTTTGAGAATAATTCGAAATACCTCTATCTCTTGCCATTTCTTGGCCGGCAGATTAATCGTGTTCGGCGCTAACTTATATTCCCAAATAATGCGCGATATCTCACCCTGAAAGAGATTCTTCGTCGCGGTGTCAGTTTTACCATAGAAGTTTTCTTTAGCTACAATTCGACCAACTTTAGCGTGTTCTGGAAAAGTAATCATTATTTGACCACCAAGAAATTAATTAATTCAAAATCATCCAGCCCTGAAATCTGATTTATTAATGCCGTTGTACCACCAGCCTTGAAGAGGCTTGCGACATCTTTCTCGTCTTTAATTGTAACGATGTTACGGATGGAATCAGATAGCAGCTTTGAGTATCTGTCCATTTTCTTACCATTCTCAGTTTCGGCATTAAAGCTAGAAACTAGTGCTTTAATTGGCGTGTCCTTGTCCTTGCAGAGTAAGCGCATCTTATCGAGTAGCGATTTCGGGTTAAGGTGATCCACAAATACATCACCATCATCTTTAATATATACGAGATAAAATGGATGTAATCGATTTTGCTTATCTATGTTCACGTTTGAGTTAATATTCTTCAAAACATATATCACACCAGCCGGCGCCTCATCCTTAATTACGCTAGCCGCAGCACTAATTTCAAATGGAATGTGATCCACATCCCCATATTTCTTATGCAGCTCCTGCAAGTCCATATGAAATTCATTGAGCCCAAGGTCCATGATCGAAACCCCACTATTCATCTCCTCAAGATCCACCACTTCCTGCTGCAACCTTTTTAGTTGCTCCTTGCGATACT
>ERZ773051.1111-NODE-1111-length-15532-cov-8.339084_pt1 | contig 15532 bp, 18 predicted proteins | sample MGYA00580631_ERZ773051 | MGnify/ENA primary metagenome ERZ773051 (study PRJEB29015, sample SAMEA2738137) | human oral metagenome | biome: human oral; feature: human-associated habitat; material: saliva | place: China | collected 2204 ...
CCTCCTGCACGCCGAGCTGTCCTCTCCCCTGCGCGGCGTGGCCGCAGGACAGAGTCTGGTCATCTACGGCGGCGCCGACGGAGACCAGGTCCTTGCCCAGGCCACCGTCACCTCCGCGCAGGCCCCGGCCGCGCCCTCGCCTGAGACCAGCTTCCAGTCCTTGATTCCCCACCGCGCCGCCGTCGCGCGGAAGGACTAGGGTTGACACAACCCCCGGCGCCCAGCAGGACCAGCAGGAAAGGGACCTCCCACCATGCCAGCCGACACGCCCGCCGATTCTCCGTCGGACACACAGCCCGGCCCCCCGCCTGACCTCTCCGCCCAGGACCCGGAACGCTACATCGCCACCGTCAAGCTCGGCCCTAAGTCGCAGATCGTCATCCCCAAGGAGGTCCGGGAGATCTTCAAGGAAGAGATGGGGCTGTGGGGCACCCCCGCCCCCGACGGCACCTGCCTCCACCCCGCAAGCATCCAATGGCTCCCCGACCTCCTCCCCGACCCACGCGAGGTCGACCGCACCGACGGCGACGCCGTCTGCTCCGCCTACATCATCACCCACGACACCTGGGACGCCTCCAGGGACGTCACCAACGCCTACGCCTCCATCCGCGCCAGCGTCTACGAAACCCCAGACCTCCAAAGGCGCCACACCCCCACACCCGACCTCGAAAAAGGCCAAGGCGAATTCCTCCCCCTCATCCCAAACCACTCCCACACCACCGTCACCATCGACCGCTTCGTCACCGAAGGCAAAGAACCCTACCCCGACCGCACACCCGGCAAATGGGAACGCCTCGTCACCTACACCCGCACCTACGCCGACAACTCACACGAACCCATCCAAGCCTTCGTCTTCTTGACCCTGACCCAACAAGACGACGGAACATGGGCCGTCACCGACGCCAAATGGCAGCAAAACCACTAACACACAAGTCCCCTAGCATACACATACACTAGGGGACTCATACGCTAACTTACTAGCGTACTAGTAAACTACTGCACTAGTAAGCTAGTGCAGATGCTCCAAAATCCACGCACGAGCCAACGAACTCATCGACTCCTCACGCTCAAACGCAAGCTTCTTAAACGCCCGACGCTCCTCCTCACTCAAATACACCATCACCGGCGCCACCTTCTTCGCGCCAGTCTCATCCACCGCTCCCCGGAACGTGTCCGCAGCAGAAGACGTCTGCGCCTTCTTCGCCCGCTTCACCATCGACGCCTTCGCCTTCGCCTTCCCAGCACCCGTAACCGCCGACTGATTCTTAATCGTCATGACAACGCCTCCATCAACTCCGTCGCAACACTCTCATACCCAAACAACTGTGCAGGAACCCCACCAAAACACGCAGCAATCGCCTCACGACGAGGAATCAACGTCTCAAAACGAGGCACCCGCTCCTCATCCAACAACGACACCGCAGCCGCCAACGTATTCGTCCCCGCCCCCACACGCGTCAACAACACCGCATGAGGAGTACTACGAGCCACCTCCAACGTGGCCCACATACGATCAATATCCAACCCCGTCGGAGACGACGGAATAATCACGAAATCCGCCGCCGCGATCGCCGCATCCACAATCTGCGCATGACCCGGAGGCGTATCAATAACCACCCAATCCACACGCGCCGGACGCGACAACGACCGCTGATTCGCAATCACCACCTCAAACGGCAACGCCACCCCATCATCAGCAGCCCGCTCCGCCCACTCTGTCGCCGACCCCTGAGGATCAGCATCACGAACCTCAACACTGCCATACGCACTCAACGCGCACGCCAACAACACAGACGTCGTCGTCTTAGCAACGCCACCCTTCGTGTTGACCACCGCCACCACACGACCACTACTAGCACACATGCACACCAGCATACAAGCCCACTAACACACTAAGCAACTAACACAAAAAACGCCACACACGTGCAAGAAGAAAACGTTGGAAAATCAAGCAAAAAACGCCAACAAAACTTGAAATACACCCAAGTATGGTGTATATTAGAAGTGTCTTCACGGAACACTCACGAAGACACGAAACCCCCCAGATGGGCTGGGGGGTTAACCGGAAGAAAGGAGAACGTAATGATTCACGACATCATTACTTCTCTTCTTGCTCTTCCTGCTTCCATCCTAGCACTCATTGCCCTGGCTGAACGTCTCAGTTGCGGCAAGGGGCGCCACCGCAAGCAGCGCTAGAGCAAGACCCCAGCCCCTTCCTCTCACCCAGGAGGGGGCTGGGGACCGGCCCACAGCCCCGAGAGGACACCATGACCACCCACTACCTGAGCATCGTCGACCTCGCCGCACACATCAACATCACCCCCAACACCGCGCGCGCCTACCGCAAACAAGGCCGCCTACCCGACCCTGACGTCATCATCGGACAAGGCCAATACACCGTCGCCGGATGGAGCACCGACACCATCGACCAATGGCAACACGCCCGCCCCGGACGCGGCAACCCCTACGGACGCGCAGGCAAACCACACGACCACTAACCCCACACCACCACCAAAAACCACCCCAGGCCACCCAGAAAGGAACGCTCATGCTGAAAAGCAAAGGCTTTGCCATCACCCTCGCCCTCATCTTCGTCACAACCGGCATCGGTGAACTGTACTCAACCCTGACCAACACCCCCACACTCCTCACATGCGCCGCCTGGGCCATCTGGGGAATCGGCGCAGGCGCCACCATCGCAAACCTCCTCATCACCATCACCCACGACAAAAAAGACCGACAAGACGCCTAAACACCCAGCCAACCCCAAAAGCCCGCGCGCACACGCCCCGCATTGCCCCCCTGGGGGTAAGTGCGGGGCGTTCTTGTGTGATGGGCTCGGTGTGGTCCGGCCCCGAAACGGGGCCGGAAGCTTCGCGCCGTGGCTGGGTTTCCCCCCTGTCTGGGTGCCTCCATCGTGGGCGTGTCACATTCGCGCCTCAACTGAGCCCTTGCCCTGTTGTGTCCCCTTGCCCACAGCGGCTTGCGCCGCCATGCGCAAGGACACACACCAGGCCTGCGGGACATTTCAGTTGACCCACGAACGCGCCACGCCCCACCTAGGGAGCACCCCAGACAGGGGGAAGGCGGCACCAAACCTACCGCCTACGCAACACGCGCAGAAAGGAGGACAACATGAAAATCGCCGACGTGATCCTGCACGCAATCGACACGAGCATCGCACTCGCAACGCTGATCGTGACCATCTGGGCCATGCCCGGGCACGGTCGCCACCGCAAGGACCGGTAATGGTCACGGCGGGGTCCGAAAATGAAACAAGCATCTTCGGGCCCCGCCCACCAACAATCCTACCCACACGCACAACCAAACACCCCACAAAACACCGGCAACAACCGGCCGATTCTGGCCACATGCGCGGGGAACGCGTAGCGTTCCCCGCTAGGGCAGTCCAAAAACGCTGGCCACAACAAATAGGTGGCCACAACAAGCCCGCTACGATTATGACCATGAGTGTTACCGGATACGCGCGCGTGAGCACCGCCGACCAAGACCCGCGCGCCCAAGTCACAGAACTGCAAGCGGCTGGGTGCGACCCCATCTACGTCGAGCACGCAAGCGGCGCCACCATGGAACGCTCACAGTGGAATGAATGCAACCGAGGCCTGGGACGCGGAGACACCCTCGTTGTCGTACGCATCGACCGCCTCGGACGCTCCCTCGCAGACCTCGTCACACTCCTAACCGACCTCAACGCGCGCGGCGTCCACCTACGCTCCCTCACCGAAGGAATCGACACCTCCACACCCCTGGGTCGCATGTTCTACCAACTCGCAGGCGCTTTCGCCGAATACGAACGCGCCCTCATCAGCGAACGCACACGAGCCGGCCTAGACGCCGCACGCGCCGCCGGACACCGCATCGGACGCCCACCCGCACTCACAAACGAACAAAAAGCCACCGCCCGCCACCTCCACACCCAAGGCCACACCATCGCAGCCACAGCACGAATCCTAGGAGTCTCGCGCGCCACCATCAGACGCGCCCTGAGCGAATAAATCCCACACAATCACACCAGCGACAACAGCCAGTGAAACGATCACCTGCGCATCAAACGACACCTGAACCCCGCAAACTCCCTCCACCACCAAAGCCACCATATCCATCACGCTCATCACGCTCTCAAACAACTCACCAGCATCCACCACACGCTGAACATGCCTTACTTCCACGACTACATCTCCCTCTTCCTCGTGTCGCGCACCCGACGTGCGCAACCTTCGAGGGGCTAATAGCCGCGCAAAGGAACTATGAAATTCGCAGAAAAAGTGGCTCCAGTTACACTAAGTGGGTGGGGTGCGCCCAACACACAAGGACACAGATGAAGGCGCAGCACCCTACCCTGAACGTGGCCACGCAACGAAGCAACAAAGGAGCCAACCCGTGTGGTACCTCATCGCCGCCACCATCTGCCTGTGCTGGGGCACCTACCTACGCGCAACCGGCCACTCCTGGGCAGGAAGCATCCTACGACCCGTGATCGGACTGGGCGCCTTCGCCATCGCGATCAGCTTCTACACCATCGGACTCGTCATCATCGTCTTGTTCGTCCTTGCCGGACTCGCGCGAAGCCTCATATAAACACGCCCACAACACCCGCAGCGACAAGGAGGCCGGCGCTTACTCCCCACACGCGAGGAGAGCGGCGGCCTCCTTGCGTGAAATACCGAAATAATCACGCAGCTCGCGCACACTCACACCCTCAACACGCCCCGCCTCAGCAAGCAACTCCACGCGCCTGGCCTCGATAGCCTCCAACTCACCAGCCACGCGCGCCCCCTCAGCCTCCTCAAACTTCACCCGCCGCGCCTCACTACGCTCAAACACCTTCGCCACACGATCCTGACAACCAAGAAAACGATTCGACAGCTTCTCCAACTCGCGCGCCCTGGCAATACGCGCCGCGCGCGCAGTGGCATCTACGCGAGAACGCGCCGCACGAGAAGCAACAGTCACAACAGGCTGGGCAGATGCATCGGTGTCGCTCATACCACCAGTCTAACCCTAGCCACGCACTTCCCGAAAGCAACAGAAAACACAACGCGCTTTCCATTTTGGGGCGGGCCGGTGGTGGGGTGTGCGGCGCGCGCGAGGTGTGGACACCCTCCAGGCCTCCAAGGGGCCTTCCGGGTGACCACACCGTCGCTCTCATCGCGCCGCACACCCCACCACGACAGTAGGCACAAGCGCCTACTGTCAGCCTGTTGGTAGGTGCCTGCCAGCGCAATAAAAAATTGCTCGGACTGCCAGGCACCTACCAACATCCTCACACGTCTGGCATCCCTGATCGAAAAGGCAGGCACAAGGCACTAAGCTGAGCCCCATGATGAGCATTCATCGCGTCAGTAGCGGAAGCGGGTATGAGTATTACACCCGCGAAGTTGCTGCCGCCGATGAACGCTTAGAGCGGGACCAAAAGCTGGGGGACTACTACCTGGAATCGGGCGCTCCACCAGGACAATGGACCGGTAGCGGATGTGCACATTTCAAGCTCACAGGCGAAGTCACCAACGCTCAAATGCGTGACCTGTTCGGCGAAGGTAAACGCCCCGACGCGCAGCAAATTCGTGATGCCAAAGGCGGCATCGTCGACGAAGACACCCTGTTTCTCGGCCAGAAAATGGGCGCACACAGCCAAGCAAACACCCGGTTTCGCGAGCGCATCAACGAACACATCGAACACTTCATCGCACGCGAAGGACGCCCACCCACAGGCGCCGAAAAGCAACAGATCCGCTTCATGATCGGACGCGGAGAGTTCACGCGCGAGAAAATGCGCGCACCCTTGAACAACGAAGAACTCTCCCGCTACATCACAGCTCGCCTGCGCCCCAACGGGGGCAGCGTGGCCGGATTCGACTGCACATTCAGCGCCCCAAAATCCGTCAGCATCATGTGGGCACTAGGAGATGCAGACGTGCGCACAGCCGTCGAAGAAGCGCACCTGGAAGCCATTAACACGGCGCTTTCCTTCATGGAAGCAGATGTGTTCTCCTCGCGCGCAGGCAAAAACGGGGTACGCCGCGTGAGCATCGACGGCGTCATGGCAGCTCGTTTCCGCCACTACGACTCACGCGCAGGAGATCCTCAACTCCACGACCACCTCGTCATCGCCAACCGCGTGTTTTGCCCCAATGACACAGGCAGCGGAACCTGGCGAACACTGGACTCACGAGCACTATACAAAGCCGTGGTCGCCTCCTCCGAACACTACAACGACGCCCTCATGGTCGCCCTACACAAACGGCTGGGCGTGCGCTTTGAGGCGCGAGGAGGACAAGGAAACAGTGCCACCAAAATGGAAATTGAAGGCGTTGACGACGAACTCATCGACACCTTCTCCACACGCCGCATCAGCATCCAACGACGCCTCGACGAACTCGTGGCGGCCTACCACAACGACCACGGGCGCGCCCCCTCCAAAAAAACCCGCATGCAGCTCGCCCAACAAGCCACCCTGGAAACGCGCAGCAAAAAACAACACGTGTCCCTGCCCGAACGCATGCGCACCTGGCGCACCCAAACCACCACCCGCTACAAGATCGAAGACTTCGCCCCCACCACGCCCGAGTCCACACAACCAACCCCCATCGACCTCCCCGCCCTCACCAAAGCCACACTGGCAGGCCTCGAACAACGACGCTCCACATGGACCACGCGCCACATCCAAGCCGAAGCCGCCCGGCAAATCGCCCTGGCCACCTCCGGTACCGCTGGAACACCTCAAACCATCGCCGCCGTGACCCGCGCCGTCATCAACCACCCCACCACAGTGCGCCTGGCTATGCCCGCCCCCGCCCTGAGCCCGCGTCTAACCGACAGCGAAGGGGTCAGCCTCTACGAACGCCCCGACACCTGGGCCTACACCTCAGCAACCATGGTGGACATCGAAGCAGACCTGCTAGACGCCACCGAACACGACACCCCACCACCAGCCACGCGCGCCAGCATCGAACGCGTGACCGCAGGCCTTGAACGCGCCGGCACATCACTCAGCGACGACCAACGACGCATGGTCAACTACCTCGCCCTGACCCCCAAAGCCGTTGCAAGCGCGGTGGGCCCAGCAGGCACAGGTAAAACCACCGCCATGAAAGCCCTCTCCGACGCAGTCCGCGCCGACGGGCACACCATCGTGGCCCTCGCCCCCTCAGCTGTGGCCGCGCGAGCCCTGGCCACCAGCCTCAACGTACCCGCCTCCACAGCCCACCAATGGATACGCCGACGCGGCTGGGAACAACTCCGGCCCGCAGACACCCTCATCATCGACGAAGCCGCCATGATGGACGCCCACACCCTCCACACTGTGGTCACACACGCGATCAACGCCGGGGCGAACGTGCGCATGATCGGTGATCCCCACCAACTCGGCGCCGTCGAAGCATCCGGAGCCTTCCGCCTCATCCACGAAGCCACAGGCGGCGCCGAACTCGACACCGTCTGGCGTTTCGCCGACCCCAACGAAGCCGCCGCCTCCCTGATCCTACGATCCAGCGAACACGGCGTAGACCCTTTCGCTTGGTACGTCGACCACGGGCGCATCAAAGGCGGCACCGACGAAGAAATCACCGCCGAAGCATTCGCCGCCTGGCAACGCGACCAAGACGCCGGACTAGACTCCATCCTCATCTCCTCCTCCAACGAACGCGTCGCACGCCTCAACGACATGGCCCAAGCCTGGCGCAAAAACAACGGTGAACTCTTCGAAGACCCCACCCACGTCACCACACGCGACGGTCACACCATCTACCTAGGCGAGCGCATCCTTGCGCGCGCCAACAACCCACACCTACGCTACGGCACCTCCTTCGTCACCAACGGTGACCTGTTCACCGTCACCGCCATCCACACAGACGGATCCCTCGACGTCAACACCGACACCGGCCACGCCCTGACCCTGCCCGCCCGCTACGTCACCGACCACATCCAACTCGGCTACGCCGCCACCATCCACCGCGCCCAAGGCATCACCGTGGACACCACACACGCCCTCGTGGACGCAACCACCTCCCGTGAAGGCGCCTACGTGGCCCTCACACGCGGGAAAACCTCCAACCACGCATGGATCGTCACCGACAGTGACGCCCAAAGCGTCCCCGAAGTCCTCACCGTCATCGCCTCCCACCAAGAAACAAACACCTCAGCACACCAAGCAAGCGCCGCCGAAGAAGCACGCCACCTAGACCCACTGACCCAACGCGACATCTACATGGACGTGTACGACACCGCCAACAACGAGCGTTGGCGCAAACGCCTGACAGAAGGAACCGCCAACAACACCCTGCCCGCCCTCCTCGCAGACGCGCCATCCTCACCCGCCTGGAAAGCACTCGTCACCCGCCTCACCCAAGCAGAACACGCCGGCATCAACGCCGAAGCCCTCATCACCCACCTCATGGCACACGTCCAAGAAGCACGCGACCCCGCCGCCCTCCTCACCTGGAAAATCGGACACTACCTCGACGCAGACGGCCTAGCCACCCTAGAACGCGCCCGCGCCAACGCCTACTACTACGGCGGACTCAGCGACCAAGACCTCGCAGCCAAAATCGAAGACGCCACCAAGCGCGCCCACGACCTGGCCATCCAAGCAGGCATCATCCGCAAATACGGGCCCATCACCATCGACGGCGTCGAACACCCCGGATGGCGCGAACGCGAATACGGAGCCCTCACCAACGAAGAACTCCACCGCCAGATCGCCCACACCTACATGGCAGAAAACCACGCCGACGCCATCGACGACCCCATGGCCTACGCCGAACGCCACAAACTCCGGGCCCTGACCAACGAACTGCACCTACGCGAAGCAATGAGCCCGCACGACTGGGGCGTCGAAAACTACCAACGCACCCACCTCAACGAAACCACCGCCAACCAACCCAACGAATTCGTCGAAATGCGCTGGGAAAGCGCGCGCCTGCTACGCGACGGCCTCACAGCCGAACAACTCCGCCGCCACCTCACCGCCACCATCCCAGACATCGGCGACGGCCTCACCCACTGGATCGCCCCCAGCGCCGCCCTCGCAGACCCCGCGACACCACAAGACCTACGCGACGCCCTCACACGCCAACGCGCCCTCCTAGCACGCGCCGTCGACGCGCGCGGACAACAAGCACAACACGAGGCATGGACAACCAGCAAACCAGCAGACATCAGCCACGAAGAATGGGCGCGCAACATCGGCCAAGCCGCCGCATGGCGCGACGCCCACAAAGCCACCCCCACCACACTCACCACAGAAATAAAAGACGCGGCAACCGCCGAGAAAGAAATACGAACCATCCTCACACACACCAGCACCACCCAGCCGCACCCCACCACTCCTGCGCGCGACACACAAACCCAACAACGACTACAAGCCACCCGCCAACGCCTCAACGCACACCGCACACCCAAACCCCAACCGCAAGACGACAAACACAGCCCCGACCCAACACAACAACGCCGCCGCACTCACAGATTCCACTAAACGCACGGAATGTTGGGCCAAACGACGAGCGGTGTATAATGGTAGGAGTCGTCACAGGAGACCCCTCATGTCTGAGATTTTTGATTTTGAAGACCGTTGGCCTGAGCTCTTTGATCGCCTCGACGCGCGTCAGCGCAACGCCGTGCGGCAAGCCCTCGCAGCAGCATGGCACGAAGGCTTTGAACCCACCCGTGAGCACGTCGAAAACATGATCGACTGCCTACTGGGTGTCATTGATGATGATGAGTTTTTTCGGCGTTCATACGCCGAGGTCCGGCGTACGTCTCAGAGCATGAAGGTCTGAGGTTGCTTAGCTGTGCTGTATGACACCTGGGAATCCTACTTCTACCCAGAAACGTACAACCCTGCGACGGGGCAAGGAACACTGCGCAACCTCTTTGGGGAGCGTGATCCACTAAATCTCAGAGCAATGGAATACGTATTGTCGAGCAAACGCGGCGCTGAGCTACTAGCGGGCGAGACCGCTCGCATTCCACATAGCTTCGATGCAGAGCACCTTCGCGCTATTCATCGCTACCTGTTCCAGGATGTCTTTGAGTGGGCTGGCCAATACCGCAGCGTGAACATGTCAAAAAACATCTCATCGTTTGCTGACGTTCATTCCGGTGAGGTCGACCAATACCTCGATGACGTACACCGTCTAGTGAACCAAACGAGCTGGGCAGAGCTCAACCTGGACGATTTTGCGCGCGCATCCGCTGAAGTCTTCGCATACCTCAACCAAGCCCACCCCTTCCGAGAAGGCAACGGCCGCACCTCGAAAATATTTATGGAGCACGTGGCCGAGCAGTCACAGTTCACCTTCAACTTCGAGCGCGTCAACCCACACGTCTGGAACCAAGCAAGCATGCTGTCTGGACCCGATCTTGGGACCTACGAACCTGTACCCGATTCGCTCATCCCCATCTTCCGCCACATCGCACAGCCACGCACTGGTGGCCCGCGCGCCACCCCAAGCACCCCAGATGCTACTACCACCCAACTCATACGTGACAAGAGTGCACGGCTCGAACAGATGATGAACACGCGTCAACAAAGACAATCACCGCGCCCCGCTCCTACACGCCCCCCGCAGCTTCCACGCGATGACTCCCCTCAACGCCGAGGTCCCTCCATCCGCTAATGCGCTAGCACCCTAGCCCACTTGTCAGCCAGTATGCCAGGTGACTAGTGCGCTAGTTAGCCAGGGGGCGCACAATCAGGTAACACAAAACCCCCAACCCAAAGGGAAGGGGGTTTGCAGGACGTGGTATCAGTCTGCCGCCACGAAGGCTATTAGTCCTTGGGCACTTGATCACCGGGTTTCGCGGTCATCATCTAACAGCTCGCGCTGCCAAGTATCCGTTTCAGCCCTTGTCCTAGTGTCCAGGATAGCTGCTGTGGTGCGTGGGGTCAAGAGAATGCGCCTAGGATAGGGGCATGCCTGAGTTGGACCGGTTGGTAATAAGTGATGATACTTTCCCTCGCTACCTGGAACGCCTAGGCCCCTACATTGTGATGGTTGACGAATCAATCAAGGAAGCTAGGTATCCTTCGGGGGCCTGGAAGGACATGACTCCTTTCGAACAGGCAGACAACCGGTTTCTCTACGCGATGAGCGCCGTACAAATCCGCAGCGACGACGGAAACGTAAGTGATGCGTGGAAGCGTCTTAGAGACTTGCGCGCGCGCCTCGTCGACTCATCACGCCTCCTCTTTGATCGAGGTAAACCATTTTGGCACAGCACGAACGCACTCAGTTACCTATACGGTGATGACGATGAGCTGCTGGAGCGCTCCTGGCAGGCCTTCCAGGGCATCTGCGCGGCGATCAACGACCACTGCGACTTCCACGTCGCGGTTACCTCATGCTCAAAGTATCTCTCTAAAGTTGACACCGTCTATGTTAATGCGCGTAATCAGGCCTTCGAAGGTGCACTGACGCAGCTAAGCGAGCCAACTAGGCTAATTGTCGCTGACGCGATCACCACCGGAGTAACGATGAGCCAGCGGCGCCGCGAAGCCATCATGGCAAAAGACTTGAAGACTGTCGTTGATTTGCGTCGCCAACCCGACCACCCACCAGTTCTTGAAGCAAAAACCCAGCTCAGGTATGTGTCTCAGTGGGGGGATCCGATTTTGTGGGCAGCTGACGTAACTGCCCTGGCGGGTCGCATGTATGCCGATGGTGATAGTACGCTGCTGTTGAAACTAGCGAAGGATCCGCGTGATGTTTTCACAGATATTGGCTTGACCCCCTCCCAGGTGGAAAAGCCTCGGCCAAAGCTAGGGGATAAGGTGGAGGCTCGGCTCACGCAGATCAAAGCCAGCGCGTTCCAGCAGCAGATGAGCCGCGCGCCCCGACCTTCTCCACCTCCCATGCGCCCAACCCCACCACAGGCACGGCACCCCCGCCGCGATGACACGCCCCCGCACCGAGGCCCCTCCATCCACTAGCACGCTAGCACACTTGTTACCTAGGGAGCTAGCATGCTAGCATGCTAGGTGGCTAGGTGGCTAGGTGGCTAGGTGGCTGGTGGGGCGAACAGGGAATTGATGAAGGCTTCTGCTAGGGGCGCGTGACCTGCGTTGGTGGCTTCTAGGAAGGCATCGAAGAGTTCCCGTCGGTGCTCTTCCTCTTCAGCGTTGACGCCTGACCCTAATGCGGTGGGGGTCTGCGTGCTCCAGTAGGAGCCTTTATCGGTGGCGCTTTGACCCCAGGGCGCCGCGGGGTTCCCGGTGACCAGGGTCAGAACGCGTGGGGTGTCTTCGAGGACGCGCAGCATGAGGGAGGTGCCAACAACAGTGGCATCCATACTGACGTAGGCCTCGGCGTAGGAGGCTTCCAAGGCAGCCAAGTGAGCTACGGTCAGAGGGTTTTCCCACCAGCGTGCGCGCACGTAGTAGTCAGCCATCCCGCTGGGGGAGCGCAGGGCACCCCATGTGGCGTTGAGATAGTCCACGAAGGCATACAGGCTTTCCCAGGCGACGCGGCGTGCACCGGGGTCAGCGATTAGGCGGGGGTCAAATACTTGCACCGCAGCCCCACCAGGAGCGGCAGGAGTGGCAGGAGTGGCAGCAATGTCGGCCACAGCGTCCATGACAATGGACATAGCGTTTTCGAGGGCACTGAGGCGGTCTCGGACTCCGTCGTAGTGTTCGCTTACCATGTCATCCTCATCCACTCAACATCGTCGACTACCCCACTGGCGAGGTATCCGTTGTAGATACTAGTACCTTCCTTAACCAGGGACCCCCACGTGGAATCCTCAGCAATATCAGGCAGATCAATCACCGTGGCCTCATGGCCAGGGGCAAGAAACACGGCACGCCCAATAGCGATGTTTTGAATGTCCGAAGCCCGCAACGCATGGCGATGCTCAGTATGAGTAGAGATACTGCGCCCCTGGTTCGAAGTCGACACCGAAGAACGCTTCGCCTCAAACTCACGCGAGAGCGCCGCGATCTGCTCATTCCATTCAGGATCCTTGCTTGACCCCATGATGTAGGTCAAGCGCGCCTGCTGGAAGATCGTCTTGGCTTGAATCGCACCCCAGCGGGCCTCCATCTGGTGCACATCCTGGAAAATCGCGCACATGAACAAGCCGCGCCCCGCGCCCTCGGAAAACATGGATCCCATGTTCGGCAGGGGCGCGATGTTCGCGGCTTCATCGAGAATGAAGGAGATGGCCGGCACGTGCCGACCGCCCGGCTTGCGGGCCGACAGGGCGCGCGCGACCTCGTAGATGTCGTTGACGAACATCGTGGTAATCGCCGCCAAAGCACCTTCTGAGTCAGGGGATAGGACCCAGAGGGTGTCGCGTGAGGAGATGAATGCTTCGACGTCGAAGGAGTCTTCCACGCTTGGGGTGAGCATTTCGTAGACAGCGGGGATCATGAGCGGTTCAAGGGCGCCTTGAATCGTGCCGATGAAGCCGGCGGCGGTTTCGGGTGCCATCTCCACCATGAGGTCATTAAGAGCGCCCGCCATACGCACCGTGGTGAGGCCCTTCGCGCGCTCCAAGATCGCTACCGCCTCACGCGGATCAGACACCCACGCCTGGATATCAGCAATCGTGCGATCTCCCAACGCCGCCGCATGGAAGAGATACCCCAAGATCTGGGCGCCGCGCTCAGCAAACCACCGCGAATTGCCCTCCCCCATCGCTTTCGTGGACCCCAACGCCAACGCCGCGCCGCGCCGACGCGCCACATCAAAATCATCGCACCCAGCAACCGGGTTCCAGCGCACACGCACGGGCCCTGTGGCCACAGATAAGGGATCAAACGAAAAAATCTGCGACCCCGGAGCCGCCACCTGACGAGCCCTCCACGTCAAATACACCCCATCAGCTTTCGTCGACGTCGCCACCACCGCCCCAGGCGCCTCAATGACGCGCCTAGCCACAATCGAACGCGTCTTACCACCACGCGTCTGAGACACCACCAACTCAGAATCTTCCTGCTGGGCATACAACCTCTTGCCCCGCAACGACCCAATCAAGCGCACCAACGACTGATCCGACGCCGAAGAGGTCTCCCCCAACAACGCATCAGACAAAATCCTGCGCGCCTTCGCTACGGCCTGCTTCTGATGCATGTCCTTGAACGAATCCTGCGGGCCACCACCCCCAGCCACGCCGCCGGGCACCCACGACCACCACGCCCACACAACACCACCGACAAGGGCCACAAACAACACCACCGACACCACCAACGTCACCGCCGGCAACGACACAATACGCACCAGGCTCGCCACGCCAGGAAACGAAGCACCCGTCAGGGCACACGCCACCCACACGCACCCCACATACACCCAACATGCCCCCAACGCGATCACCACGTTACGCAACATGCGAGAATCACTATCCACGATGAACCTCCTCATCACCACCAGACAGCAACTGATACGTACTCGTGAGCGTAGCCCGACTCGTCATCGCCGCATCCGTAGTGCCCACAGTCAACTCAAAATCACTGACCCGCCACGCACACACCAAAGGCCGACCCACACCGATCTTAACCACGCACACCCCCGTCCCTAGCTTTTGCAACAGCGGCGCCCACTCCCCCACATCCCATCCAAACAACTCACACACCGAGCGCGCATCATCAGCCTTATCCTGACGGAACACAAACGCAGTCTGAGACTCCCTGATCATCGCAATCGCCGGAGAATCCTGCGAAATATCACCCGGATGCTGCAAAATCGTCATATTCGAAATACCCAGACCACGGGCCAACTTCGCGTTTTTGCGCGCAATACGCGCAAAATCGCCTTCCGTCACGTGCCAGGCCTCATCCACCACAAACAAAGTCGGCACCGTCTCAGGAGAACGCGCAATCATCGCATGCAACCACGTGTTAAGCACACTCATCATGATGCCCACCGCCGCACCCTCATCAGGCAACGACGAAATATCAAACACCGTCAACGCCCCCGACACATTCACCCCCTCACTCGTCGGCCCATCAATAAGCCCCGCCAACTCCTCAGCAACCAAACGCTCCAACGCGAACGCCACATCACGACCCCACTCAGCCAACACATCCGCGCCCGAAATACCCGGCATCTCCACATCAAGAGGATCCAACAAAAAACGAGTCACATCCCCCACATGCGCCACGCGCCCCTGCTCCCACGCCGCGCGCACCGCACTCTCCCTGGCCACACGCAACGCCTTACGCTCACGCTCACCCAACGCCCGCCCCACAGCCGCAGACGCCACCGTCTCCAACAACAACTGCTGACCAGCAACACCATTAACACTCTCACCCGCAATCAACGGATCCAAAATATTAATGCAGGTACCACCACCCCCCACCTTCAACGTAATCGGCGTAAACCCCAACGCCCGCGCCAACGTCGAATACTCCCCCGCACGCGTCCCATCACCCAAATCCTGAAGCTTCTTATCCACAATCACCTGGGGTTAGGCTTGTGTTGTTGACACTTCGTTAAGCGGGTGTTTGTGCCTGCGGAAAGTGAGGTGCCTGTTATGGGAACTCGTCGTCGTTTTACGCCGGAGTATCGTCGTG
>ERZ773051.1128-NODE-1128-length-15419-cov-10.516727_pt1 | contig 15419 bp, 16 predicted proteins | sample MGYA00580631_ERZ773051 | MGnify/ENA primary metagenome ERZ773051 (study PRJEB29015, sample SAMEA2738137) | human oral metagenome | biome: human oral; feature: human-associated habitat; material: saliva | place: China | collected 2204 ...
GCTACAAGTCTAACGATGATCGTATTGGAGCCATGAATCTGTATCACATGGGAATTAACTATCTTAAAGATAGCCAAGTACCAGATACAGTTACGGTAGAGTAAACTTTATCGTAAAGGGTGTTGTCAACCACCCTATGATGTAACGCCACTTTGAGCAGCAATGCTCAATGGGGTTAAAGGTCGGAGGCGTAAGCCGCTAGTACGACTGGGCAGTTACAAGCCCATTACCTTTAGGTGATGGGTAGTTGACAATAGTAATGGAAATACAATAGAAGAAACAAAGAACAGCAAAAAAGGATATCATTGAAACGGGAGCGAGAACGAATGTTTTCTTGTCGCTATCAATAGCGATGATTGCACTCTTTGCAGGATTATTTGTATTGAAAAACAAAAAGAACTAGGAAATCCTAGTTTTTTTTGTTGAAACCAAGTGAAAAAATAGCATAATAAATAGTGAACGCAGAAAGCGAAAAGAGGAGAAGAACATTTTGAAAAACTTTAAGAAGAAGATTTTTCGCACAGTTCTATTAGGAACAAGTGCATTGACAGTAGCTTCCCCTATTGCCCAAACAGTCGTAATGGCTGAAGAAGCAACAGGAGAAAACACAACTACAACAGGAACTACAACAACAGAAAAGCCTAAGACAGAAACACCTACAGCAGAAAAGCCAAAGGTAAAGAAGTATACTGTAAAGGTTATTTCAAATACTGACAAGGTTAAGTATGACACTGTAGAGATTGAAGAAAATGGTAAGCTAAAGCTGCCAGAAGCAAAGATCTCACTAGAAGATGGTATGTATGAGTATGTAGGATTATACAAAGATCCTGAAATGAAAACACCAGCATACAAGCATGAACTAGATCAACCAGTAACAAAGGATATGACGTTCTATGCTAGATACAATGTCTTCCCATCCAAGAAGATCTACATTGAAACTGTAAATATTACAGTTGACGCTAATGGAAACGAAATTCCAGAGAAAACAAGAAGTCAAAAAAATTACATTGATCCAGGACAGAGCGTCAAAGTGTCTTATGATGGTGCAGGCGGTTATTTCGAAGATAGAGAAATGACAACACCATATTTGGATTGGGGTGCTTCGTTATACGAAAACAGAACAGTATATCTAAAGAAGTTTGACACAAGTGCTTCTCGTGCAAATACAAGCTCTGTAACATTTGTAGAAGCAAGAGAAGGAAAAGTTAGAAAGCTCGACTCTGGTAAAAATTCAAACGAAGATACTATTATTGTTAAGAATGGTTCAACATTAAAACAGCCTCATATTACAGATGGTCCTTATAATGTAGAGAACTATTACAAGGATGAGGCAATGACTCAACCATTTGATTGGAATGCTCCAATCACAGAAAATACAACTGTATATGTAAATTACGTAAAGAACGATGTAACATTCTATGTTTCAGCTAACATTGACGCTGTAAAGACTGAACCACAAAAAACTGTAGCATACGGAACAGTGATCAGACAGCCAGAGATTAAAACACCAGCAGGATACACATTCGACGGTTTCTTCTCTGATCGTGAGATGACTCAGCCATACGACTGGAGCAAACCACTCCAAAAGGATACTGTAGTATATGCAAAGTATTCAAAAACAGAAATTCCATCCACTGGAGAAGATAAGACTCAATATGACTTTATCATCAAGTCAAATGTCGAAGAGGCAAAGTTCTCTACAGCAAAGGTTGCTAGCGGTACATCCGTTAAGGAACCAACAGTAAACGCACCAGAAGGCTTTACATTCGATGGTTTCTTCAAGGATGAAGCAATGACGCAACCATATACAGGATGGAACAAACCAATTACAGAAAACACAACTGTATATGCAAAATTCACAAAGCAAGAAGTCGCAAAATACAGTTTTGAAATCAAGGCAAACATCGAAAATGTTGAATTTGATAAGTTAGAAGTAAATAGTGGCTCTACAGTTAAGAAGCCAACTGATACTTCAGCTCCAAAGGGATATAAATTCATTGGCTATTTCGAAGATAAAGAAATGACAAAGGAATATGACTGGAGTAAGCCAATTAAGGCTGATACGATCGTGTATGCGAAGTTTGACAAGGTTGAAGATGCAAATCCTTCAGAACCTGTTAAGCCTACACCCACACCTGAACCTAAGCCAACTCCTACACCAGAGCCAGAAAAGCCTGTTGTAACACCTGATCCTGCAAAACCTGTTAATCCAGCAGATCCAGTGAAACCTGTAGACCCTGCTAAACCAGATCCAAAGCCTACCCCTACTCCAGATCCAAAACCAACACCTACACCTGAACCAGAAAAACCAGTTCAACCAGTAGAGCCTTCTAAGCCAGGAGAGAAGCCAGTGGAACCAGTTAGACCTGTAGAACCAGTTAAACCTGTAAATCCAGCAGATCCAAAGCCTACTCCTACTCCAGAACCAGAGAAGCCAGTAAACCCAGTAGATCCAGTTAAACCCGTTGATCCTACTAAACCTGTGGATCCTACAAAACCAGAAGAGAAGCCTGTAAATCCAGCGGATCCAGCAAAACCTTCTGATGGTAAGATTGAAGCTAAGAAGTTTACAATCAAACCAAATGTAGAAGGTTATAAAGACTGGACTTGGACATTCCTAAAGAATAGAAAGATTGTCGTAAACAATGGTTTCCAAGTAGACGAAGGCGGATACTTATTAAATATTGACGGATTTAAGTTAGTTGGAATTTACTCCGATCCAGAGATGAAGACGCCAGCTAATCCAGAATACATCTTATCTGAGGACCTAACTTTATACGCTAAGTACGAAAGATTGACATCTGAAGATGTTAAGCCTTCTGAAGATACAAATAAGCCAGAAGATAAGAAGAATCAGGCAAACCCTACAGAGACAAAGAGTGAAGCGAAAAAGGAAACAACTTCCAAGAAGAATGCCATTGAAACTGGGGCTAGAACCAATGTATTTGGCTACGCACTCACAGCTATTGCAGCACTAGCAACAAGCTTGTTCGTATTCAAAAAGAGAAAATAATAAGTAAAAAGAAGGGTTAGATAACTCTTCTTTTCTTTTTAGCATATATTTTCTAAAAAGAATTGAAAAAATAATACTGTTATGATATAATGATTATGTGAAGAAAGGGAGAAAAATATGGCAAATCAAAAGATGAGTTTAGAAGAGGCAACGTCGGCAAGACTTCCATTCGATGTTGCAGAACATATAGATATAGAAGAGGAAAAAGAAACAAAAAGAAAGGTGGAAGAATATAAGCAGGCGAGAGCTGAATACCTAAAAACATTAGGTAAAATGGCGTTCACACAGCAATGTATTGATGATAAGATCATGCCTTCGAAAAAGCAGAAGAGAATTATTGGGAAATACACGTATGGACTAAAAGGAATGTTATTTGCAAATATCAACAACACTCCAGATATTTTATATATAACCTGTCTTTTATCAATTTTAGCGTTGGTTATCTCAGCAGTTGTAGCAGTAGGATGTGCATCAATTACAGATGAAAAAGCATTCTTAGAATGGATAGGAACAAGCACAGAAAATTTTAAGGCAACTTTCTTTCATTTTATTTTGCCTATCCCAATTACCTTACTTGTCCTATCTTTACTTCAGGCGTTTATTATTAGTAGTATCCCAGGGCAAAGAACTTTTAGTGATGACACAAAAGAAAAAATTGAAAAGAAATCTACGATAGAAAGAATACTTCCAGATCATATTGTTGACGTTCCATGCAAACTGAAAAGATTCTTCGCAGGAATGCTTATTGAGTATAATGTGGTAGCAGTAGAATACGTATCAGAAAGTGGTTCACTTCGTTTATGGAACGAAAAAGGAGAACATAAACTATTCGAAAAGGATTTCAGTGGTAGATACTATGAGAATGAAATCGAATACTTCGGAACAGAAGTGGAAGCGAATAAGTTTTATAACATATCAGATTTGATTACGGAACAAGCAGAAAAATAAAAGGAGGAAAAATTATGAAAAATTTAATTAAGAACAAAGAACTTAGAAATAGAATTTTATATACATTGATGATGGTGGTATTTATCCGAATCATCACTCAGATTTCGGTCCCTGGAGCTAATGCAGAGATCCTCAAGAATATGTTTGCAGATAACTCACCATTATCACTGTTTAACACTCTAACGGGTGGTGGATTATCTACGATGTCGGTGTTCGCTCTTAGTATTGCACCATATATCTCAGCGTCGATTATGATCCAGCTTTTAACGATCGCAATTCCACGTTTGGAACAATTAGCAAAGGATGGAGAAACTGGACGAAAGAAGCTAGAAAAGTATACTCAATTTATTGCAGTATTCTTAGCTGTTATCGAAGCTATCATTATGTCAATTGGATTTAGCCGTCAAGGAATCATTCCTGCGACATGGATGAATATTGCAATAGCATCTGTATCTCTTGCGACTGGATCGAACATCCTAATTTATTTGGGCAACAAGATTACTCAGAAGGGAATCGGCAACGGAATCTCTGTTGTGTTATTGTTAAACATTGTATCCCGATTACCAAGAGATATTCTCGTACTATACAAGCGTTTTGTTACAGATAAGCCCATCGTGTTAGCAATCATTGCCGTTATTGCAATCATTCTTGTTGTATCACTATTTATTACCTATACGATCGTATTAAATGATGCAGAGCGTCCGATCCCTGTCCAATATTCCCAAAAGATGCAAGGAAGACGTTTTGTAGGAGGTGAATCATCTAATATTCCTTTAAAGCTTAATACAGGTGGTGTCATGCCAGTAATTTTCGTCACAACGATCTTCTCTGGATTCTCATTTGTATCTGCTCTATTAGGAGAAAAGGCACCGACAACATTATCTCGTATTGTCCACGTGCTAACACCAAATAACTGGTTCAATATCCAGAATATGAAGTATACATTAGGCGTGATTCCTTTCATTATTCTAATGATTGCTTTCGCCTACTTCTATACAGAGATTACCTTTAATGCAGCAGAGGTTTCAAACAACTTGAAGAAGTCTGGTGCTACGATTCCAGGTATCCGTGCAGGAAGTCCTACGGAAAAGTATCTTAGAAACGTATTGAAGTATGTCGTATTTATTGGAGCAGTGGGGCTCATCTTATTAAGCATCGCTTCCTACGCATTAGAAGGTGTATTTAACGTGAATGTATCCTTCCTTGGTACTTCTCTCATCATTATCGTTTCTGTAGCGATGGAGCTTGTAAATCAAGCGAAATCCTACATTGACGCCGCAGATACGGTTACATTTTTTAGATAAATGAGGTGCAAATGATGGACAGAAAGATAGAAAGAAGATTATTAGAACGTATCGTATTATACGGTTCCGTACAAGAGATGTTTGAATTCACAATGGCAAACGATATGATTAGCGAAGAGATCACAAAGGCTCAAGGGCACAACCCCAAGGCACTATTTGTTGGCATTGGAGTCATGAACGAACTGGCTTATAAGTTTCTAAAGAAGCGTATTTACAGTAAAGAAGAACTCATGAACACATCAATCAAGAAATTCAGAGAAGAATATTTCACTAACAACTAATTGACAAATTTCAAGATTGATATTATATTATATATGACCTAGTAAGGTCGGTTGTAAGGCTATACCTCTTACTGAGTTATTCTAAAAAATTCTTATTAAGGTAAAAGTAACCTCTGGTTGGCAGATAAATTCGGGAGGTTATTTTTATTTTGTGTACTAAATAGCAAAATATAGAAAAGAAAGGACCTTTCTAACATGACAAACAAAATCAACCTCCAAGAACTAGCAGATATCGAAATCCAAAGAGCGAGAACATTAGCTCAAAATGCAAAACTAACAAATGACAACATAATAAGACAGTACCGCAAGGAAGAAAAGAAAGTTGATGATAAGTGGGACGTTGAAGATGTTTCTGACCACAAGGATTTTGTAGATGAAGAAGAAAGAAATGATCAGAACGACTTCTTACAGATTGAAATCGATAATAACGATATGCTTGAGCAGGAAGAAATTAGACAGGAAAACGCTGACGAATATAAGCGGATCTACGAACAAAACGACTACGATGAGCGATAAAATAGGCTTCTTATAGCCTATTTTTTACTTTTTTCTTTTCTTTTTACAATGTTTTACATTAAAAATTACATAATATAGGTGAGTATAAAACAGGAAGGAATAAGAATATGAACAAAATTATTAAATATGGAAAATTTGCTTTACTAGGAACGGTACTATTATTTACAGGCTGCAAAAATAAAACAGCAAGTGAAGAAGGAAACTTGAATGTAATTGAAGAAAAGAAACAAGATGCAGTAGAAAAGAAATATAAAGAAGGAGACTCTATTGCTCCAAATGGAACGGCGATTGTGGAAGGAGACTTTAAATCAGATTACGTAACATTACCAGATCTTAAAAATATCCAATATGAAAAAAGAAAGGTAAAGGAACCAACAGATGAAGAAGCTATCGTTTATGTAAAATTAAATGATGCTATCCATGCAAATCCAGTTAAGGACGATTCTTTCCAAGCTGAACTTGGTGATCAAGTATGGTGTCAGGTAACAGCAAAATTCAATGGAGAAGACTTGCCAAATGTATCCTTTAAAAAGGGCGGTGAAAACGTCGCTCTAGGAAATGGCTCAAATCTACCAAGAGAAGCAGAAGAAAAGATCGTGGGAATGCATCAAAATGAAGAAAAGGATTTCTCAATTACTTATCCAGAAGATTACTGGAACAAAGATGTTAGAGGATTAAAGGTTGACTATCATGTTAAGGTAGTACAGATTGCTAAAACAAAGGAACCATCTGCTGAAGACATTGCAAAAGCAAAGGAAATGTTAAGAGATCAGGATAAAGACTCGGCAATCGTTTCCAATGAAAGATCATTAAAGAATGCCATTGTTTCTGGTTCCAAGATCGAATACTACCCACAGGCTGTAATTGATGATTTAAAGAATAAGTTTCAAGCAGACATTGAAGGCAAGTTTGGTCCGATCGAGAAGTACAAGTCCCAATTAACAGAGGAAGAATATAACGACCAGATGTACGAATACGTATTCAAAAACATTGATAAAGAAATGGTATTACGTGCATTGTCTGAAAAGCTTGGCATTACAGTAGATTCACAATTATGCAAAGATTATGCTCAGGCATTCAATCTTTCTGGAGATGATGCTCTTTGGAAAACACTCCTCTCTGAAATTGCAAACGGAAGTCGGTGAGGAAATGTTTTGGATCAAAAAAAGAAATAAAGAAATGGTCGAAATTTACTTAACTAGAGACGAACCATTTGTGAAAAACGTCAATCAAGAGATTTTATCAGGTTTATTAACAGATAAAGAATTCGAAATGATCAAGCCATCACTGGAGTTCGCCGCTAATCTTCTTGGAGTTAAAGAATTATCCTATGACATCTACGAAGTCGAAGAAAAAGAACTAGACAGACTTCATCTTGAATTTAATACAAATACAGACATTGCCTACTGTATCTTGGTAAGTAAGACGCAGGATCAGACTCAGAAAGTATACGTGTGTAATCAGACAGTAGATAAATTTGGCGAACGACCAATTAAAGAGTTACTGGGCTTATTAGAAAAGTAAAAAAGAATTGGTGGATACATTCCATCTTTTCTTTTCTTTGCTTGACCAAAATTTTCTAAAAAGAATATAATGAAATAAAAGAAGGGGAAAATTTTTATGAAAAATAATAGAAAGCTTCAAATTATCACTACTACATCACTCATTTTCACGATGACCGCCGCAATGGCACTAAAACCAACATTGGTTCTAGCAGACGAGGGCATGGCTACAGTTGGACAGTTTACAGCAGGAGAAATCGAAGAAGGAGAAGGCACTATTGCAGCTCCTGAGCAACCAACTGATCCTGTAGCACCAGAAGAAACACCAGCTGAGCCTACACCAGTTCCTACTCCTACACCAGTTCCAGATACGCCTGTTGCACCTACGCCTACACCAGAGCCTGAAGCTCCAGTAACACCTGCAAATCCATCTAAACCCACAGAAGAGACACCAGCTCCACACCAAGGAAACAACGAGGCAACTGGATTTATTATTAACTACGTAGACGAAAATGGAAATCATATTTACGATTCCATCCATTCAACAGAAACAAACCCAGAGCCAAAAGAGATTTCTGGATATCGTTTCAAAGAAAAAGTTGAATCTGCAAATGAAGTAAATTTTGTCTATTCGCTCGTAAAATATTATTCAACTCGTTGGGAGGATGTTGATGGCAACGTATTAAAGCCATATACAATTGCAGAAGAAATCGGATCGCAAGGCGAGTTCAATGGATACCACTTTGATCATAAAGACGTAGATGACAATGGCAATGTTCTCTATGTTTTCGCAAAAGATGCAGAAGAAAAAGTAGCCACAAAGCATACCGAGATCGAAACTGGAGTACGAGGCAACCTGGCATTATCCTTTGTGACAACGGTTGTATCACTCGTGATGGCTGGATATCTCTTAGTAAAAAAATCAACAAAACAATAAAAGAAGAGGTTCACACCTCTTTTCTTTTGTAAAAATGGCATAATAAGTAAAGAACAGGAGGAAGAAAAATGCAGACTTACAAACCAACATCTGATATCAAAACTAACGAACCTATGTTTAAAAAATCTTGTATATGTTATTGGCGATACATTAGAGTGATTCTAAGAGAAATTGGACAGCCGATTCAAATCGAAATTGATCTTGTTGATGCAAATGATGAAGAGATGATGGTCAGATACACGCTAGAGCATAATCGTTTCGTCGTAAAAGTAGGAAATCGAGATGAGATATGTGTCAGCAGTGCAAAGATGATCAAAACACTAGAACAGATCCAAACAAAATTTGAATATGAATTTTTATATGCTATTAGAGAATTTGACGAAAATAAAGAGAGCCTAGCTATATTAGAACTTGCAAAACTTGGTGATATGACAATCACATACGGCGTGCCAGCAATCGTTCCGATCACAATTGATGATAAAGAATCCTACATAAAAATATTGGCAGATAAAGAAAATGGTAAGATATATACCTATCTTTGCCACAACGAAGATGAACCGATTCCCTTCTTCCAAGCCGCCATGTATATTGCAAATAATTTTGTAGATTTTAAATTAAAGAAACAAGAAATTTATAGGAATATCAAAACTGGAAGAACTGCATTTTTTTCTTCTCAAGAAAATAGCAAGATATTAAGTGAATCAAAGCTGAATTTAGATGGTAGCTTTAAAAGAGTAGACCTAGATAAAAACCTGGGGCAAAAGGAAGTCGTAGAGAAAAAAGAAGGCTTTGATCCAAGTATGTTAAAAGAGGCAAGTTTTATATTGCAAGATAGCAGTAAAAAGAGAAAAAGAAGACACTCTTAGAGAAGAAAGGACGGGTGAAGAAGATGGGTGGAATCAATTTGGAAACAATGTTCGAAAAACAAAAAGAGAAGCGAGAAAACAGAGAAGAATCTGTCAAGATGATCAAAAAGTTTCAAGATGCCATGAAGAAAGATGGATATAGAAATATGATCGTCAGAGATGAAGAAGGCGGATACGTCGGAAACAACATGAGTAGAGATCAATTAATAGATATGGTCTTAAAAAATTTCAACGGTGATTTCTCATTTACTATTCCAGAAGAAAAATTTGCAAAAAAGGTTTTAAATTCTTTCACAAAGTCAGGACGAGAATATAACAATAAACAACGACTCAGTTTCTTAACGGGAGAAGATGTAAAGATCGAAGTACAGATTATCCCATCAGGATTTCTTGGTATGGAAACAATGAAAAGTAGCGAATCAAACAGTTTTAGAATAAATGCTCGCTGTTTTGACCCGTCAGATCCGATAGACCCTAATTTAAAAGTCGATCCTTGCCTTCAGGTGGAACTCGGAGATTTAGGTAGAATCAATCAATATGAACGTGATGGACTTTTTGACATTTGTGCCCATATCAATAGACTTGAAAACCAATCATTTGCAAATTGGTACGAATCGAATAAGGAATGTTTCAATGACTTAGAACAAGCAATAGATTATTATGCGGATAATTGGAGATTCTTAACAAGTGTAAACTATTTCAAAGAGAACATGTTAGAAAGCGAAATTTCACCTCCACGTAAAGGAATCTTAGAAATGGCTGAAGAGAAAAAAAAGAAAACAGCAGAGCGTTTTGCACGTGCAGATAAAGACGAACCCATTGATAAGGATGAACTTTATGATGAGCGTTTTTGCTACATGAAACCAGAAGTGCTTATCAAGATCAATGACAAACTATTTACAATAGACTCAGATGAGGGAAGAGAAGTCGTTGCAAAAATCGCCGCATGGGAGGATCGCAAAATTACCGTGCCTGCTGAAGTTCCAGAAAAGATGAAACAAAAAATGACGAAATTATCAAAAGATCAAAGAGAAACGATTGAACGTAGAGTAATCTCTAAGGCAGTCGAGGCACCATTCAACAACCGACAGGCAGATAGCCTGCTCGCACTAATATTCCAACAGGCACAACGCACAATTGATAGACCGATCGGACGATGAAAGGAAAAGAATCTTATGGGAAAAATATCTTTAAGAAAAATGAGTTCCAGTCATAATGATGATTTTGAGAATGACATTAAAAGAAGTGATGACATGAAAGATCTTGAGTTGATGGCAAAATATGAACGACTAAGTGATCTTGTTTTAACTAGACTGCATGGAAATTTTGAATGTACGATTCCAAAAGAAACATTTATGGAAAAAGTGTTTAACGGTGACGAAGTGCATAGTGACGACTATCAAAAGGATGAGGACCTGCACATTAAGCTTAAAATTGTGCCAGGATCAAAACTTTATAGAACTGAATTAGGACCAGAAACTGAAATCGCAGAAATAACCCCTCCAATCCACATGAGAAATCTGGGTCTTGATTACGGAAGATTCCCCTTTGAAGCCGAGATGATGATCTCTCATACAAATGATTATGAGTATGACATGGCAACAGAGTTCAGCGACAGATTAGAATACTTAGAGAAAGGTTCAAGAAACAGATGGGTACAAAAGAATGCAGATAAATTCACAAGCATAGAAGACGCAGGGGATTACTACGACAACAATTGACACTTGTTGACAGATGTGAATTATTACAAAGAAGGCTTAATTAGAACAAGTAAGGGAAAGGAAATTTATAGAAGAATTGTCCCCCCAGATTGGAGAGAACCCGAGTCTGATGAGATATTTTACACTAAGCCAAGAGCTGTTTTAACGGTCAACGGTAAAGAGATAGACCTTCTTCCTGAAAAATTACGGGAAAAAATAATAGTAGACGCAAGAAACCATGAAATTAAACGCCAGCTGCCAACAAATAAACAAGCAGACAGTCTAATTAATTTGATTTCTAAACAAGTAGAACACACACTTGATATACCAAATGACATAGAAGTAGAAGAGTTTGCAAAGTTTATTGAAAATGTAGACAAAGACGTTTATGCTTCTGTCGAGTTTCAAGATGATGATTACACCTTTACCATCGACTTACAAAGTAACATGATTGAAGACGATTTTACCACTTGGGATTTGGACAGAACGTCTCTTAAAGAGGCAAAGAGAGAGGTTGAAAGCTTTGTGAAGTGGCATAAGATTGCTGTTCAAAAAGAAGAAAGTGAGCCTGAATTTAAAGATTCTTTATATGGGGCTTTGGATAAATTAGAATACGAACAGGTTCTGATTAATGGAGAACTCAAATATGGCGGTGAATGGCTATCAGAAATTGGTACTTCGAAAAATGAAGATGAAATTTTTGGAAAATCTGTTGAAGTTTACCGAAGATCTAATGATGGAACTAAAGTATTTGAAATAGAACCAAAAGAAGTGTTGCAACAGAGTATATCAGACCGAACGCATCCAACTACATCAAGAACATCTAAGCATCAAGCAATTGAAAAAGATGCTGAAGAGCGATAAGCACATTGTTGCTGAAGCAATGGAAAAGCACAAAAATAGAAGCAACTGTATCACATGGGAATCAGCTATCTCAAAGAAGCTAAAATACCAGATACAATTATGATAGAGTAATTTTTATGTATTTTAGCAGCACAATAAAATAAAAAGGCATCAAGTAGGGATGGAATAGCCCAAACTTAACGCCTGTGGATATCGTGTAAGACATCCAACCCACATGTAAACCATGTAGGCTAGATGCAACGGTAGTTGAAGCAGGAAGCTCGGTAATTTATTGCCGAGTAGTTCACGTAGCAGAAAAGATAAAATGAGCGAAAATATAGACCGATTGGTAGATAGAAAGAGGTAAAAAATGAGCGAAAATAACAACGGAGGTTTCTTTGGAGGTATCGGAAGATTCTTCAGGGGAGCTGGAAGAGTAATTGGAAATACAATCAAAAACATTTCAAACGACCTGTCCTTACTTCCAATGAAGTCTGACATCGAAAGAAGTCTTAATAAATTTAAGACTACACTAATTAAGTCAGCCTTCAAGTTGAAAGAAGGATTAACCAACAAGGCTTTACAAGCTGGCGGCATTGAAGAAAAAGCTAAGAAAGAAGCTGAGCTAAAGAAGAATCCAACAAAACTTATTCAACAGGAAAAGAAGCGAATGAAGAATAAGAATATTACTAGAAGCAAGGATGATGCAACAATGTGGTCTGGTCCATCCATGAAGAAGGGTGAACGTGACATCAACAAGGTTGCTAACAAAGTAAAGCCACCACTTGTTAAAGATGTATCTTCAACAATTTCAAAAGCAACAGAGGTAGCAAAGTCAGCCCCAGTAAAGGCTGCACCTATCAAAAATATTGATATCGGAAAAGAAAGATAATAGGTGAATAACATGGGATTAGAAAATGTAGGTTCTGATCTTGCTAAGCAAGCCCTTCAGGGATTAAAGAAGGAGGCTCAAGAAAAAGAACTAGAAAAGAATGCAAAGCAGATGGCAAAACACCAATCTGGTAAGGCAGCAAAAGGCATCTACAAGAAAAGCCCTATCAAGACAGAAGTAGATAAGGCAAAAACAAAGGCAGCAGAAAAGGCAAAAGAAATTGCCAAGAAAGGCGTCAATAAAGCTAAGGATACAATCCAGAAGGCTTCTGCCAAGGCGGTACAAAAGACTGCTGCAAAGACAGCTGAAAAAGCCGCTGAGAAGGCAGCAGAAAAGGCTGCTGTAGCCGTTCCAGTAGCTGGCAAGGTAGTTGTTGCCAAAAAAGGTGTAGAAGCAGCCAAAGGCATTGCAAACCAAGCTACAAAGACAGTTAACAAGGTTGCTAACGTACAAGACCTGATCAAGAATGCAGAAAAAAAGATTTCTGTGGACGGATTAGGCAAGACAGCAAAAGAGAATATTGTCAATAAAGCAAAAGAATCTGCAACAAAAGAAGAGCGATAAAACGCTCTTTTTTTCTCTTGACATTACTTTCTTTATAGCATATAATATAAATATAGAAAGAAGGTGAGGAAATATGAACGCACAAAGAAAAATGAAGGTATTGGTAAATATCTGGATCTTGTTACTTGCATTGGCGATTGCAGCTGCTTTACTGTATAAACAATCAATATTCTTAATGATCACAGCTTTTGCTTCTGGAGTTTTCCTCGCTGCGATCCCATTCAAGAACGGTTTGGAGTTTCTGTTATATAAGAAAACACACGAAGACACATTCGAAACAGAATTGACGGCAGCCGTATTGGCTGGTATATCGCTAATTATATTGATTCTCACGAAGAAGTTTATGTAAAAGGAGGGGGAATGGTAATGGATGACACATCAAGAGAGAAAAAGTTTATTTGGATAATGTGGTCGCTGATCACAGCCATCATATATATCGTTAGCTATTTGTTACAAAGTGATGAAATATTTATCAAGGGAAATCTGGCAATAGGGCTAGTAACATTGTTATTTCCATGCTCAAATCTGTTTGTGGCTATGTTTTGCAGTACAAACAAAGAAGAAGATATGGCGATTGGAATATTAATGTTATTCTTAGCATTCGTCTCTTGTTGTCTTTCAGCTTTTGTTGTAATAGCTGATCATATCGGTTAAAGTAAAATTCAGAAGGGAGAAAAGAAAAAAATGAAAAGTGAAATTGGATTTGCTATCATGTTATTAGGAATTGCGTTGTCAAACGGAATCTTTGCAGAGTTAAGCGGACTTATTGTTCTAGTTGGATTTGGCAAAGTAGTGCTGGACAACGTACTAAAGAAGAAGAAGGACTAAGTTAAATTCTTCTTTTTTTTATCAGATAATTTGTCATTGCTTTCTTTGTGGGCATGATGTACAATAATTTTTGTAGAGAAGGAATCGTCTAAAACATTAAGAAATAGGCGTTTTCTTCTAAAATTTTCACCTAGAGAAAAAGCAGCACGATGCTGCGTATATATGACGGATTCAGAATTAAATTTTAGGTTTAGAATCAAAAAAAACAAGAAAGGGAAAATGAATATGGAAGATTTTAAAGTATTGTTAAGAATTGCGATGAAGCCAAGAACAATTACACAGTTTGCAGAAAATTGTGGGGTATCAAAAGGTACTATCAGCAAATTATTGAATGGGAACGGACCAAAACCAACGATGCAGATGCTTCGAAAGTTTGCCAATAATGCGTGGAATTATGTAACATTAAATGAACTTGTAAAAGCATGTGGGTATCCACCAATCACGAAGGATACAGAGATCAAATTAAGTTCAATCAAGGAAATGTTGGATCCAAAAGAGTTTGTTGCAACAATGAAGAAAGCAATCATTGAAAGTATCAATACAATCCAAGATACAGTTAAAAGTAGAGAGCTATACATGAAAGAAATTATGGAATCAACATTTTCTTTCCCTGTATCGATAGAGAAGGTAACTTCGATTATGTTTGCTAAAAACAAGGTTTCTGTGTTTATTGTCTCAAGCGAATTTGGAACATCCCTAAAGAAGTTTGTTGTTTGTGTGATGTTTGCACAGCAATTGAATGGCTTCTGTCCAATCAATGTGACTACGGATACAGACGATATTATAAAAATGGGGTTTGATAAGACGATTCGAGATATGATCACAAAGGGAGAATTCGTTGCTGAAGATGGCTACAAGTTCTTATACTCAAGTCAAGAAATTTTGCCTAAAGATGATAACATTGATAAAGAGCGTCTATTAAGAGAAGCACTCACAAACAAATACCAGATCGGAAACAAGACGGTGGAACTTGAAGAGATCCCAATGATCGAAACAGGATTCGGATTCTATCTCCCATTAAAACTGACAGAAAGGGAATTTAGAAATTTTGCAGCAAAACATTTGATAAGTTTACCTGATGGAGTACAGAAGGTATTTGTAGGCAATGCGTATTGCGAAGATTATCAGTCGATGTTTGATGAAGAGCTGCATGGTCCAGAAGCTTTGATCTTAGATATACTACGAGCGGAAACTGGTTTTGCATGGATTTATAAGGAAGATAGAG